>Ga0136611_10001110_pt1 | contig 18508 bp, 22 predicted proteins | sample AntDrymUQ2232306_2_FD_106645 | JGI IMG/M metagenome (GOLD analysis project Ga0136611, IMG submission 106645) | Polar desert sand microbial communities from Dry Valleys, Antarctica - metaG UQ223 (23.06) | ecosystem: Environmental > Terrestrial > Soil > Desert | place: Antarctica: Dry Valley...
CGGTCCAGCGAGCGCACCAGCGGCTCCTCCATCGACAGCCCGATGGAGTCGAAGTAGGTCGGGTGCTTGATCTCCGGCGCCACCCCGATCCTGCGTCCCTGCCGGCGGGACTCCTCGCCCACCATCGCCAGCACCTCGTCCAGCGTCGGGACCTCGTAGCGACCGTTGTAGAGCGTGTTCTCCGGCCGCACCTGCGGGATCCGCTCGATCGCCCGCAGCGTCTTGAGCTCGGCCAGGGTGAGGTCCTCGGTGAACCAGCCCGTCAGGCTCACGCCGTCCACGACCTTGGTCGTCCGCAGCACGGCGAACTCCGGGCGCGAGGCGATGTCGGTCGTGGTCGAGATCTCGTTCTCGTGCCGGGCGACCAGTACGCCGTCCTTGGTGGGCACCAGGTCGGGCTCGACGAAGTCGGCGCCCATCTGGATCGCGAGCCGGTAGGAGGCCAGCGTGTGCTCCGGGCGGTAGCCGCTGGCTCCGCGGTGGCCGAAGACCAGCGGGTCGGCGGAGGGCAGCGGTCGCGGCGGCCGTTCGGCCGCGGTCGCGGGGGTCGCGCCGACCAGCAGGGCGACGGTGACGAGCGGGACGGTCATGGGGGCGACGACTCTGGTCAGTGCACGCACGTGCTCTCCTCGGCTCGGGTGGTCCCGACCGCGCCGGTGCGGGTCGTAGACCGTGTGTAGTCAATTCGTACGGAGGGAAACAGACAACGCCCACTGGGTGAACGTCGGTCGACGTCGTGGTGTCCGCCCGGCAGGCCCCGGTTCGGGGCGGTTCTCGGGTGGCGGATCGAGCGCTCGCTGTGGGTCGTCGACGGCACGTTCACGAGCGGGCCGACCACGGACCAGGAGATCGTCCGGGTCCGGACCCGCTGAGCCGGCGTCAGGGCCCCAGGTCCCAGAGCAGCCGGTAGTACGCGGTGCGGACCGGGTCGGAATCGATACCGTAGGCCGCGAGGAGCTGCCCGTCCAGGCCGGGCCCGTAGTTCCACGTGGTCGACCAGGTGGCCACGGCCAGGTCTGCCCACCGGTCGACCACCCCGAGCGCACCCAGGTCGACGTGCCCGCCCCAGGAGCCGTCGTCCGCCACGAGGGTGTTGGGTGCACGCGCATCGCCGTGACAGACGACCAGCCGGTCGACCGGTGGCGGCTCGGCGAGCAGGTCCAGCGCGGCCGTGACAGTGAGGTGCTGGTGGTCGACGTGCCACGACGCGGGCCGGACGAGCCCGGCAGCCGAGCGACGTCGGGCGTCGCGGACCCTGTCCTCGGCTGCCCACGAGACGTCGCAGTCCTCGACGGGAAGGGTGTCGTGCATCGCGCGCAGGCCGCTCCCGACGGCCCGTACGGCCGAAGCCGGGTCCGCGAGCCACCGGGCGGAGACCGCGTTCGTCCCGGCGAGTGCACGCGACACCAGCCACTCACCGTCGGCATCCCGCCCGTGATCGAGCACCTCGGGCACCCGGAGCCACCTCCGCGCCCACGCCAGCCGGACCCGCTCCTGCTCCAGGTCGACCCCGCTGCCGACCGGGGTCCACTTGACGAAGACCCGCCCGCCACCGTGCCCCACCTCGTGGGTCAGACCCCCGACCTCGTTGCGCCACACGAGCCTCGACTCCCGTCCGCCGATGACGGGACCGAGGCCCGCGGGCAGGTCGGTCACGCCGGCGTGAGCTGGACGCCGCCCTCGACGGCGTACCGGTCGATGTCGGCCAGCTCGGCGTCGGAGAACTCCAGCCCGGAAAGGGCGGCGACGTTCTGCTCGAGCTGGCCGACGCTGCTGGCCCCGACGAGCACCGAGGTGACCCGGGCGTCTCGCAGCGCCCAGGCGAGCGCCATCTGCGCGAGCGACTGCCCGCGACCCTCGGCGAGCTGGTTCAGCTGCCGTAGGTGGGTCAGGGTCTGCGGCGTCAGCTGCTCGGTCGACAGGGACTTGCCCTGCGTGGCCCGCGAGCCGTCCGGGACGCCGTTGAGGTATCGGTCGGTGAGCAGCCCCTGGGCGAGCGGGGAGAACGCGATGCAGCCCATGCCCTCGCTCGCCAGGACGTCGAGCAGACCGTCCTCGACCGAGCGGTTGAGCATGGAGTACGACGGCTGGTGGATCAGCAGCGGCGTGCCCAGGTCGCGCATGATCGTGGCGGCCTGCGCGGCCTGCTCCGGGGAGTACGACGAGATCCCGGCGTAGAGCGCCTTGCCCGCCCGGACCGCCCGGTCCAGCGCCCGCATCGACTCCTCGACCGGCGTCGCCGGGTCCGGTCGGTGGTGGTAGAACACGTCGACGTACTCCAGGCCCATCCGGTCGAGCGACTGGTCGAGGCTGGCGGTGAGGTACTTGAGCGAGCCGAGGTCCCCGTAGGGGCCGTCCCACATGCCCCAGCCGGCCTTGGTCGAGATGACGAGCTCGTCCCGGTAGGGGCGCAGGTCCTCGGCGAGGACGCGGCCGACGTTGGTCTCCGCGCTCCCGGCCGGCGGGCCGTAGTTGTTGGCCAGGTCGATGTGGGTGATGCCGAGGTCGAACGCCCGCCGCAGGATCGCGCGCTGGCTCTCCAGCGTGCGGTCGTCCCCGAAGTTGTGCCACAGGCCCAGCGAGACCGCGGGCAGGTCGAGGCCGCTGCGCCCGCAGCGGCGGTAGGTCATGGACTCGTAGCGCTCCGGCGCGGCGACGTAGGTCATGGCGCCATCCTGGTGGGAGACCGGACGGGCCGTCGACCGGCGACCTGGCGGGGTGCCGGTGCAGGTGACCACCCCCGCGCGGGTGGGGCCGACCCGGACTGGTCACGGCGCGCCGGACGCGGTAGGACGAGCACATGCAGACGGTGGACGTGGTTGTGGTGGGAGCGGGCCCGGTCGGGGAGAACGTCGCCGGCCGTGTGGTCCAGGGCGGGCTGACCGCCCTCGTCGTCGAGGCGGAGCTCGTCGGCGGGGAGTGCTCGTACTGGGCGTGCATGCCGAGCAAGGCGCTGCTGCGACCGGTCCACGCCCTGCGGGCCGCGACCCGGGTGGCCGGCTCTCGCGAGGCGGCGACCGGCTCGATCGACGTGGCCGCGGTGCTCGCCCGGCGCGACTCCTTCACCAGCGGGATGGACGACGCCGGGCAGGTGTCGTGGCTGGAGGGCGCTGGCATCGGGCTGGTCCGCGGGCACGGCCGGCTCGTCGGCGAGCGACGGGTCGACGTCACCGGTCCCGACGGCCGGGTGACCGAGCTCGAGGCGCGCGTGGCGGTGGTGCTCGCGACCGGCTCCACCGCGACCGTCCCGCCCGTCCCCGGTCTGCGCGAAGCCGCACCGTGGACCAGCCGGGAGGCGACGACGGCGTCGCAGGTCCCCGGTCGTCTCGTGGTCATGGGCGCCGGGGTGGTGGGACTGGAGATGGCCCAGGCCTGGCACGGCCTGGGCAGCGAGGTCGTCGTGCTCGAGCGCGGCGGGCGGCTGCTGCCCCGTCTGGAGCCTTTCGCCGGTGAGCTGCTCGCGGACCAGCTCCGCGAGGACGGCGTCGACCTGCGGTTCGGCTCGACCGTCGTGCGGGTCGAGCGCACCGGCGCCTCGGGTCCGGTCACGGTGCACCTGGCGGACGGCGGCAGCGTGACCGGCGACGAGCTGCTCGTCGCAGCCGGGCGCTCGCCGGCCACCACGGACCTCGGGCTGGACGTGGTCGGCCTGGAACCCGGGGCCTACGTGCCCGTGGACGACAGCATGCGGGTGGACGGGGTGCCGTGGCTGCACGCCACCGGCGACGTGAACGGCCGGGCGCTGCTCACCCACCAGGGCAAGTACCAGGCGCGGGTGTGCGGCGACGCGATCCTCGCCCGGTCCCGGGGCGGCGAACCGTCGTACCTCGCCGAGGCCGATGACGCGATGGTGCCGCAGGTGATGTTCACCGACCCCGAGATCGCCTCCGTCGGGCTGACCGAGGCCGGGGCGGCCGAGCGCGGGCTGCGGATCCGGACCGTCGCCCACGACATCGGTTCCGTCGCGGGCGGCGCCCTGCACGCCGACGCCTACCGCGGCCGCGCCTGCCTGGTGGTCGACGAGGACCGCGGGGTGGTGGTCGGGGCGACCTTCGTCGGGCAGGACGTCGCCGACCTGCTGCACAGCGCCACGGTCGCTGTGGTGGGCGAGGTGCCCCTGACCCGACTGCGGCACGCGGTGCCGTCGTACCCGACGATGAGCGAGGTGTGGCTGCGGTTGCTGGAGGCCTACGGGCTCTGAGGCTTCTGCGGTTGTCGGGGCGCACATTGTCGAAGGCGCAGGTTGTCGGAGGCGCGTCCTACCGTCCGGCCATGCCGATGAGCTTCCAGGTCGCCGTGGACTCCCAGCACGCGCACGTGCTGGCCGACTGGTGGGCCGAGACGCTCGGGTGGCAGGTGGAGGCGCACGACCCCGCCTTCATCCGATCGATGGTCGAGCAGGGCGACGCGACCGGGGAGGAGACCGCCACCCACCGCGGCGAGCTCGTCTGGCGTGCCGGCGCGGCGGTCGTGCACCCGGACGGTCTGGCGGTCCCCGGCGGCCGCATCTTCTTCCAGCAGGTCCCGGAGGGCAAGTCCGGCAAGAACCGGCTCCACCTCGACCTGCGGTCCGCGCCGGGCGAGCCCGGGGTCGGCGTCGAGCAGCTTCTCGAGCGCGGGGCCGCGGTGCTGGGTGAGGGTCGGCAGGGTCCCTACAGCTGGACGGTCATGGCCGACCCCGAGGGCAACGAGTTCTGCGTCAGCAGCTGAGGTCCGCTCAGGCGGCTCGGCGTGGGCGACGGGCCGGTAGACGACCCCGGGGCGGGGGTGCTGCTGCACGGTCGCCTCGGCGGTGATGCCGACGCAGCGACCGGTGGCCGCACCCCGAGCTCCCGTTCCAGGGCCGCCAGCGTCCGGGGCGCCACCGCCTGGGAGACGCCGAGGGCGATGGCGGCGTCGGTCAGCGCGCCCTCGTCGGCGACCGCGACGAGGCAGCGCAGGTGTCGCAGCTCCACAGCCATGCGTGCAGCGGAGCGTGCACCCGGTGCTGGCCGCGCTGGTGGGGCTCGTCGTGCTCGGGCAGGTGCTGCCGTCGCCGGGCTGGCTCGGGATCGGGTGCGTGGTGCTGGCCAACGCGCTCGCCGGCGGGACCGGGCCGCGGGCGGACCGCGGCGCTGCCCGCCCCACCAGGCGGATGGGGGGTCCGCCCGACCCTCGGGCCGAGGCGCTGCGGGTCGGGCCTCCGTGAGAGTGTCGGGCGTGCCCCGCCCCCGGCCGCCCCGCGAGGCCCGCCGTGCACGCGTCGCGGTCGCAGTCCTGTTCGCCGCCAACGGCGCGACCCTGGCCGGGGCGGTCACCCGCTACCCGGACATCAAGGCGACGCTCGAGCTGTCCAACACCCAGCTCGGGATCGCGGTCGGGACCTACTGGGTGGGCGCGCTGCTGGTCGGGGCGGCGACCGGTGCCCTGGTCGTGCGGTGGGGCTCGGCCCGCGTCGCGTGGGTCGCCACGGTGGTCGCGGGCGTCACCCTGCTCGCCACGGGGGCGTCCCCGACCTGGCTGCTGCTGTGCGCGGCCCTGTTCACGGCGGGCTGCGCGGACGCGGTCGCCGACGTCGCCGAGAACGCGCAGGCGCTGCGCGCGGAGCGGATGCACGGCCGCTCGATCCTCAACGCCCTTCACGCCATGTGGAGCGTCGGGGCCGTCACCGGCGGGGCGGCCGGCGCCGGGGCGGCCGCGCTCGACGTCCCCGTGCTCGTCCACCTCGCCGTGGTCGGCCTGCTCGTCGTGACCAGCGCGCTCCTGGCCGCGCGGTGGCTGCTGCCTGGGCACGGCGAGGACGACGTCGCGCCCGTTGCGGCACGGGTCCCCCACGAGGGCCGCACGTGGCGGCAGGCCGTGCGGACCGCGGGCCGGGTCGCCCCGGCGGTCGTCGTGCTCGGGGTCGTGGCGGCGGGGGCGCAGGTCATGGAGGACACCGGCGCCACGTGGAGCGCGGTCTACCTGCGGACCGAGCTCGGCGCGGCCGCCGGGCTCGCGGGACTGGGGTTCGTCGCGCTGCAGGGTGCGCAGACGGTCGGCCGGCTCCTGGCCGACCGGCTGGTCAGCCGCTGCGGCGACGTGGCGTGCGCGCGGTGGGGTGCCGCGCTCGCGGGCACCGCCATGGCCGTCGCGCTCCTGCTCGCCGACCCCGTGGTCACCGTGGTCGCGTTCGGCGTGGTCGGACTCGGGATCGGCACGATCATCCCGGGCGCGATGCGGGCCGCCGACGCCGTCGCCGGGCTACGACCAGGCACCGGGCTGACCGCCGTGAGCACCGTGCTGCGGGTGATCGGCCTGGTCTCGGCCCCGCTGGTCGGGGTGGTCGCCGACGCGACCAGCCTTCGCCTGGCGCTGGTCGGTGTCCCGCTGCTCGCGGTGGTGGTGCTCGTGCTGGCCGGCGCGCTGCGGCCGACCTCGCCCGTGCCCTCGACCACGCCCTCCACGACCACACCCTCGACCCCCGAGGTCGCCCCGGGGCACGCCCAGGACGTCAGCACCTAGACGAAGACCGCGGCCGTCCACAGGTGCAGCAGGGCGTAGCCGCGCCACGGCCGCCACCCCACCGCCCTCGCCTGCGCCTCGCGCGCGGTCGCGACGCCCAGGGCCCGACGCAGCACGAGGTCGCCGGGCAGCCAGGCGTCGGGATCGCCCAGGCAGCGCAGGGCGACGTAGTCCGCCGTCCACGGCCCGATCCCCGGCAGGGCGAGCAACGCCGCGCGGGTGGAGGCGCGGTCGGCGTCCCGGCCCAGGTGCAGGCCGTCCGCCGCGGCCGAGGCCACCGCGTGCAGGGCCCGCGAGCGGGCGGACGTCACCCCGGTCGCCTGCTGCAGCCGCACCGGACCGGCCTCCACGAGCACGCCGGGACCGGGCAGCGACGCCAGCCGCAGGTCGCCCGAGACCTCGGCGACCGTGCCGAACGCCGCGAGCAGCCGAGAAGCGAACGTCCGCGCGGCGCCGAGCGACACCTGCTGGCCGAGCACCGCGAACATCGCGGTCTCCAGCCCGTCCACGGACCCCGGCACGCGCAGGCCGGGCCGCGCGGCGACCAGCGGGGCCAGCATCGGGTCCCGGGCCAGCGAGGCGTCCACGTGGGCCGGGTCGACGTCGAGGTCGAGCCAGCCACGGACCCGCTCGAGGACCCCGGCCGTGACGGCGTCGGTGGCCTGCACCCCCACCGGCGGTGTCACCCGGACCTCGACCACCTCGGCCTCGTCGGCGGGCAGGCGCAGCGCCACCAGCGCCGGTCCCTGCGGGGTGGGCACGAGCCGGGTGTGCTCCCCGGTCGCCGGGTCGTGGTGCTCGACGCCGGGGACGGCGTGCGCGGCGAGGAAGCGCAGCATCGGAGCCGTCGCCACCGGGGCCTGCCGGGGCAGCCGGAGCACCGTGCCGCCACCCGTCACGCGCCGATGGTGCCCTGTCCGTCGGAGGCCCGCCGGGCGGGGACGGATGTCGGAGGTGGGTGGCAACGTGCCGCCATGGAGCACGACGCGATGAAGGCCGACCTGCACCGCTACCTGCGCACCGCCCGGGAGGCCCTGCTGTGGAAGCTCGAGGGGCTGAACGAGCGTGACCTCCGTCGGCCGCTCACGCCGACCGGGACCAACCTGCTGGGCCTCGTGAAGCACCTGGCGGCGGTCGAGCTGGGGTACTTCGGGGACACCTTTGGCCGCTCCTACGACGTCCCCTCGTTCATGGCCGAGGACGCGGACGACAACGCCGACATGTGGGCGAGCGAGGACGAGTCCGTCGAGGACGTCCTGGAGCTCTACCGCTGGGCGCGCGAGCTCACCGACCAGACCATCGAGACGCACGACCTGGACGACCCCGGCCGGGTGCCGTGGTGGGGCGAACGCGGCGACGTGAGCCTGCACCTGGTGCTGCTGCACGTCGTGGCGGAGACCAACCGGCACCTCGGTCACGCCGACCTGGTGCGTGAGCTCGTCGACGGCTCGGTGGGGCTGCGCCGCGGGGTCGGCAACCTGCCCGATCGGGACGAGGCCTGGTGGCGGGCCTACCGGGAGCGGCTGGAGCAGGTCGCAGACGCGGCGGGCGCCTGATCGACGCGGCCTACGTGGCGTGCGCCGAGGCGCTCGGTGCTGCGCTCATCACCGCGGACACCAAGATGGCGGCGGCGTCAGGTCCGCGGTGCCGGTTCGACATCCTGGGTGCCTGGTCGGGGTGCCGCACCGGCTCAGCCGAACAGCGGGGGAAGCACGAACAGCATCATCGACGACCACGTGATGTGGGTGAGGATCGACGCCAGCACCCCGCCGCTGGCGCGCCGCTGCAGGCCGAACACCGTGCCCAGCACGAGCGCGGCGAAGACGAGCATCGGGTTGCCGGTGGCCAGGGTCGCCGTGGCGTAGACCGCGGTGGAGATGAGCACCGGGTGGCGGCGACCGATCGCCGCGAACAGCCCGCCCCGGAAGAACACCTCCTCCGCGACGCCGTTGACCAGCGTCACCAGCGCGATGAGCGGCAGGTACCCCTCGTCGGCGTGGGCGAGCACGTCGTCCACGAAGCCCGCCAGGGGCGGGATCTGCCGAACGACGAGCGCGCCGACGACGAACACCGCCCCCGCCAGCAGCCCGAGCACGATCGGGGTCAGGACCGGGCGGCGGAGCGAGCCCCGGAACGGGATCCGGCCCAGGTGCAGCGGCCCGGACACCAGCGCCCCCACCGCCCAGGTGGCCGCGACCATCAGGGTCAGCGGGTAGAAGGTCGGGTCGCCGGGCTCGATCCCGAGGGAGATCCCGAGCAGCACCGCACCGACGACGAGGACCACGGCCGCGACGACGCGCCGGCGCAGGAACTCGCTGTCGGGCTGGGAGTGGTCCCGCTCGACCTTGTCGATCAGGGCCGGCGCCAGCGCGGCGGTGAGACGGCGACGCAGGCCGCCGACGGTGCTCACCCGGCCGGCGGGTCAGCCGGGGCAAGGGCCTCCTCGCGGTCCTTGAGCGCGAGACGCACCGCGTCGTCGTAGCCCATCGTCGGTCCGGGGACGACCTCCTCGATCGACCGGTCGGAGACGATCACCTCGGTCGTCATGGAGTCCACGAGGGTGCGGGTGGTCTTGGTGTCCACGTCGGTCACCAGCGCCAGCCAGTACGACGACAGCCGCGGGGTCAGCAGCGGGACCTTGACCCGGGGCATCGGCTTGCGCTTGATCTTGGCGGCCCGGCGGAGCATGTCGACGTAGCGGAGCACCTCCGGACCCCCGATCTCGAAGGTCCGGCCCAGCGCCTTCTCCTCGCCGAGCACGCCCACGAGGTAGCGCACCACGTCGGGCAGGGCGATCGGCTGCGTCCGGGTGTCCACCCACTTCGGCGTGATCATGAGCGGCAGGTGGTCGACGAGCTGCCGGGTGATCTCCCACGAGATGCCGCCGTGGCCGACGACGACCGCGGCCCGCAGGACGGTGACGGGGACGTCGGTGCCGGCCAGCAGGTGCTCGACCTCGCGGCGGGAGCGCAGGTGCGGCGACAGCTCCTCGTCGTCACGGCCGAGCCCGCCCAGGTAGATGATCTGCCCCACGCCGGCGGCCTGGCAGGCGGCGGCGAAGTTGCGGGCCGCCTGGGCGTCCTTGTCCTCGAAGTCCGGGGAGTCCAGGGAGTGCACGAGGTAGTAGGCGGCGTCCACGCCGGCCAGCGCATCCGGCAGCGAGGCCGGGTCGGCGACGTCACCGTGGACCGCGGCCCCGGCCCCGTCGTACTCCTCGGGCTGCCGGGTCATGGCCCGGACGTCGTACCCGCCCTGGACCAGCGCGCGCGCGAGGTGGGAGCCCACGAACCCGGAGGCCCCGGCGACGAGCACGGTCCGGGTCATGGCCTCAGCATCGGGCCTGGCGACCCGCCGCGCACCAGGAGGCCGGGGCTGTGTCGACCGGTCGGGTCAGGCCACCTCGCCCCGGACCAGCCGGCGGTGGGAGGCCAGCAGTGCGACCAGGGCGATGACCAGCGGCCCGGCCCACGCCCAGGCCAGGCCGACGCCCTGGGTGGGCACGGGGGTGTCGCCGAGGTGGGCGAGCACCGAGGTGGAGTACGAGCTGACCGCGAGCCGGGCCGGCAGCGCGCCGAACGTGCCGACCACGCCCTCCCACACCAGCACGTAGACCAGCCCCCACACCAGGGCACGGCGCACCGCCAGGCCGAGGAACGAGAACAGCCCGGCGTAGCCGACGCAGGCGAGCAGGGCGGCGTACCCGGCGGCGACCACCACGTCCGTGCTGCCGCCGGCCGCGAGCGCGAGGACCACCGCGGCGAGGACCGCCAACGGAGCCGACCGGACGAGGACCGCGAGCGCGGCGGCCACGGCCAGCCGCCACCGGGGCACCGGGCGCAGCCACAGGTACACGAGCGTGCCGTCGTCGCGCAGGTCCCCGACGACCGCGGCCGCCTGCACCAGGCTGATCAGCGGTGCGTACAGGGTGAGGACCAGGGTGGCCACGAGGGTCGCGACCAGCTCGTCGGGGACACCGACGGCCGCGTCGGCACGGGCCCGGACGACCAGGCCGACCCCACCGAGTGCCAGCGCCGCCCCGACCGAGAGGGTGAGCCGGAGCCGGCCCTGCGCGGCGCGGGTCAGCACGGTCGTCAGCAGCCACATGGAGGCGGGACGCGACGCGGGGCGGGTCGCGGCCCGGTCCGACGACCCGGGACCCCCGGCGGTGGTGGCCGGCGCGCTCATCGGGTCACCAGGTAGCGGAAGACGCTGTCGAGGTCGTCGTCCAGGGGGCGGACCTCCAGCAGCACGGCGCGGGCCTCGACGGCCCGGGCGGCCAGCGAGCGACGCAGCAGCGGGGCGGCGAGCGTGTCCACGACCACCGCACCAGGCGGCCCACCCCGTGGCCCGGGCGAGCCGTCGGTCCCGGTCCCGGGGGGCAGCTCGACGCTGACGGCGACCACGCCCTCCAGGCCGACCAGGGCCGCGGCCAGCTCGCGCGGGCGGTCGGTGCCGACGCGGACCTTCATGGGGCGGTCGTCGAGCAGCTCGCGCAGCCCGTGCGAGGTGCCGGCGGCGACCACGCGGCCCTGCGCCATGACCAGGACCCGGTCGCTGATCCGGTCGAGCTCGCCCAGGACGTGGCTGGACACCAGCACCGTGTGGCCCTGGGCCCCCAGCGCGGCCACGAGGTCCAGGACAGCCAGGCGCTGCCGCGGGTCGAGGCCCTCGACGGGCTCGTCGAGGACGAGCAGCGGCGGACGGTGGACGATGGCCTGCGCGATCTTGGCGCGCTGCCGCTCCCCGCCCGAGCGCTGCCGCAGCGGTCGGGGGTTGGCCGGGTCGAGACCGACCCGGTCCATCGCGGTCAGGGTCGCCCCGACCGGGTCGGGCAGGCCGACTAGGCGGGCCGCCGTCTCGACGAACCGGGTCGGGCTTTCGTGCTCGAACAGGGCCTCCTGCTGGGGGGCCAGACCGACCCGGCGGTACACCTCGGGGTGGCGGCGGGGGTCCTCGCCGAGCAGGCGGACCGTGCCGCGCGAGGGCCGGGTCAGCCCGCACACCAGGCGGAGCAGGGTCGACTTGCCGGCGCCGTTGGGCCCGAGCAGGGCGGTCACGCCGGGGCGGAGGACCAGCGAGACGTCGGAGACGGCGACGACCTTGCCGTACCAACGGCTGACGCCCTCGAGCTCGGCGACGGGTGGGTCGGCGGTGTCCCTGGCGGGTGCGGTGGGGCCGGCGTCGCCGGTGGTGGCGGTCGTGGTGGTGCTCATCGGGACACCTTCGTGGTGGCGTAGGAGAGGACGACGACCGTGGTGGGCACCACGACCCAGGCCGACCATGCGGCGAGGAGCTGCCAGAGCGGGACGCCGGACAGGACCGTGTCGCCGGTCTCGCCGAGCAGAAGCAGCCGGTACGGCATCTCGAAGGCGATCGAGACCACGTCGGCCAGGTACACCGGGTCGGGGGATCCGGTGGCGACGAGGATCGCGGTGACGGCCGTGCACAGCAGCAGGACCACGGCGATGACCGCCGTGGCGACCACCCGGCGGGAGGTGAGGCTGGACACGGCGGCCCCGACCGCGGCCAGCGGCAGGGCCAGCAGGCCGGCCCCGGCCACCACGCGCCACAGCACGTCCAGCACCTGCACGAGCCCGGGCGGGTCGTCGCCGACGCCGGACAGCCCGAGCAGCAGGATCAGCGGAGGTCCCAGCACCACCAGACCGAGCAGGCAGAGCAGGGCGAGGGCCTTGGCCACCAGGTACGTCCAGCGGGTCAGCGGCGTGGACAGGTAACGGCCGAGCATCCCGGTCCGCTTGTCGGTGCAGAACAGCTCGGGGACCACGAGCGCCGCGAACGCGACGACCGCCGTGGCGATGAGGCCGAAGAAGTCGCGGACGGACTGCTCGAGCGGGGTCCCGAGGACGTCCCCGGCCACGACGGTCACCCCGACCAGAGCGACCGCCGGCAGGTACGCGACGACCATCACCAGGCCGATCGGCACCTTGCCGCCGAACGGCCGGCCGACGCCGAGCCCGCGCAGGAAGGAGTAGCGGACCAGGCTGCCGATCGCGCCGCCGACCCCCGACCGGGTGCCCCCGTAGGGCCGGTACCCGGTGTCGAGCAGCCGGGCGGCCTCCTCCGGCGCCCTCATCGCAGGCCTCCGGTCGTGGCGAGGTAGGTGTCGACGAGCCCGTGACGGGGTTCGGTGAGCCGGTGGACGCCGGCGCCCGCGGCCGCCAGCACCTGGGTGAGGGCGGCCTCGTGACCGGGTGCGCTCAGCGTGACGTCCAGGTGGGCCAGGCCCTCGCCGGGGGCGGAGGGGCCGAGGTCCTGCGCGCTGGTCCGGGCCACGGCCAGCCCGGCTGCGAGCAGGCCGGCCTCGACCCCCGCGGCCGAGGCCTCGTCCACGACCAGGAGCCGCCGCGAGGAGTGCTCCTGCTCCTGACGGAGCCGGGCGGAGGTGGCGCGGCCGTCGGCGATGATGACGACGGAGTCGCAGACCTGCTCGACCTCGGCCAGCAGGTGCGAGCTGAGCAGGACGTGCATCCCGAGCTCGGTGCCCAGGCGCCGGACCAGCAGCAGCAGGCCCTCGCGCTGCACCGGGTCCAGGCCGTTGGTGGGCTCGTCGAGGACCAGCAGGCGCGGGTCGTGGGCCAGCGCGCAGGCGAGCTTGACCCGCTGCACCTGCCCGGTCGACATCGTGCCCACGCGGCGGGTGCGCTCCTCGCCCAGGCCGACCAGCCACAGCGCGTCGCTGGAGCGCTGCCGGGCCGCGCTGCGGGGCAGGCCCTGCACCTCGGCCAGGTGGCTGACCAGGTCGACCGCGGGGACGTCGGGGGGCAGCACCTGCAGCTGGGGGGAGTAGCCGACCAGAGGGCGCAGCCGCGGCCCGTCGCGGGTGGGGTCCAGCCCCATCACCCGGATGTCGCCCGAGGTGGGTCGCTGCAGGCCGAGCAGCAACCCGATGAGGGTCGTCTTGCCCGCGCCGTTGGCCCCCAGCAGGCCGGTGACCCCGGGGCCGACGTGGAGGTCGGCGCCGTCCAGGACGGCCCGTCCCCCGATCCGCAGGTGGAGGTCCCGGGTGGTGACGACGTCGTCGACCTCGGACGGGGGTGCTGCTGCGGCTCTCACGGGTCACGACGCTCCCAGCCCGGCGGGCCACCGGTAAGGGGGCTAGCCGCACCAGGGCGGGCTGCCCGGATCGGGCCGATGTGTTGCGTGGCGACGGGTGGGTACCCCGAAGGAGAGCCGGCGCCCGTGCGTCTGCCACCCCGACGCACGCAGAGGAGCACCCGTGGACCACGAGGTACGCGACGAGACCACCCGCCGGTTCATCGCCGCGCTGCGGCACCTGGAGAGCACGCGCGACCTGACGTCGATGTCGGCGCTGTTCACCGCAGACGCACCGGTCAGCAGCATCGACGGGCACGGCACCCGCACCGGCCCGGACGGGATCACGGCCCTGTTCGACGAGTACCTGCGGCAGTTCGACGAGGTCCGCACCACGTTCACCCAGGTGACCGAGGGCGAGAACCACGCGGCCCTGGAGTGGTCGACCGACGCCGTGCGCGCGGGCGGCCACGCCGTGACCTACACCGGGGTGACGATCATCGACCTGGACGGCGGCACGGTCACCGGGTTCCGGACCGTCTACGACTCCGCCGCGCTGATGGGGCCGACGGTCCTGGACGACCGGCGCTGAGGCCCGTCAGCCGCCATCAGTCCTCAGTCCGCAGCCCTCAGCCCTCAGCCCTCAGCCCTCAGCCCTCAGCCCTCGGCGCGAGCCCGGGCGAGGTACGCCCTCGGCGTCGTGCCGACCAGATCGCGGAAGTCGCGGCAGACGTGGGCGTGGTCGAACCAGCCGAGCGAGGCGGCGAGGGCAGCCAGGTCGTCCACGCCGTGCCCGATCGCGCCCTCGTCGATGGTGGTCACCGCGTCCTGCAGCCGGTACCGGGCCAGGACCGCCTTGGGCCCGACGACGACGTAGCGGGAGAAGAGTCGTTGCTGGGTGCGCGGGCTCACCGCCGCCTCCGCGGCCACCTGCTCGACGCGGACGAGCGAGCGGTCGGTGACCATCCGGGCGAGCAGCCCGCGCAGCTGGACGTAGGCGGTCTCGGGCTCCCGCGCGGCAGGCAGCAGCGTCTCGTCCAGACGGGCCGCGACCTCCTCGTCGGTACCTGAGGCGTCAGGGGGCGGGGTCGGGCAGCACCGCGAACGCGGCCAGGCCAAGCTCTTCGTGCGGTCTCAGCCCCAGCGAGGCGTAGAACGGGTGCGAGGCGACGGCGGCCTCGCTCCCGGCGGCGTCGGTCGTCAGCCCGAAGAACTGGTAGCCGGCATACCGTCGGAGCATCTCGGCCATGAGTGCCCGCCCCACGCCGCGCCGCTGGGTGTCGGGCCGGACGAGCACATCCTGGACGTAGCAGGCCGTCGCCCCGTCGGAGAGGGTCCGCGCGAGTCCGACCAGACGTCCGGCGTCGTCGCGAGCGGTGAGCACGAGGTGGCTCCCGGCCAGGCCACGCAGCAGGGTCGACCGGTCGCGGGTGTACGACGACCAGCCCACCGAGTCGTAGAGGTCGATGACCTCGTCGGGGTCCGGTTCCCGCTCCGCCGAGACGACCACGCCGCGTGCGCCGGTCGCCTCGCTCACGGCGCTGTGGCCGCTGACGTCCTCCGGGCCGTGCGGGTCGCGGGGGCCGTGCGGGCCAGGCAGGTCGGGTGCGTCGGTCCCGCCCAGTTCCGGCACGGTGATGGAGCCGTCGTCGCTCAGCGGGAAGCCCGGGTTGTGCGCGACCTCCCAGGCGTGCCCGTCGGGGTCGACGAACACGCCGGCGTAGCCGCCGTAGAAGGTCGCGGCGGCCGGGCGGGTAACGGTGGCGCCCGCGGCCGCGGCCTCGGCGAGGACGGTGTCCACCGCCGGACGGGAACGCACGTTGTGCGCCAGGGCCAGACCGCCGAACGTGGCCTCGGTGTCCGGTGCTCCGAGGTCTGCAGCCAGCTCCTCGCGACCCCACAGGACGACGACCAGGCCTCCCGCCTGGAAGAACACCGTCCGCTCGACCTCCTGCCCCCGCCAGCCCAGCGCCTCGTAGAACCGGCGTGCGACGTCGAGGTCGCGTACGCCGAGCGTCACCAGGCTCACCCGCTGCTCCACGACGACCAGGCTAGGCAGTCGCGGCGCGGCGCGGCGCGGCGCGGCTCGGCTCGGCGCGGCGTCGCGGGGCGCAGCCGCGTGTGCGTGAACGGGCGGGTGTCGGACCTGCTGCCTACGGTTGGCGGTATGACCGATTCCCCCGTCTCCCCCGACCCGTCCGGCTCCGCGGCCCCGTCCCCGGAGTCCGCCGAGAAGCCCGTCGAGCAGTGGGCCACCGGCGCCGAGCCCGCGACCGGCCCCCAGCTCAGCTACCTGGCCACCCTGGCCCGCGAGGCCGGCCGTGAGGTCCCCGAGGACCTGACCAAGGCCGATGCTTCGGTCCTGATCGACGAGCTCCAGCAGGCGTCCGGCCGGGGCGCCTGAGGGCGCACCCACCGCTCGACCCTGCGGTCGGGCGGTAGGTGCACGTGGCGGGTCGAGCCACGACGAGGCTCAGCGCAGTCCGAGCCGCCGGCCCGCCAACCGCTCGACCACCCACCAGTAGCGCTCCGGCGCGACCCGGACCAGCAGGTCCAGCGCCCGCGCCTCGGGCGTCACCAGCAGGCGCCCGCGCCGTCGGCCGACGGCGTCGGCGATCTGGCGGGCAGCCCGGTGCGGGGGGAGGCGCAGCATCGCCTCGAGGGCGGCCAGCCCGGCTGCGTGCTCGTGCGGTGCGAGCGTCGAGCCGATGCGGGCCGAGCGGGCGATCGCCGTCCGGACCCCGCCGGGATGGACGACCGTGACCCCGGTCCCGACCGCCGACAGCTCGTGCCGCAGCGACTCCGCGAAGCCACGCACGGCGAACTTGGACGTGGCGTACGCGACCTGCCCAGGTGGCGCGGCCAGACCGAAGACGCTGGACACGAACACCAGGTGCGAGCCGGTGGGCATGGTCGGCAGGCAGGCCATGGTCAGGTGCACGACCGCGCGCAGGTTGACGTCCAGCACCCGGTCCACGTCGGAGACGCTGACCTGGTCCAGGCGTCCCGCCAGCGCGACGCCGGCGTTGTTGACGAGCAGGTCGATCCGGCCGTGAGCCGCCAGGACGGCCGCGGCGAGGCCCGGCAGGTCGGTCGCGGCCAGGTCGACGACGTGCTCGCTCACCCGGGCCGACCCGCCGAGCCGGGCGGCGGCCGCGGTGCGGGCGAGCCCTGCACCGTCCCGGTCGACGAGGGCGAGGCGCATCCCGCGCGACGCCATCTCGTGGGCGAGCGAGGCCCCGATCCCGCTCGCGGCCCCCGTGACCAGCGCCACCCCGCCGGCGAAGCGGAACGGGGCCACGCTAACCGGGCTCATGAGCAGAAGCGGGTGTCGGCGACCGTCAGGCGGTCGGTGAAGCCGAGCCGTCGCTGCATCACCCCGAGGCGCGACCGGGGTCGGCAAGCGGCCTGCTCGCCCATCAGGGGGACGAGCGTGGCGACCAGGCCGTCGCGCGGGTGCCGCGCGAGCACGGTCGCCCGGGTGCGGGACGGCATCCGGGCCAGGCCTACCGCGAGCACGTCCAGGCTCGCCCCGGCGTGCAGCAGGTGGGCCTCGGCGCCGTCCGTCAACGGGACCGTGACGTCCAGGTGGAGCGCGACGGCGTCGGCCAGCTCCGTAGCCCTCGGGTACCCGGCCCGGCGTGCGAGCTCGTGCGCCTCGACCGCCCCCTCGACCGCGAAGCAGGCCGGTGCCGTGACGTCCGACGGACGCGGCGAGCGGTCCGCGGGGACCAGGCCGAGGTCGTGCAGCAGGCAGGCGGCGTAGAGCAGCTCGGGATCGGCGTCGATGCCGTCGAGCTGGGCGAGGAGGTCCGCCCACAGCCAGGTGCGCAGGCAGTGCTGGAGCAGCACCCGACCCGAGCGCTCCTGCGCCACCACCAGGCACTGCCGGGCGAACGCGGAGTCCGGCGGCTTCTCCGCGACGAGGAGGTCCACGGCGGGCCGGGCCCGGCGCAGCCGATCGCGCACCAGGGTGCCGGCGGCCGACAGCAGCAGGGCGGCTTCCTCCACCGCGCCCAGGCGCCCACCGGTGCGTCCGCCCCACGCGAGGTCATGACGGCTCACCCCGCCACCTGCCCCAGGTAGACCGTGCAGGCCGACCGTCCGCCCGTCAGGTGGTTGGCGAAGTCGACGACGTGCGACGACGTGTCGTGGAAGACCTCCGCGAGCAGGGCCTCTGCCCGCGGGTGGGGCGGGTCGTCCGACCACAACCCGAACACCCCGCCCGGACGGATCGACCGCGCCACCCGGAGCAGGCCCGCGGGGGAGTACAGGTCGCCGTGGCTGGGGTGGAGCAGGTGCTCGGGGGTGTGGTCGATGTCGACGAGGACCGCGTCGAACAGCCGACCGGGGACGTCCGGGTCCAGGCCCGCTGCGTCCCGGGCCAGGGCGAAGAAGTCACCGCGCAGCAGCCGGGTGCGCGGGTCGCCCGCGAGCTCGAGGCCGCCCGGAAGCAGCCCGCCCACGTGCCAGGCGATGACCTCGGCGAGGGTCTCCACGACGGTCAGCGAGGCGACCCGGTCGTCCTCCAGCACCGTCCTCGCGGTGTAGCCGAGACCCAGGCCGCCGACCATGACGTCCCACCCGGCCGGTCCGCCACCGTCGCCGGTGTCGCCGTCGCCGTCGCCGTCGCGCCGTGCGCTCAGCGCGGCCAGGCCGAGACGCGCGAGGGCGACCTCCGAGGCCGTGAACAGGCTGGACATGAGGAACTCGTCGCCGAGCTTGACCTCGTGCACGTCCACGCCGAGAGTCGGCTCCACCCGCCGGCGCAGGCTGATCTCCCCGAGGGCGGTCTGCGCCCAGGCGAGCTCCTCGAACCGTGCGCTCATGCCCCTGCCCTCCGTCGGACCCGGTACCCACCGTAGGCCGGTCCGGTCGGCTGGCGGGTCCGTCGGCGCCGGCGAGACTGGCACCCAGCACCTCACTGTCCGACCACCCAGCGTCCGACCGACCACTCGGCTGTCCGCTCGAC
>Ga0136611_10001111_pt1 | contig 18506 bp, 11 predicted proteins | sample AntDrymUQ2232306_2_FD_106645 | JGI IMG/M metagenome (GOLD analysis project Ga0136611, IMG submission 106645) | Polar desert sand microbial communities from Dry Valleys, Antarctica - metaG UQ223 (23.06) | ecosystem: Environmental > Terrestrial > Soil > Desert | place: Antarctica: Dry Valley...
CGCCCGCCCCGTGCCGCTCGCCCGTCGCGTAGGTGCCCGCCACCAGGCTCCCGTTCGTCCGACCGCCGCCGAGCGCCGGGCCGCCATCGACGAGCAGCGGTCGCAGGATCGGCGAATGCGGCTCGCACACCATCACCGACGCCCGGTCGTAGCCGACACGGTCGCGCAGGATCTCCAGCAACGCCTGGGCCAACTCCTCGGCGGACATCTTGTTGTTCGCCGCGTTCGCGATCTCGTAGAGCGCCGTCGTCTCCTCGAGTTGGGCCTTCGCCTCGCCGTACAGCCGCGCGTTCTCCATTGCGACCATCGCCTGGGCTGCCAGCAGCTCCGCCTTCGCCACGTCGCGCTCCTGGAACGCTTCCGGATTGCGCGAGCTCCCGAAGCAGATCACGCCGATCGTCTCGCGGTGTCGGATCAGCGGCACCGCCAGCAGGCACTGGTGGCGCAGCATGACCGTCAGCATCTTGTGGCTGCGGCGGGCAGTCGCCGCGTGCTGGACGATCTCCGGCGCCTGCGTCCGCACCACGCGGGCCTCGAGCGACGTCCGGTCGCGCAACGGGATGCTCCGCCCCCGGAACAGGTCGCGCCGCACGCCCGTCATCTCCTGCGGCCGGAGCTCGTCGGCGTCGTGGTGGGCGAGCCACAGCACCACCGTGTCGGCCCGCAGCGCCGCGCAGCCCTGCCGGCACACCAGCTCCAGCACGCGCTCCATCTCGAGGCTCGCCTGGACGTTCAGCGCCAGGCCGAGGTCGCGGAGCCGCTCCTCGGCGTGCCCGGACGTCTCCAGGCGGTGCAGCAGCCACCCGTTCTCGCTCAGCGTCAGCATCAGCCGCACCACGAGCAGCACAGACAGCGTGAGCGCCCCGACGAACAGCTCGCCCTGCGGAGGGTTGTCGGTCAGGAGCTGCCCGGCCAGAGCCCCGAACACCAACGCGCCCGCCGCGCCGACCGGCAACAAGCGCAGGCGGCTGTTGTCGCGCGAGTCGCCCTCGGGCGGGCTGTAGGCCGCCTCCGCATCCGGCACCCGTGCGACGGCCAGCGCGCCCAGCGCGATCCCGCCCAGCCCGACCACCCACAGCGCCTGGCCGAGCCCGAGCTGCCAGCCCGGCGCCTGCAGCAACGCGCCGGCGTGCAGCACGGCCGCGCCCGCAACCGCCAGCGTCCCCCACGCGAGCAGGCCCTGGGGCGCCGACGGCCGCACGAACGCCGTCCGCCGCGTCACCCAGAACATCGCGTAGCTCGCGACGGTGTAGCCGGAGACATAGAGCAGCCCGCCCGGCGTCAGCAGCGCCCAGCGGGAGCTCGCGTTGTCGAGGTAGGTCGCGAGCAGCAACGCCGCCACCGGCGCCGCCAGCGCGAGGATGGCGACGTCAAGCAAGAGCTTCGCGCGCCGCCCTTTCGCCCGTTCGCCATCGAGCCGACACACCGCCGCCGCGAGCAGGAAGCCGACGGCTGCGATCGTGCCGAGGTCGGCGCGACCGAACGTCGGCGGCGCGACCGCCTGCCCGTAGCCCGGCACCCCGCGCGCGAGCAGCCCGAGCAGGATCGACGCGGCGGCCGCGCCCGTCAGGAGCCACGCCGGCCGATGACGGGCGCGCACGATCCGGCCCGCCGAGAAGCCGGCGGCCGCCGCCAGCAACGCCGCGAACAGGCCGAGCACCCAGACCAGCCAGCGCAGCGACGGCGCGAGGACCAGCAGCAGCTCGACCGCCACGATCGCCACCAGCGCGGACCCGAGGACCAGCCGGGCGCGCGGCTGCGCCGATGATCGCCCAATCGAGAGCCGGTCCGGGATCGCGTGGCTCAGTGCCGCCTCCGGTCGTGGGCGCACGCCAGCGACAAGCTCGCCGCTCAGCGTGGGCTGCACGGCGCGGCCACGCCCGAGAATCGGCCGCTGGCCGCGCCGGATCGACGCGTGGGCGACGCTCACGGCATCACCTCGGAAGGACGGCATGAGGGTCGTCGCACTGCACTGCGAATGTACGCGCCCACCGAGAGGCGGCACAAGACGTAAGGCCGGCGTTTCGGGCGTTCTTCCCGGCGGCACTCGGAAGTCCGCCCGCGCCGAGCGTGACGAGACTGTGAGGCGCCCCGCCAAGGCAGTTCGCCGCCCATCGCCCCTCCCCGTCTCGGGGAGGGGTCGGGGGAGGGGTCAGACTATCGGCGGTCGCTCCCGCGCCGGCGCGTCAGCGACGCGAGCGTCGCCTTCAGCCGATCCTCGATCGTCTGGGACTCGGCCGCTTCGAGCGCCGCGAGGTCGCTCGCGCGCAGGTGGTCGAGCGCCGCCGTCAACTCCGCCAGGGCGCCGAGCAGCCCGGCCTCGTCGGTCCGGCCCAGCCGCTCGGCGAGCTCGGCCGCCTCATGGAACCGCGCGGCCCGCCGAAAGTCAGCGAGGGCCTCCGCGACCTGGCCGGCCGCGATCCGCGCCCCGGCCGCCTCGTGCCACCGCTGCAGCCCCTCGTAGCAGCGCGCCAGCACCTCCGAGGATGGCGCCGATTGGTCCTTCAGCAGCCCGAGCGCGGCGGCCCAGTCGCCCCGTGCCAGCATCGCGTCGGCCGCCGACGCGGCGAGCTCGTCCGCAAGCGTCCGGTCGCCCGCATTCCCGCTGAGCTGCGCGAGCCGGCTGGCCGGGACGTGCAGCGTCACGAGCGGATCGGCGATCGTCGCGCGCTCGCCCGCGCGCCGGCCACGCGCCCGCCGCGTCGCGGCGCTCGGCTCGCTCGGAGTCGTCCGGTCATCGGTGTCGGCCAGCCCACGGGCTTCCACAATCCACTCCCGGGCCACCTCGAACAGCCGCTCGGGCCGATCGCCCTCGTCGCGCCGCTCGACCGTGTCGAGGTACTCCGTCAACAGAAGGGGCAGCCGCGCGGCGACGTCCGGCGCGTCCGGCGGCGCCTCGCGGTAGCGGCGCGCCAAAATCGCGAACTGCGCCGCGCGCGGCTCGTGGCCCAGCTCCCGCACCATCTGGGCGAGCCGCTCGTACTGATCGGCCGCTTCGCGGTAGCGGCGCTGGCGCATCAGGGCGCGGCCGGCCGCGCGCCGCACCTCGACCGCGCGCTCCAGCGGCTCCTTGCGCTGCTCCGGGTCGAGCTGGTTCGCGAGCGCCGCATCGACCCGCACCAGCGCCCGCAACGCCCGGTCGGCGTCGCCTTCGAGCAGATCGGATGCGTCGTCGAGGAAGCCGAGCGTCCGCTCGCGCGCGTCCACGTCGCGCTCGCGCAGGCGGTCCCACAGGAACGCCGCCGAGCGCCGACGCAACATGCCCTCGTCCAGCAAGCCGGCGAGGAACGCGTGCGGCTCGGTGTCGGGCGGGTCCAGCAGCACGAGCGTCTCGGTCGCGCGGCTGACGGCGACCCGCAGCTCGTCGATGGCCGTCCGCGCGACGAGGTAGCGGACCTTCTCGCCCTTCTCGCGCGCGGCCTCGACGTCCTCGTGCAGCCGACGTAACATGCTCGATGCGTCCCAGACGACGACGTACTGCCGATCCAGTCCCTTCACCTCGTCCGGCGTGAAGCAGAGATCGCGCAGGCGGCCGTCCGCCGCTAACGCCGCCGGCAGCGCCTTCAGCACGGTCTCGTCCACAACCAGGGCGCTGTGGGGCGTGTCCGCGAGCAGGGCGAGCCAGCCGTGCAGATCGGCGTCGTCGCCGGCCGCCGTCGCGAACGCCGCCTCGCCGACCTCCCCGTCGGGCGCATCGGTCGTCTCGGCCAGGCAGCTCCCGCGCGGGCGGAAGTCGCGCGGCAGCTCCTCATAAAGCGTCGCAGTCCGGTTGGCGACCTCGATCAGCGGGGCGGCGCTGCGCTGGTTCACGCGGAGGTTGATCTCCTCCGGCTGCCCGCCGAGCACCGCCCGCAGCACGTCCTTGCAGCGGCCCCACTCGAACCCGCTCGGGTGGACGACCTGGCTCTCGTCGCCGGCGGCCACGAACAGGACGCCGTTGCTCGCGCCGCTGCCGGCGCCGTCGAGCGGACGGCACGGCACCATCGCCGTGCCGTCCGCTCCGGCGCCGGCCTCGCTCAGGCCCGCGAACGCGCCGCCCGCCCGCTTCGCCGCTTCGGCCAACACGGCGATCTGCAGCGGCGTGAGGTCCTGAATCTCATCGACGATCACCCCGCCGACGTCGCCGAGCTCGCGGAAGAGCGTGCCGCTCCGCAGGCGTTCGAGGGCGACCCACGCCTCGCGCTGGACGCTCGGGAGATCCCGACGATTCACGAACACGTTCGCCGCGCGCCAGGCGGCCTTGGCCGGCTTCGACCCGATCTGCTCCTGGCGCCGCGACTCGTACCGGTACTCGCTCAACATCGGGCCGTCCGACGCCGGTAGCCCCGGCAACTCGAATGGGAGGGCCGCACCGAGCACGTGCGCCCGCACCTCGGCCCAGAGTGCCCGATCGGACGACTGCCAGATCGCCAATTCGCGCGGCGCGAACCCGCGCACGGAGCCCCGGAACGCCCGCTCCTCGTCGCCTTCCGACGTGGCGCTGATGGTCGAGCGCCCACTCCAACGCGCCAACAGATCCGCGAGCGGCACCACCTCGATCCGGCGGCCGGCGCCCTCGATCCCGTCGAGCAGCTCCTGCGCCGCCGCCGCGAGCCGACGGGAGAGCGTCACGTACAGCAGGCGCGCGCCCGGCGGAAGCGCGCGGGCCTCGCGGATGGCGGCAAACAGCAGGGCGCCCGTCTTGCCCGTCCCCGGCTGCCCGACCACCAGGCGGATGCGCGCCGAGGATGTCACCACCTGCTGCTGCTCCTCGGTGAGTGGCGCGAGGGCATCGAATGCGCGGGGCTGATACGTGGCGGGGTCACCCGCCGCGAGCGGGCGCATCTCGTCGTGGTGGCGGACGGCGCGGACAACGACCGTGCGCGGATCGTCGATACCGTCCCAGCCGCCGGCCGGAAACCACCACGCGTAGTAGTGGAAGCCGCCGACGCCCGAGCGCCGCCACCGGAGGCGGGGCGCATCGCTCACCTCCGACGACGGCCCGACGATCCCCTTGGGGCGCCCGGCCTCGCCGCGCGTGGTCAGCTCGAAGAGCAGCCAGTCAACCCGCCGCCGCAAATCCGGCCGGGTCAGGAGCCAGCTATCAACTTCGGGATGCACGAGCAGCGGGTGCGCCGACATGCGTTCTCCTGAGCAGCCCCTGTGCAGACACCGACGCACGGAGCCGAACACCACCTCCGCCGATGAGAAGTGCCGCCGTCAACAGAAGTGTCATCCTGAGACAGGCGGAGCCTGGCGAAGGATCTCGTCCCCGGCGTGGTGGCGTACGAGGCGGGCGTCTGCGAGAGAGCGATACGTGAGAGCCATAGGCGAGGCAGGCATAGTCGAGGGAGCGGCCCGAGGCCGCTCCAAGGATCGTACCGAATCGCGCACCAACGATGATCCGCATTTTCTCCAAGCGTCCGGTCGGATTGTGGTGGTTCGGACGCCGCTTCGAGCGCGCACAGGCGTCAGTGGCGGGCATCTGTAGCGCATCCTTGACTACGGCCGCACGCCGGCGAGCCGCGCGTGCCGTACGCTCCTCCGACGGCTCGGGATCGTCCCCTTCGCCATGGATGTCGCCGAGCACCCTTCGGGCATGACCCGCCGGTCCGCCCGTGTACCTCTAGGGGGCGCCGTGATACTGAGCGACCGCTCGATGCGCGAACAGCTTGACCGGGGTCGCATCCGCGTCGAGCCGCTGGGGGAGGACGCCATCCAGCCCTCCAGCATCGACCTGCGACTGGGCGACAAGATTCGCGTGTTCCGGAACAACCACATCCCGCACATCGACCTCCGCCAGGACACGTCCGACCTGACCGAGGTCATCCAGCTCGTGCCCGGCCAGCCGTTCTACCTGCGCCCGGCCGAGTTCGCGCTCGGCGTGACCGAGGAGCTGATTGCCGTGCCGGACGACCTCGTTGGGCGGCTCGACGGCAAGAGCTCGCTCGGGCGGCTCGGACTGCTGATCCACGCGACGGCCGGCCTGGTCGATCCCGGCTGGCAGGGACGGCTGACGCTGGAGCTGGCGAACCTGGCACCGTTCCCCATCACGCTGTTCGTCGGCATGAAAATCGGGCAGATCTCGTTCATCCAGATGTCCACGCCGGTCGACGTGCCGTACGGCGACCGCCACCTGTCGAGCAAGTACCAGGGCGACACCGAGCCCACGCCGAGCCGCTACCACCTCGAATTCTGACGCGAGCTCTCGCGCGACCGCGACGGGCGCGGCGGCTAGCCTCGCACTGGAGTCGCCCGGCCACATGCCGCCGCGCGGGCGCCCGCGCGCGGGCGCCCGCATTGACATCGCCGCGCGCGCGGGTATCCTACGAGTGCCCTTCTGTCATGCAGCGAGAGCGCGCCGAGCCGGTCGCGGCGGGCGCCGACGCTTCGGCACGCCCGCGTGCCTCCTCGCACTCCGAATCACATTCCGACCAGCCCGCACCTCGGCCCGACGCGGCCATGGTCCGGCGTGGGGATCCCGTGCAGCACCAGCTCGATCGGGTCTGGAAGCAGTTCCAACAGCAGCCACCGGCCGTCCAGACCTTGCTGCTGCTGACGCCGTTCCTCGCGGCGGCGGTGGTGGTGCTCGCCGCCGTCTTCTTCGGAGGGTCGCGCGGGACACGCGCCCAACCGCCCGCCCAGAACGTGGCCTCCGCCCCGCCCGTGGCGACCCCCGTGGCCACGAACGAAGCGATCGCGATTGCCGCCGCGCCGGCCACCCTGCCGCCGGCGCCGGCGCCGGCCGTGCCGCTCATCGTCCAGACGCCCGAGCCGACCCCGGAGCCGACGGCGTCGCTCCTGCCGAGCTCGGCATCGGCCGGATCGACCAGGTACGAGGTCGCCAACACCGGGGGAGCCGGCGCAAGCATGCGCCGCGAGCCGAGCGCCGGCGCGGCCCGGATCAAGGTCGTCTTGGAGGGACAGGAAGTCGAGGCCCTCGGCCCGACGCGCGACGCCGACAATTTGACCTGGCGCAGCGTCCGCGACGACACCGGCGCCGTCGGCTGGATCGCGACCGGGCTCCTATCGGAGCTCGGTCCCGGCCCTCGCCCGACGGCCACCCCGGCCCCGCTCACGATCCAAGTCGTCGATCTCACGGAAGCGCCGGCGCGCAACACCGACGCGGAAGTCGTCATCCGGACCCGACCGGGCACCCGCTGCGAGCTGCGAGTCTTCCTCTACGGCCCGGCGACGCTCCCGCGCGAAGGGCTGGGGCCGAAGACGGCCGACGACGAGGGGCTGTGCGCGTGGACGTGGACGGTGCCCGACTCGACGGTGCCCGGCAGTTGGCGCTACCTCGTGCTGGTAGGCACCGGCGACCGCCAGATCTCCCGCGAGTTCACCTTCGCCGTCCGCTAGCAACGGTCGATTCAGGGCAATCGACGAGCAACGACCGTGTGCGTGCGACGTTAGCGGGCCGCCGGCTCGCGGGTGGCCGCCGGCGTGGCCGACGGCTCGCGGGTCGGCACGTCACGCGTGGACGCCGGCTCGGGGGTGACGACCACCACGCCCTTCATGTGCGGGTACGCCACGCAGAAGTACCGAAACGAGCCGGGCGTGTCGAACGTCGCCGTGTACGAGCCGCCCGCCGGGATCTCACCCGAATCGAACAGCCCCTCCGGCGATGTCACCGTCATCGCCGCCGTCCCCTGGTTGACCCACGTCACCGAGGAGCCCGCCGATACGGAGACCGACGCGGGGTCGAACCGCCACGCCAGCTGTTCGGACGGTTGCAAGATGACGACCTGCCCGTCCGAGGCGAGCGCCGAGCCGCCGGCACCCGCGAGCAGCGCCAGGGAGACGACCGCCGCCGCCCCAAGATGTCGGATGCGCGTGAGTGCATCGCGCAAGACCAACTGGATCCCAGACATGGGTGTAGACGCTCCTGGTGTCGTCGTGCAGGCGCCGCCGGGTCGCCGCGACTCGGTCCGAATCGCGGCTCGGGCAGCGGGGCGGCGCTCACCGGGGCCGCCATCGTTCTCCGCTCGCATCACAGGAAACGGACGTTCCTCGAAGCGGTTGCGTCGTTTCGTCCGGTTGGTCCCGCCGCCATCGTACCAACGAGGCGAAGACTGTGTGTCCGCCGTCTACCTATCTGTCATCCCGAGCTTGCGACGGATCTACGGACTGACCGACCCGGTGCAATCCGGAGACACCGTCGCCTGTGCTCTCGCCGGCCGACGTAGACAGCCTGGGCGATCTTCGCTATGCTCGGCTCGCCCGCGCGGGGCGCCCGCGAGTCGCCCGGGCGAGCCAATCGCGAGCCAGCCGGAGGAGCACGAGCAGACCATGGCCATGGAACCGACCCCGTCGTCGCGCGTCAACGTCCCCGCCATCGGGCTGATGGTCACCGGCGGGCTCGGCATCCTGACCGGGCTCGGTTGGCTCGCCATTCTGGCCATCGGCGGAGTCGCCGCGCTCGCGGACCAGGATGCCGCCGACGCGCTCGGCGGCATCGGTGTCCTGGTGGCGTTGGGAGTCGTTGGGGTGCTGGTGTCGGCGTTCGTGACTTACGCCGGCCTCCAGATGCGCGCGCTACAAGGATGGGGCGTCTCGATGGCCGGCGCGATCCTCGCCATGATCCCGTGCGGCCCCTGCTGCCTCGTGGGCCTGCCATTCGGCATCTGGGCGATCCTGGTCCTGATCGACGAGGAAGTCAAGCGGGCGTTCGGCGCGCGAGCCGAGACGCCCAACGGCGCCGACCTCTCGCCGCCATCGCCGCCATCGCCACCATCGCCGCCGACCGGCGATGCACCGCGACTCTAGGTCGCCATCCCGTCGGCCAAGCCCTCGCTCGCCGATGGCGGCCATTCGACCCGTGTATACTTGCGGGAGCGGACTCGCGTGTCGCGCCAACGGGACGACCATACCCAGGTCCAGACTCGGCAGCGGTGGCGCGCGGCGAGCCGGCGGGCTAGGGGACACATGCAGGGTCGTCCGGAACGGGGCCGGCTCGAAGTCAGGCCCGGTCGCCCGATAGGAAATGACACGCCAATCCCCGTGCGTCTGCATGCGCGGCGAGCGGCAGGTTCGGTCGCGTCCACGCTCGGAGAGGATCGCGGGAATCTGCCGGCCTCATTCGCCGGCTTCGTTGGACGCGAGAGCCAGCTCGACGAGCTCGCCGGGTTGCTGCAGTCCAATCGCCTCGTCACGCTAGCCGGCGCACCGGGCGTCGGCAAGACCAGGCTGGCCCTGCAGCTTGCCCACCGCGCCTCGCGTCGCTACACCGACGGCGCCTGGTTCGTCGATCTGACCCGCGTCTTCGAGCCCCCATTCGTCGCGCAGGCGACGGCGCGGTCCCTGAACGTGCGCGACGACGATGGGACGCCGCTCGAGGCGCTCGTGCATGCGCTGCGTGACCGAAGGCTGTTGCTGGTCCTCGACAATTGCGAGCACCTGCTCGACGCATGCGCGTCGCTGGCCGCGTCGCTGCTGACGGGCTGCCCCGGTCTGCAGGTGCTGGCCACGAGCCGCCAGCCGCTCGGCCTGACGGGCGAGGTCGCCTGGCGGGTGCCGTCGTTGAGCGTTCCCGTATCGTCCGACGGCGCGCCCGGAGCGGCGACCTGGGCACGGGCCCCGTCCGCCGCGCGTGCCGCCAACGAGCGGCTCCGCGCGCTGCTCGCCTCGGAAGCCGGTCGGTTGTTTCTCGAGCGAGCACGAGGCGCCCGGCCCACGTTCAATCCGACCGAGTCCGACGCAGCCGCCGTAGGGGAGATCTGCCGACGGGTGGACGGCATTCCGCTGGCGATCGAGCTCGCAGCGGCCCGAGTCGCGCACCTTGAGCCCGGGCAGATCGCCGCCCGTCTGGATGACCGCTTTCGCCTGCTTGCGACGTGGCGCGCGTCGGACATGCAAAGGCATGGCACGTTGCGCGCGTTGGTGGAATGGAGCCACGACCTGCTGTCGGATGCCGAGCGCGTCGTATTCCGACGGCTGTCCGTGTTTGCCGGCGGCTGGACGCTGGAGGCCGCGGAAGCCGTCTGCGAGGCGGGCGTACACTGGACGGGCGTCCGCGGGGACGACGTGCTCGACGTGCTCGGCCAGCTCGTGGACAAGTCGCTGGTCCAACTGGACGAGCAGTCGGGCACGTTGCGCTACCGTCTCCAGGAAACCCTGCGCCTGTATGCCCTGGAGCGGCTGGATGAGAGCGGCGAGGCACCGGAGATTCGGCGGCGGCATGCCGAGTACTGCCTGGCAGTAGTCGAGGACGCCGAGCCGGAGCTGTTCGGCCGCGACCTGCAGCGCCATCTCGATCGTCTGGAGCGGGAGCACGACAACGTGCGGGTCGCGTTGCGCTGGTCGAGCGAGACGGGCGACCCCGAAGTCGGGCTGCGATTGGCGGGAGCGCTCTGGCGGTTCTGGCAGGTCCGCGGCTATGTGCGCGAGGGGCGGGACTGGCTGGAGCGCCTGCTTGGGATGGCGCAGCCGACCGAGCGCACCGCCGGGCGGGCCCGCGCGCTGAACGCGATCGGCTTCCTGGCGTTCCTGCAGGGCGACTACGACACGGCACAACCGCTCCTCGAAGAATGCCTGGCGACCCGACGGGCCCTCGACGAGCCATCTGGGCTCGTGGAGTCGCTCGCGAACCTCGGGGTGCTACTCCGCTGCAGCGGCGCCTCGGCGGAGGCACGCGCCCTGTTCGAGGAGGCGCTCGCGCTGGCTCGGCTGCTGGGCGATCGCGCCTGGGAGGGCCGCACGCTGAACAAGCTTGCCCGGCTGGTGTTCTACTTCGAGGGCGACCCTGCCAAGGCGCGCGCGCTGTGCGAGGAAGGTCTGGCCCGCGTGCGCCAGGCAGGCAACACCTGGGATGTCGCCATCGCACTCGGCGACCTGGCCGATGTCAACCACGCGCTTGGCGACGATGTGGCCGCGCGACGGCACTACGTCGAGAGCCTCGCGCTCTGGCAAGAGCTGGGTGAAGAGCGGGGGATCGCCCAGGCGCTCGAAGGCTTCGCCACGCTGATCGGCACTCGGTCGCAGCCCGAGCGGGTTGTGCACATGCTCGGAGCCGCCGACGCGATCCGCGAGCGGATTACCGAGCCGAGCTCGACGGCCCGCCGGGCCGGGCTCGAACGGCTGCTGGCGGCGGCGCGGGCAACCCTGGGGACGACCTATGCCTCAGCCTGGGAGCGCGGACGCGCCAGCCCGCCGGAGCATGCCATCACTGAGGCGCTGGCAGGCAGCTTGCCGGCGGCGGACGTCTCGGCTGTGCCGTCCGCCGACGGCTCGCGCCCGGCGATGAACCGCCTGACCGCCCGCGAGCGCGAGGTCGTGGCGCTGATCGCACGCGGCCTATCGAACCGACAAATCGCCGACGCGCTGGTGGTCTCATCGCGCACCGTCGAGTGGCACGTCAGCAACGTCCTCGGCAGGCTGGCACTGGAGTCGCGGGCGCAGTTGGCGCTCTGGGCTCGCGAGAACGGCATCCCCCCGGCCGACTGAGCGGACGGCCCGCCAAGACCGTCGGCAGCCGGAGTTGGGGTGCAGCGCGCGTCTCTCATCGCGCTCCGGCAACGTCCGGCCGCGCGCGCCGAGAAACCCCGTGACGTACCCCGTGGAACTACGGGGGCGGAGCGATCGGACGCGCCGTAGGATGGCTGTAGACTCCGGGCAGCCATGCGCATCGGCGCAGCGCTGATCGGCATCGGCTTCGGTTCCGGGTCGGCATGGAGCGGGCAACCGCCGACCTGGGATCCAGATTCAGCACGGGGGACACAGAGTGATGCACGGTATGACTTCGAGCTTTTCCAGGCGGCTGGCCGGGCTTGCCTTGGCCGGCTACTTCGTGGCCGCGAGCGGCCAGGCGCTGGCGGCCCCGTCCGGCGAGATCGAGATCCTCGGCTTGACGCCGACGCGGGCGGCGACGGCCGCCCAGAGCCGGTGCGGCCCGGCCCAGCTCTCGACGCCCGGCATCGAGTGTCGCGGGTGGGACGGGCTCGACGTGCGCTCGCTGGACGATCTGTTCGTGGTCGGCTTCGAGAACAACGAGGAGGTCGGCGAGAAGCACGTGCTCCAGACGGTCGCGACCTTCGACCTGGCGCCACTCAAGGACATCCCGGCGGGCGCGCGACTGAAGGCGTCGCTCTCGTACGACGAGGCCAGCACGACCCATCGCTCGGCGGACGGCAGCTCCGAGTACGGCATCCTGCCGACCTGCAACACGCGGCTCGGGGTGCCGACGTCGGCCTGGAGCGGCGGGCTCGACAAGATCGTCCCGACCGCGCAGGCCAAGACGGCCGGCCACGTCGGCGCGACGACGGCCGAGTCCGGCGTCTGGGACGTGACGCCGCAGATCGAGGAGTGGCGTAAGGGCGGGACCGCCCAGGGCACGTTCGTGCTGCGCGCGGACGACGAGTCGCTGGACGTACAGGGATTCCGGATGTGCCAGTCGTACGTCATCAATCTCGCGCTGAACGTCGAGCACGAGCTGCCGTGACGATCGGCCTCGATCCATGCAATCTTGAACCACGCACGCGAGAGGGAACGGCAGCATGACAAGTACACGCACTCGTGCACTCGGAAGGATGGGGCGGCTGGGCGGCGCGCTACTAGCGGCGGCCGGGCTGCTGGCCGGTGCCGCTAGCTATGGCGCGCCGGTTGAGGCCGGGGACTGCAAGCGTCTTACGGTCGAGTCCGTGACGGGGCCGCCGCAATTGGACGGGAATGCCACCGCCGACTTCAAGGTGACCGTCCACAATCCGGCCGATCGGAACCCGGGCGCCGATCCGTGCAACGACGGCATGCAGCTCGAGATCGCGACCTCGGGCTCGCTGCGACCGGGCGGCGCCACTGATGCCGACGGCGGCATCGTATGCACCGAGGAGCCGCCGTCATCGGTTGTCGATAAGGGGCAGTACCGCTGCGTCGCCGCTGCGTTCGATGGCGGCGACCGCGCCACGGTAACGGTGTCCGTCCGGGCGGCCGAGGCCGGCCCGGCGCAAGTCACCGCCGCCGCCTGGCGGCTGGAAGAAGAGCGGTCGGCGTCCCGCGCGGGCGGCTTTGGCCTGAAGTCCCTCAACGTCACCGTACGCCCTGGGACAAGTGCCCCGCTCCCGACGGTCCGGAGGGGCGCGACCGGCGAGGCCGCCACGACGGTGCAGTACCTGCTGCGCCATCACGGCGCGGGCCTGGAGGTCGATGACGACTTCGGTACCCAGACCGAGGGTGCGGTGCGCGACTTCCAGCGCAAGAAGAACCTGACCGTCGATGGTGTCGTCGGGCCGCAAACCTGGCAGGCGCTCTTCGTGACCGTGCGGCAAGGCGACTCGAGCGACGCCGTGAGCGCCCTCCAAGGCCAGTTCGCGTCGCGCGGCGTGGACGTGGAGATCGATGGCGACTTCGGGTCGCAGACCGCCGAGGCCGTGCGCGACTTCCAGCAAGAGAAAGGCCTGGCCGCCGACGGCGTCGTCGGGCCGCAAACCTGGGCGGCGCTGCTGGCCGCCGACTGATCTCTGCCGCGCGGGGCCGACAATCCGAGCCGTCGGCGCTACGACCGCGCACATATCACGGGGATGAAGACATGAGACGAGCGACACAGCGTGGGACACGAACATTCGCGGCGCTGCTGGCGCTGTCGATCTTGCTCGCCGCCCTGCCGGGGCCGAGCCTGGCGGATCCGGGCGAGGAGCCGGACCTGCAGGTCGAGGTAGTGGGGCTGTCGCCGGGCAGTCGGCGCGAGGTGGTGGTGCGGGTCACCAACGTCAGCGACTGGTGGTCCGACGCGACCCAGCTGACGGTGGAGACGATCTCGCCGACACCCGGGCAGCGACGCACAGTCGCCGTGCCGGACCTCAACACGATGGCCGAGGCGCCGCTGCCGCACCAGTTCGAGCTCGCCTACACGCTGGCGGCCGACTGCGACGGGCACGTGGTCAAGGCCACGCTCGCGGCCGGGACGAACTACATGGGCGACACGGAGACCTACCTGGACGACAACGTGGCGGAGCAGGAGGTCTGCCCGAAGCGGGTCGGAGCGGCGTCCGCGTCGTCGTCGGGGGACGAGCCTGGGGCGCAGGGAGTGGCGGGCGGCGGGCCTTCGGCGCAAAATGTGGTGGCGGGCGGGCCTCGGCTCGATCCGGCGGCGCCGAGGGGACCGTCGCCGATCCAGCCGATGGCGCCCACGCCGACCGTGGCGCCGCCGCCGGGGTCGACGAAGACCGATCTCGCGCTCGAGGCGATCACCGGTCAGCGGGAGCTGTACTACGTCACCTACGCCCTCCCGTATGATGTCAAGTTCCGCAACGATGGCTCGGACGTCGCCGGCGGATTGGTCGTCGATATCCGGACCTCGGGCGTGGCGACGATCCCCGCGAACCAGCCCGCCGGCGTGGGCCAGGCGTGGGCAGCCGCCGGCTTCTCCTGCAGTTTCGCGATCGGCGACGCCACGAAGACTTCCGTGCGCTGCACCGGCGGCAGCCTTCGATCGGGCGAGGCCGCGGCTCCGCGCGTGTTCGTCCAGTTCCTCGGCCCTGGTGACGGTCTCATTGAGGCACACGTCTGGGGCTTTCAGAGTAGTCAGGGCAAAGGCCTGGAAGACGTCAACTCGGAGAACAACACGCAGTCCCTGAACGTACAGGTTCTGCGGGTTCCGTGACCGTTCCCGAGAGGCCACCGCCCACGGCCAACGGTGCCGCGATGACGCAAACATGACGAGGGTGATGACGTGAGAACTACTGGACACGTGATATCCGAGAAGCTGGGCCGACTAGCCGCTGCGCTCGCGGTGGCGGCGACGCTCGCGCTCGGCATCGGCGCGCCCGCCGCGACGGCCGCCGATCCGCCCGACCCACCGGAGATCCGCGAAGTCTCGGCCGCTCCGCCTCTCGGCATCAGGTTCACATGGTTCGCGAGCGGCACCAAGCCAATCGACGGCGTTCGACTGACCATCTATCAGAGCAACGCGTTCCTCGGCTTCAATAACACGCCGGCCGGAGGCGCGAGGAGCGGATTTGTCGCGTTCCAGTCTGGCACTACCTTCAAGCCGGACACGCGCTACTGCGTGGGCCTCGTGGCGTACGTCGGCACTGGCGCGACCGAAGCCAGCACCTTCTCTGAGGAAAGCGAGCGGCGGTGCTTCACCATGCCGCCGCGTGAAGGCGGCGCTACCGCGCCCAACCCTGCACCGCCTCCACCCCCTCCACCCCCGACCAAGCCGGACCTGATGGTCACCCGCGTGAGCGGGCCGGCGGACGTCTTCGACGGCGTCACTGCGGTCTACGAGGTCGTGCTCGCGAACGACGGCACCGCCGCGCAGGGCACGGCGCAGGTCCAGATCAACGCGGCCGGCCCTATCGAGCCGGAGGAGATGGCCGAGACGCCCGATGGGTTCGCCTGCGACCTCGGCGATCTCGGCTTCTCCTGCACCGGCTCGCTCGGCGGCGTGGACGACCCGATTCAGGAGCGCGTGGCGATCTTCAAGGTGCGGATGCGCGGCAACGGGACGGGCGCCGCCACGGTGATCGGCTCGGCCAACCACTTCGGCGCGCTCGACGAGATGACGGTGGACAACAACCTCAAGCTACTTCAGGTCACCGTGAAGTAGTCGCGCTCAGTTGGCGGTGCGTAGCACCGGATCGAGGTAGGAAGTTGCGATCGTTTCAATCGACGGCGATGCTCGGCATCAGGCTCGGCCTGAGCCTGACGCTGATGGGCCTGCTGGCCGGGCCGGGCTCGCCGGCCCGGCCGGTTGAGGCCACGCCCATCGGGCACACGGTGACGCTCCAGCCGGTCGGAGGCTGGCGGGCGGGCCTGCACCACACCTTGGACGAAGCCCCCCTCTCGCGGGGAAACACGTGCGAATCGGGCGTGGAGCAATCCCACTCTGAGGGCATTGACGTCGTGGCGGTCGGCTACAGCCGCTACGTCACCGACGACGTGCTCGAGTCCGGCCTACTCCGGAACTGCATCACCAACGACGTCGCCCAGGCGCGCGTGGCCTTCGATGTCAGCGAGCTCACGCGGTACCCACTCGTCAAGGGCCTTCCGGTCAAGGCTCGGCTGACGTACCGAGAGCAGCGCGAGGTGCAGGGTACTCCGCCCCGCGGCTCCCAGGGCATCACGTGCGTCAAGCAGGCTCACGTCGCGGCCACGGATGGGCGGCTCTTCCAGGGCATGTTCGCGAAGGGGGAGGAGGTTTTCCGCACCCCCGTCGGCCACGCCGGCCCGCCGCTCAATTCCGATCCGTGGGATCTAGGCGACGCCGTCGAGGGCTGGATGAACGGCAGCATCGCCAACCACGGCGTCGTCCTGTCCGGCTTCGACGAGAGCGGCGACCAGAAGGAAGACAGCACCTGCCTCTCGACGCTCTCGGACGTCCAACTCGAGGTATTGGTCTACCGGGATGTGGCGCAATCGGACCTCAAGGTCACCCAGATCGACGTCAAGGACAAGTCCGGCGCCAACGGATGCGTCTCGGGCAGGATCGACGTGACCGCGTCGGTCCAGAACGTCGCCGACATCCCCACTCCTTACGAGATCAATCTCCGGGTCGATGGCATCCCCGTCGAGACGGTGTTCGCGAGTATCGGGCAGTACGAGTCGAAGACCGTGACGTTCTCGACGCTGGATCTGAGCGCGGGCGAGCACGTCCTGGTCGTCCAGGCCGACCCGAATGGCGAGATCGACGAAATCGACGAGAACAACAACCTCCTCGTCGCCAGGGTGACCTGCGCCAGCGGGGCCGCGCCGAAGCCGGAGGCGAAGGCGGCCGACCTGCAAGTCTCGAAGGTCGAGATCCTGGACGCCAAGAACGCCGCCGGGTGCGTGGCCGGCAAGGCGAACACGGTCCACGCGGTGATCAAGAACGCCGGCGACGTCGAAGTCGGCGCGGTCATCACCATCCAGTTGAGCATCGACGGCAAGCCGGCCGGGACCGTGACGATGGGCGGGGTCGGGGCGCCGCCCAACAACGAGAAGGATGCCTACTTCTCCAATGTGGACCTTGCGAAGGGAGCCCACACCATCCGGGTGACGGTCAACCCCGACGGCAAGGTTCCCGAGGCCAACGAGACCAACAACACGAGCACGCCCCTGACGGTGACCTGCACCGACAACTAACCCAAAGCGCATCGAGGCCACATATCCTGTACGAGGCCGAGGAGGGCCGCCCCGTTGGGCGGCCCTCCTCGGCCTCGTACAGCCCGCGTTCACGCGGTTACGACTCGGACTCGTCCCCCTGGTCCTCGCCGCCCTCGCCGTCGATCACCGCGATGCACGCGACGCGGTCCTTTTCCTTGAGGTTCATCACGATGACCCCCTGCGCGTACGGACCGAGCAGGTTGATGGTGCTCAGCTCGGTGCGGATCACGATGCCGCTCGACGAGATCAGCATCAGCTCCTCGTCCCCGTGGACCACCTGCACCGAGGCTACCTTGCCGGTCTTCTTCGAGATGTTCAGGATGCGCTGGCCGCCAGTGCCCCGCCCGTGCGGCGAATAGTGCTTCGTGAGCGTCCGCTTGCCCAGCCCGAACTCGGTCACCACGAGCAGCTGGCCCACCGGATCGACCACGTCCATGCCGGCCAGCAGATCGCCGGCCGCCAGCTTCATGCCGCGCACGCCGCCGCTCGCACGCGAGGCGGTCCGCAGCACGTCCACCGAGAACCGCAGCGCCTGCCCCTGCTCGCTCACCAGCATCACGTCGCAGCCGCCCGAGCAGTACTTGACCCAGCGGAGCTCGTCGTCCGGCTCCAGGTCCATCGCGAGCTTGCCGTCGCGGCGGACCAGCGCGAACTCGGGCAGTGCCGTCTTCTTGATCTCGCCCATGCGCGTCGCCATCAGCAAAAAGTCGTTGTTCGCGAAGTCCGGCGCCGCCAGGATCGCCGTGACCGTCTCGCGCTGGTCGAGGTCGATCACGTTGATCAGCGGCACGCCACGCGCCGTCCGCTCGAACTCGGGGATCTGGTACGCCTTGGTCTGGAAGACCTTCCCCTTGTTCGTGAAGAACAGGATGTTGTCGCGGGCGTGCGCGATCACCATGTGGCGCAGGGCGTCCTCTTCGCGGAGCACCTGCCCACGGACGCCCTTGCCGCCGCGCCGCTGGACGCGGTACGTGTCCGAGCGCAGCCGCTTGATGTACCCGCGCCCGGAGATGGTGACCAGCACCTCGTCGTTCGGGATCAGATCCTCGTCCGACAGGTCGCCGCCGATGTCGAGCGCGACCTCGGTGCGGCGGGCGTCGCCGAACTTCTTCTTCAGCTCCAGCAGCTCGTCGCGCACCAGCATCAGGATCTTGTACGGGTTCGCCAGGAGATCCTCGAGGTAGCCGATCGTCTCCATGATTTGCTTGTACTCGTCGAGGATCTGCTGGCGCTCCAGGGCGGCCAGTCGGCGCAGTTGCATGTCGAGGATCGCCCGCGCCTGGATCTCGCTCAGCGAGAAGCCCGCCTGGAGCGCCCCGAGCGCCGCCTCGGCCGAGGCCGACTCGCGGATCGTCCGGATCACGGCGTCGAGGTTGTCGAGGGCAATCTTCAGGCCCTCGAGGATGTGGGCGCGGGCGCGGGCCTTCTCCAGCTCGAAGCGCGTCCGC
>Ga0136611_10001112_pt1 | contig 18505 bp, 11 predicted proteins | sample AntDrymUQ2232306_2_FD_106645 | JGI IMG/M metagenome (GOLD analysis project Ga0136611, IMG submission 106645) | Polar desert sand microbial communities from Dry Valleys, Antarctica - metaG UQ223 (23.06) | ecosystem: Environmental > Terrestrial > Soil > Desert | place: Antarctica: Dry Valley...
AAATTAAATGGGATAACAGATGAAGAGATACACGATACCGTTTTGATTGCAGCAGCATTCTGTATGTATAATAGATATGTTGATGGTTTAGGGACTACTCCAGCAAAAAAAGAAGAATATCCTGAAATGGGCAGAAGAATGGCAAAAGGCTATAAGATGCCTCCTAACTTTTTAAAGAAAGTCATTCTTAAAATAATGAATAGGAAAGCCGAATCCGGGGCAATAGAACACATGGAAAAAAACACCTGAAATAAAGATTATTATAGCTAAGACGATAAGTCGACCCATTTCAGACATTACGGAAACGTTATACTCAACTATCCGAAAAATCTAACTAACTGATCCTTTTGGGTATTTAGTTCTAAAGCTCTTTTGTTGCCCTAATTCGGCAAATCAGGAAGGCTGAAAGCCACGTAACTGTCACCTGATTTTGTTTGCATTCGGCCGCCGCCACAGGCGATGACTATGAATTGTTTACCCTTAACACTATAGATTGATGGTGTTGCGTAGCCCCCGGCAGGTAAAGAAGTTTCAAATAAAAGTTTTCCAGTCACTTTATTAAAAGCCCGGAATTTTTCATCTCTGGTAGCAGCAATAAATACAAGTCCACCGGCAGTAACGACCGAGCCACCCCAGTTCTCTGTTCCGGCATGGATGCCTTTCGCTTTGAGTTCGGGATAATCCCCCAGGACATTTTTCCAGACAATCGCGCCGTTTGATAAATTGATTGCGCTTAACGTGCCCCAGGGTGGTTTAATCCCGGGGTAGCCTTCAATGGTTAAAAATTGGTTAAAGCCAGCAAAACGGTAAGGAGATCTGTAAAAAGGAAGAGTTTTCTTAGCCACCTGGACAAAACTATCTTTTTGTTTCGATTTAATATTCAACAGATAGGATGTTAAGGCAGTCCTTTCCTGTTCCGTGAATTGCTTAAAAGCAGGCATCATTCTCACCCCGGAATTAATGATATTTCGGAATTTAGCTTCATCGTACCTGTTTTGTAAATCTACCAATGGTGGAAAGGCCCCCGAACCTTTAAGATCTGCACCATGACAGCCGCTACAGCTTTTCATAAAAATACTCCGGCCAGCCTCCAGGTTGGTTTGGGTAACAGGCAGTGGCTTTTCCTTTAGCGTATCGATCATCTTTCCCACCCATGGCATTTCAGTTGCATTGATATAAAGGATTCCAGATGAAGGATCGAAGGATGGCCCGCCCCATTCTGCGCCGCCCGTATAACCAGGTAGCACCAGTGTTCCCTGAAGACTCGGAGGAATAAACATTTGCCCTGATTTATACGACAGGAACCTTTTTTTCAATTCCTCATAAGATGGTTTAGGGATAAGATCGTTCAAATCAGATTCCTTAAATTCCTGCCTGACAAATGCTGGTAAAACTGTGGGTACGGGCTGTGTAGGAGATGCCTGCTCCCCAACCAGATCTGAGCCTGGCACAGGCTGTTCGACGATCGGATGGACCGGTAGGCCGGTATCTCTGTTGAGCATATAAATAAATCCTTGCTTACTAACCTGAACAACCGCATCAACTTTCTTACCTTCTTTTTTTATGGTAACTAGTATTGGAGCTGTCGGGAAATCCCAGTCCCATAGATCGTGGTGAATACCTTGAAAATGCCACTTATACTTACCGGTTGAAGCATCCAGTGCAAGCACACTATTTGCGAATAAATTATCCCCTTTCCGTTTGCCCCCGTAAAAGTCCGGGACAGCCGACCCCGTTGAAGCAAATACCATCCCGCGATCTTCATCCACGGTGAGACCTCCCCAGGCATTTGCACCGCCGACGAACTTATAGGCGTTCAAATCATCCCATGACTCATAGCCGGTTTCTCCCGGTCCTGGTATCGTACGAAACATCCATTTCATCTCACCTGTGTGAACATCATAGGCCCTAATATTACCGGGAGCCGACTCTTCTGACTCTGAAAGACTTATGCCTACTATAATGAGATCCTTGTAAATTATTCCGGGCGATGTAGCTGTAACTCGTAAATTTTTAATGTCCCTCGCCATTTCCAGGCCATCGTGCAGTGGTACTCGACCCTGCTTGCCGAATGTCTCTACAATTTGCCCGGTCTTACTGTTAATGCAAAATAAAGAAGAGCCCACCGTGTAGTATAAAAGATGCTCTCCATTTTCTGCTTCAAGAAGCGTTATTCCGCGGCATGCGTTCATCCCATAACTCTGCCGGTTCTGGTTATCTAATTCCATCAGGAAAACGGGATCGAACTGCCATTTTTCCTTTCCTGTCGCTGCATCTGCTGCAAAAAGCTTCAGCTTGGGAGAAACTCCATAAAGTACACCATCCACGATAAGCGGATTAGCCTGGATTTGCCCGGTAGCTTCAGCATCTCCTGTATGGTAGGTCCATGCCACCTGCAGTTTGCTCACATTTGTGGTATCGATCGAATTTAAAGCGGAATATTGAATCCGTTCTTTGCTTCCGCCATATACTGGCCAATCTTCCTTGCTTTTGCTATTGCAAGACATTACCAAAAGCACAACGCATACATAAATTGGAATCTTCTTCATTCTAATAGACAATGTTTCCAGGGAAATTCCGGTTCAACGAAATAGATGATAAGTCAGCCATCTTACTGTATGACAGTGAATCAAATTTGATATAATTTAATCGCATTATCATGGAAGAGTTTTTTCTGATCGTCGTAGGATCTGCTAGCTACCACAGTCTTCAACACGCCTACCCAATTTTTTATATCGGTTGCCGGCAGGCACCATGGCCAGTCGGAAGCAAACATGACCTTGTCGGGTCCAAAAATATCCAGACACTGATTAATTGCGGGTCCAAGATTTTCGGCATTGGCTGTAAGTCCTTTTACCCGGGTTGCCACGCCAGAAATCTTGCAAAACACATTTGGATGCGACGCCAGAACGGTCATGTCCTTTATCCACTCATCAATATTATGATCTGCTTTTCCACAAATTGCCGAATCCAAAAATCCGCGTGGATCTACATTACCGCAATGGTTGATCAAAAAATTTGTGCCCGGACAAGCCTCTACCAATTTGCTCATTGTTGAAAACCATGATGGACGGAGGGAAAAATCAAGACTCATACCCATCTGACCCAAAGCTTTTACATTCTTTATCACTTGGGGAGCGATAATAGTCTCTGGCGAAGTAAACCCCGCCCTTACCCCTTTAATGAAAGGTGAGCCGGCAAACTTTGACATATAGTTTTCAAAGTCCGGGTCTGACGGATCCGCGCTGATAACCGCAGCAAATGTTGGGTTGGACTTATCTTTACTTAATTCTATGGCATAAAGAGCTTCCTCATAACGTTTATCCTTAGCAACCGCCACTTCCATATAAACCGCCTTTACCAGGTTCAAACCCCGGATCGCTTTTTGATATTCCCTTATGCTATAATTTCCCGGAATGGGGGGTCGCGACCAGTTTTCGCCAAATCGCTTCACATCAACCAAATGTTGATGTGTATCCACTATAGGTAACCGTTTCGTCGAATCCAGAAGTGCTGCATTCAGCAGTGAGATACCATCGAATGACGCCAATGTTAATATTGATGTGGCCTCTAGGAATTTTTTTCTATCCATAAATAATTAAAACAGGGGTATCTTATTGAATAACTTAACGCCTGATTGGTTTTAGGCGCGTAGTTTCCCGGTTTAAACCGAAGCAACTTTTTCATGACAGGCATTTATTATAAGAAACAAACAAAAATCCATAATAAAAGACTCAGCCGTATGCGAAGTACACGAAGCGCTTTTTTTATTTGGGTAGAAACAGTTTGTTCAGAGATGTCCATAACAATGGCAATTTCTCTATGACTAAGGAGATTTTTTCTACTTAGTTTAAATACTTCTCTCATCCTCGGCGGGAGGGCTTCGATTTCTTTCTCAATCAACAATCTCAAATCATTCTCCCTCACAAGAAAATCGGCAGACGTACCCGCATCATCAATGAAATTCTGAAGTGCAGCAACATATGTTGATTCAACTTTTCTATGAGAGAAAAGATCGAGGGCTTTATTCCTTACCGCGGTGAACAGATACGAAGCGAGAGAGCGTTCTAAAGTTAGGTCGAACCTCCTATTCCATATTGCTATTAAAACTTCCTGAACGATATCTTCAGATTCCTCCTTGTTATATAGTTTCTTATTCGCGAAGATGTAAAGCAAGCTATGATACCGCTCGTATATCTCGGTATAGGCCCTTTCGTCACCTTCGCTCAAAAGTGAACTTAGTTCCTGGTCGGTAAGCGATTGATAAGCATCCATCGGCATCTAAGAATAAAACCGAATATAACCAAAACATTTCTTAATTATAATGAAATTTCTTAAGTAATCGACTGCTCCCGGGCTCCTCTCAAAACCAGTCCGTGACCTGATATATTGCACCATTCTTGATGACCTTATTAACCTTCATGGCATCCTGCACCCTTTTTAGTGGATCGCCGTCTACGATAATGAGATCAGCAAGCTTATTTTTTTCGATACTACCAAGATCTTTGGCAACGCCCACGGCTTCCGCTGCACGAATAGTAGCTGTTTGCAAGGCTTTAAAGGGCGAAATTCCTGCTTCGGCGAATATCCAGATTTCAGAATGCAGACTGCTGCCAAACGGTGCGAATGGGGCATCCGTTCCGGCTGTAAGGCGACCACCGGCATCTGAGATGCGCTTAAGAGTTTTCAGAAGCGCCTTATAATTTTCATCTCCTCGGGGAGTTCTCAGCGAATCAAACTGATTTGCCTGTACGTGTAAGCTGTTAAGAAACTCCGGGGACAGAAATTTTCTGTTTCTTGGATCATCCAATAATTCCCCGTACTGTTTAGATAATCTGGCATATCCGGTTCTCAGGCATGCTGTTGGCGTAACATTAATCCCTGACCTTACGATTAATTCAACTACGTCTGAATATGTTCTGAAATTGGCGTCAAGCAATAACGAATAACCCCTTCGGCTTGTTCCTGAAAGATGCTCAATTGCGTCGACATTGTATTTTGTAGCAGGATATAACTCATGAGAAGAAAGTGGTATACCTAATTGATGGGCACCCGCTGTTAAAATCTTTTGTAATGAATCAGGCATGCGCACATAAGTCTTGATCAAATCATAATTCAATCGTTTTGCCCGGTCTAATTCCAGTCGGATATGGTTTTTCTCTGTCACGCTGTTAGCCAGGCCATATGCAATTCGGGTTCCATCTGCTAATCCACCGGTAAAGAATAAACGAGGGCCTGGTCGTACTCCGCTCTCCCATGCCTCTTTACGTTCAAGGGCGTCGTACGGATCCGCACCGGGCTCCCTTACAGACGTGATTCCGTATGATAACCAAATCTTTCCGAGCTTCTCACCAACATTTGAACTTTGATGCGAGTGCATTTCAAATAAACCGGGCATAACCACTTTCCCCGATGCATCCACCACCCGCAATCCTTGTTGATGATTACCGTGCGACCTTATTTCAGCGATACGATTGCCCCGAATGTAGATGTCTACGTTATGTTGGTAAGTGCTATCAATACCATTAAAGAGCTTTCCCGCATGAATAATGTAGTTATCTGCCTGCAGGGGCTTCTTCCAGCGAAGGCCTAAAGGTATCTCCTCGCTTTTGCCGGTTATGACGTTAATTTTTCTCAGCCTGTCAGTAGCTATGTAAACTATATTTTTTGAATCCCCCGTCCAGCTTAAATTATCAGCTAGTTCATTAGTCAGCTTTCTTTCTTTACCATTTAGCTTACCATCCGGTGTAACTGGAATAACCCATAAAGTCCCGTCTTTAACGTAGGCCATGGTTTTACCATCAGGCGACCAGGTTGGTCCGCTTTGATTACGCATCCCCAATGGCTTTTCAGGGTCTGGAGAAACAAATGTGGAGGTTTGATCTTTTGTAGAGACAAGCATAAATGCATTAAAACCTTCACGAAATCTCGTAGAATGTGGCTTAAGTGCCATCAGTGCTAATTTTTCGCCATCGGGTGACCATTCGGCCTTGCTGGGAACAGCTACTGCTTTGTTTACAATATTTATTTGTCCGCTTTTAACATTGGCAATATTCAATATGCCGGGACCCCATTTTTTCATGTAATGCATGGTATAGAAAGCTATTTTTGTGCCGTCCGGCGACCAGTTTGGAAACGAAGTATCTTCTTTTAAACCAGGGGAAAGGAGTCTGCTATTATTGGTTCTAAGGTCATGCAGCCAAATACTCATGTATCCGGCTCGATCAGAAATATAGGCTAACGTTTGTCCGTCTGGCGACCAATCAGGTTCAAGGTCCACGAAAGAATCGTCGGTGAGCTGGGTCAATTTTCCGTTTATTTCTTTAATGTAAATATCACCCAGAGCGGCGAACGCTACCTTCGATCCGTCGGGCGAAACTACAGGCCCGGCAATCCCCAAAGCCTGTTGAGGAGCATAATCATCGAAATCGTATTTTTTCCTGGGGTACTCCTGGCGGTCAAGTGTAAAAGTCGCTTCAAAAGGTATAACTGAACTCTTATTGTTGGCCAGACTTCTCCGTTTGATATGTCCATCCGCGGTATAGATAAGCTCAGTACTGCCCGCCCATCCCGGTCTGAAAGGGAAAAGGTCTTCGTCTCCGGACGATATCTCTTGCAATTTCCCGTTTCCTGCGTTAACCAGGTTAAGATAGCTGGTATTGCGATCATCGAAAAGCATAGATTTTCCGGTAAAAGAAACAAAAGCCAGGGTCTTACCGTCGAGGCTCCAAGAGGGTGCTGCAATTCTTTCCGAGCTCGGTACCAGCAATTTCTCGCTGCTATTTTCAATAACATATATTCCTGCATTTTCACGCTGTGATACAAAAGCTATCTGCCGTCCACCTGGGGAAAACGCCGGATTAGAATCGTTCGCCTCATCGAAACTTAGTTGCTTAAGCCGGCCAGTTGTTAGTTCCAGCTGCCAGATATCATAATTACCACTCCTGTCTGACGAGAAAACAATACTTTTTCCGTCTGGGGACCAATCAGGTTCACGATTATCCGACAAACCTGAAGTGAGTTGCTTAAGGCCAGTTCCATCTTTCATGATGCTCCAAATATGATAATTCCCATCCCGGTAGGAATGAAAGACAATTTGTTTACCATTTGGCGACCATGCAGGTTCCTGCGAATCGCCCATTTCGTCGGTAACTGGTTTGGCTGTTCCACCATTTATAGGGATTGTCCAGATCGTACCCTGAAGTGCCATTGCAATTGTGGATCTGTCGGGAGAAACGGCAATTGCCATATTTGTACCTTCAGATACGGTAACCTTCGTTTCCGTGTTGGCCGCAGGTTTTCCTGAAAGGTGCAGTAAAGCCAGTAAAAGAAGAAATACAGTTTTTAGTCTCATTGTTGGTTCGGTAAATTAAATCTTTAAAATGAAGGTCTCAACGTCTTAGCAGTCAAAATCTTAATCATTTCCTCTATTTGAGTTCGGCTTTTGCCTTTATCTCCGCCATACTCACAGGCAAGCCGCCCCGTCTTTTACTTTCGTCGGCAGCTTCCATGAAGACATGGATGGCTAGTGTTTCATCGATGCTGACAGGGGAAATACCGGTACGAAAAAAATTAAGCATGTCCTTTACAAGCGGCGCATGGCCTACGTCATTAAATGAGCCGGCTGGAAGAATGGCATTTGCTCCATAGGCGGTTCCGCTATGCGTGACTTTTCCTTTTCTTATCCCCCGATAGGTACCCAGTCGATCATTATCCCAGGTTCCGACAAGGAGATCGGTGTTTGGTGTGCTCGTTCGCTGGACAGACTTGCAGTTCTTACCCATGATGGTGAATAGTATCTCGACTCCGTGAATACCATACCAGTAAAAATCAGGGTGAGTAGCCTCAAGCGGTGCACCGCTATACGCATCAGCGCCAAGCACCTCCCCGATTTCACCCCGTAAGGCAGCCTGTGCTCCTTTGAGATAACGGGTAGGAGATGATGAAAATATTGGCGCATTGTACTTCTTCGACGCCTCGATAATGGCTATTACATCTTTCAGCGAGGCTGCAAAAGGTTTATTTATAAACAGTGGTTTAGCGGTCTTTAGCACCTGAATAGCTTGTTCTAACCTGGGATGACCGTCAAAGGTCATTAGCATAACCGCATCAACTTCCTTTAATAGCTCGTCGATGGAATCCACCACCCTGATCCCGTTCTCTTTCATTTTATTGACATAAAAGGGAATTTGTTTCCTACTGGATTCGATCGCACGGCTGCCATATGGATAAGCGGCTGTTACCCTGAAGCCCTCAAAATTACTATTCGGGTCTGGCTGGACCACGTCGTAGCCCGGGCCGGTGATCTTATTTATATGGCTGAGGATCATGGTCACCTGTGAAGTATCCAAACCAATGATCCCAATTCGGGTACTTACTTTATTAATTGCATTTCCAAAAGACGATGACATTCCAAGGGCGCCTAAGCAAACTCCGTTTATAGCCAGGGTGCTGATGAATTTTCGTCTGTGAATCACTTCCATATTTTAAGGAAAACGATCTGGTTAATTGTGCCTGAGTACCGCGCAAAAAGGAGAAAAAAAATCTCCTCCTGGCTGCAGTCCTGGTAAATAACTACTCAAATAAGTTAAACAATGACTGAAAGCAAATCCCTCCTTGGATTAAGAAAGAACTTCCAATATTCTATCGATGTCTGACAGGTTATTATAGATCGACGGTGATATCCGGAGTTTATTGCCGAACCGCATGGCCAAATGAATTTTAGCCGCCCGGAGCTTTTTCATCGTCTCATCAGGATTCTTAGCCAGAAAAACAATTATCGGACTTTCATTGCCGGCTGGCGTAATACTCGTGTAACCGAGCCGTGGCATTTCTTTAGCAAGCCGCTCGGTAAGTGTCCGGGTATGGTTTCGAATATTTGTAATACCTAACTCCTGTATGTATTTCAGTGATGCGATTGCACAGGACACACCCTCATAAGAAGGGTAGCTTACCTCATAAATTCCGGGACCGGTTCGGGGAGTAAAACTAATGTCAGGCAATGACGGGTTCGGTTTATCAGTCCAGGGGGCGTAATTATAACTAATCCCGCCATTATGATGGGTCGTACGAACTACTGTATCCTGAAGATCCTTTCGTACATACATAAACCCAAATCCTTTGCTGCCCATAAGCCATTTAAAGGTTGAACATGCAGCAATATCAATACCCATCGCTTTTACATCAACCGGAACTGCGCCCACTCCCTGTATGATATCCGCATACAGTACCGCACCGTTGGCATGAGCCAGGTCGCTTATTTTCTTAATGTCTTTTACTACAAATCCATTTACATTGGAAACAAGAGTAATCGCCACGAGCTTAGTATTACGATCAATCACACCCTCGAAGTCCTTTACATCAAATTTCCAGTCATTGTGCTTTATAATCTTAACGTTTAACCCATCGCGTTGCTCGCGCATTTTATAGCTATATAAACTCGCCGAATAATGCAGATCGGTAGTTACTACGTTTCCGCCCTTGAAATCCATGCCATTAAGCATATTGTTTTCGGCTTCCACGGTAGTCCGGGCAAATGCGATTTCGTCGGCATCAGCATTTATCAGCTTTGCGAAGCTTGCCTTGCACTGCTCTCGGGAATCATTCCATACTGGCCACCAAGGCTCCCCAACCTCGTTTTTTGCCCACTCGGCATAACGGTGTAATGCCGCCGCGGTATAAATATTAATGGGGTGTGTAGACGCATTATCCATATAAATCTCCTCTTTAACCCGCGGGAAATCTTCCCGAATCCTGTTAAAATCGGGGGCGGGACCCGAAATATGGGCCGGCATTGCATCGGGATTCATTCCCGCTGTTTCACCTGGTTTGAATGAAAGGGATCCTAGCCCGAGTGAGGTCACTCCTGCACCAGCTATAGATTTTAAGAAGGTTGATCTTTCCATAATTTAATGATTTTTCAATGCCGTCTGGCTTTATATTGTTTAAAGTTTGTTTAGTTCTGTTTAGGGTTAAGGGAGTGCCTGAACACTCCCTTGGAAAACTATTAATATCCGGGATTTTGAGTCATCTTTGGGTTCACATCCATTTCTGATTGCGGAATTGGCAAAAGGTACTTCCGTGCTGGATAAAATGTTCTGTTTTCTACAACAATGTAGCCAGAAGACCAGGTAACTTCTCCGTTGGATGTATTGACAGTCCCTAAACGACTTCCCTGATATGGCCCCGCCATCACTGTCGGCCCAAGGTCCCATCGCTTGACATCGAAATATCTTAACCCCTCAAAAGCAAGTTCAACCCGTCGCTCACGTCTGACAAGGTCGCGGGTTAAAGCCGTCGCCTTAATGTGCCCTGCCCGGGTCCTCAATTTGTTAAGGTATTCCAAGCCTAGTACCTGATTCTTGCCTGCTTCTACCGCTGCTTCAGCGTAGGTTAAGTACATCTCAGCTAATCGGATCACCATTATCGGGGCATCGAAATTCTGGCGTTCGGCGTTCTGAATCAGGGGATCCAAATATTTTCTTGACATTTGGCCAGCCTTTGAACCATCGTTCAGATAATAGTCTGGGTTCGAAGCCCCAGTAATCTGAGGGTTGAGTGCTGTATAAATGCGGCCAAACCACAGGGATCCCGGATAGGCAATAGACATAGCCAGCCTTGGGTCGCGGTTGTCAAAAGGTTTATTCGGGTTATAAGCGGGATCCTGTAAGATTGTAAATCCGTTACTGGTTTCATATGCATCAACCATACTCCTGGAAACCGCATTCTCGGCATAACCGCCCTTAAACGACGGCAGGCGCTGCCAGGGAATACTTGTAAAGTAGTCATTTTGAATATGCTGAATTTCAGCTATTGACTCTTTGTTATTGGCCTTATTTTGGCGGTAGAATAACTGCTCATAATTAGGGTACAGTTCATATACCCCCATGTCGATCACAGCTTTTGAAGATGTCATTGCGTCATCGTACTTCCCCATAAATAATTCGAGCCTGGCTTTGAGAGCCAGAGCCGCGCCAGCTGTAATGTGGCCTTTGGATGTGACTACATTTTGGACCGGCAAGATCTTACTGATCTTTTCGAGCTCGTCTAATATAAACGTATGGATCTGGGTCGCCGGTGTCCTTGCTGGAAGTTCATTCGAAGGAACTACATTAATAACAAGTGGCATATCGCCAAAAAACATCACCTTTAAAAAATAGTCATATGCCCGTAGGAACCGCACCTCCGCTTTGAGTTTATCTTTTAATACGGTGCTGAGTGATGTTTTCTCCACATTTTCCAGAAAGTTATTGTATTTCCGGATTTGAACATAACTAAATGCACGAAGCCCGGTTCCTACCAGGACATTTTGGGGAGAAACTGTACCGTTGCCCACTTGCTGATAACCAGTAACAGCAAGGTGGCTATAATCATTATCAGTCATGGCATCGCCCATGGCAATATTCATCCCGTTTTCCCAGCCGCGGTAAGCTCCCGCAAGGGCCATATTTACATCGTTCTCTGTTTTCCAGAAAGTAGGTCCACTAAGCTGGTCGTTAGGGACAGCATCCAGAAATTTATCAGTACAGGATATTCCGCATCCGATAAAAATCAGTAGGACTATATATTTTAGATTTTCTTTGATCATGATTTCCATCTTTTTAAATTTAAGATTGCAGTACGCTGATGCTACCTTTTAAAAGTTAACATTAAGGCCTACTGTGTAAAATTTAACCTGCGGATAGCTCCATCCTGACGCCCCACCGAAAACATGGCCATGGAACGGGGTTGAGTTTGCTTCTGGGTCAAACCCGTCCGGAAATTTAGATGCAGTGAAAAGGTTTTCACCACTAACGTAAATCCGGGCGCGCGACAAGAATATTGATTTCGTCAATGCAGAAGGTAGTGTGTAACCCAACTGAATGTTCTTCATCCTAAAATATGATGCGTCGTGAATAGAGAATCCGCTTGACACCACATTCTTGCCCCCCGCACCGCCTTCAAGCAGCGTTTTAGGAAAATACCCCTGTTGAACTACTGCTCCGTTACTAACTATCATCCTGTCAAGATGCATTCTTAGAGCCTTTCCATTACGCATAAAAGGCATGTAACCGCGTACCCTTAGGTATCTGCTCACATCTTCAACACCATGAAAGAAAGTGGAAAAATCGAGGCCTTTATATTTAAAACCCAGATTAAAGCCGTAAGTGTATTTTGGAACGGTGTTACCCAAAACGACACGGTCTTTTCCGTCTATCTTCCCATCAGCGTTTTGATCTTTGAATCTTAGGTCGCCGGCTCCAACATTTGGATTATGAATAGGCGATGCCTTTGCTTCTGCATCAGTCTGGAAATATCCGATCCACTCATAACCAATATAAGAGTTCCATGGGGTTCCCTTCTCACGGACAATACCACCGCCTTCTCCTCCTATTTCAAAGATATCGCGACTATGGTATTTCTCCACGTTATTCTTGTTATATGAGCCATTAACAGAAATATTGTACTGGAAGTTACCGATGGATTTTGAATATCTCATTTCAGTTTCTATCCCCTTGTTGCTCATGGCACCTGCATTAACTGTCGGGGCTGGTAATCCGAACGTTCCAGACACAGGCACGATCGTCAGGATATCATCTGTGTACCGGTCATATGCATCCACACTTACTGATAGTGTGTTTTTAAGAAATTTTAAGTCAAGACCCAAATTCTTCTCCGTGGTAGTTTCCCAGGTAATATCCGGGTTGTTGGCAATAGTTTGTGCAGCACCGCCAGCAACAGCACCGCCGAAGGAATAATTCTGGCCTAGGGTGATGAGAGGGGTGTATAGAAAATTTGCGATTCGGTGGTTACCTAGTTGTCCCCACGATGCACGTACCTTCATGAAACTCAGCCAGTTGGCATCCTTTAAGAAACTCTCATCGGAAACTACCCACCCGGCTGAGAATGAAGGAAACCATCCCCAGCGTTTACCGCTTGCAAACTTGGAGGACCCATCCCGGCGAATATTAGCCTCGAAAAGATATTTCCCCTTGAAATCATAGTTTAAACGGGCAAAATATGATCCCAAAGTAGCTCGGTTATCGGTGCCTGAATTTCTTAAACCTGCCGTGCTTCCTGCGTTAATAGCAGTTAGGTCATTTGATGGAAAATCAAGGCGATAAGCCATAGTTCCATTGAAACGCTCGGTACGACTCGAAGTGCCCAGCAATCCTTTAAAGGAATGGCTTCGCACCCGTTTATCATAAGTTAATAATGACTCCAAATCGATAATACTAAAACGATTGATGTCTTCCTGGTTTGACGCAGGCCCAGAAACCTGGCCGCCGCCATAGGTAAACTGAGAAATATGATTGGTGATTTCATAGAAAGCATAATCGATACTTGCCCGATTCCTCCAGGAAAGTCCTTCGATGATTTTAGCCTCCGAGAAAAGTGTCGAGACAAGTTTGCTTTCTTTCGTTTTCCTAAGGTTTCCATTATCGATCCACGCAGCAAAATTACCCAAAGGATATTCTCCCGACCAGGAGCCATCGGCAAGTCTGATCTTCTGGGTAGGAGGTACGTGCATTACTGAATTATAGAATTGCTGAAGGTCTCCTCCCCTTGTCAATTCAGGGCCTGTTAACGGAATCGTGTTGACAGCATATGATGTTGCGCTATTGAAACCCACATTCAGCCACTTGGTTATCTTATTATCCAGGTTTAAACGGAAGTTTCCCTGATTTGCGTCAACTGCTTTTATAACCCCTTTCTGCAGGTTATAGGCCATCGAAATATTGTATCGTGTCTGCTCTGTACCACCTGAAAAATCCAGTCCATGATACTGAGAAGCGCCTGACCCTGAATAAAGCTCACCCATCCAGTCACTGGTTGGGTAAGCAGGATCATTACCTGCGGCGTATTTGGCAATAGCGTCCGCTGTAAAAGTTGGTGTTAATCCGGCATTCTGTCTGGCTTCATTATGAAGTGTCGCATAATCTGCTGAGCCAAGGAAATCTGGTACCGAAGTAGGTTTCTGATTGGCGAAATACGTATTATACCTGACCTGAATCGGGCCAGCCTTTCCCCTTTTAGTGGTTACCAACAATACACCGTTTGCTGCCCTTGTGCCGTAGATCGAAGCAGAAGCTGCATCTTTAAGCACACTGATACTTTCGATGTCAAACGGATTGATGTTGTCCATGGAAGATTCCATTCCATCGATAATCACGAGTGGCTGCGAATCGCCCATACTACCCTGTCCGCGGATCAGAATATTCATGCCTTCAGCTCCCGGCTGCCCAGAATTTTGATGCACAAAAACTCCTGAAACCTGGCCTTCAAGAAGTGAGGCTACATTAGTAGCAGGACGCGAAGTCATCGCTTTCCCGACGTCGACGGTAGAAACAGAACCTGTGAGGTTAGCAAGGTTAGACGTTCCGTAACCAATTACAACCACCTCATTCAAAGCCGTGTTTGCTTCTTCCAATTGAATATTGATCGACATTCGGTCATTAATCGTCACTTCCTGCGTAATATAACCGATATAGGTGAATACAAGGATCCCGGAGTCATCGGGAATTGTCATTGTGTAATTACCGTTGAGATCTGTAGAGGTCCCTGTATTGGTGCCTTTAAGTTTGACGCTTACACCTGGTAGTGTAATCCCCTCTTTGTCGGTCACCCGCCCCGTTATGGTCACAGGTGGGGTCTCATCAATTTTCGAAAAAATGTCAGTTTTCGGCTTAACGAAAAGAGTTAATTTCTTTTTAACTATTACCGTATTATCGCTGATAGTATACGTTAGAGGCTGGTCCTTAAAACATTTCTCAAGTACATCTTCCAGGCTGGAGTTCCTGAATTGTGCATTTACAGGTTTAGCCAGCTTAAGCATCTCAGCATCATAGAGAAACTCATATTCACTTTGGTTGCTAATTGACCAGAATAATTGCTCTAGAGAGACGTTTTTCTGGGACAAGGTAATTTTTTGAGCATACCCCACAGCACTGGCCTGAAGAATTGTGGTGACCAACATGATAAGAGTAAGTTTCATAATCACTAGTAGCTTATAGGGTGTGGAAAAGCATTCCCTATTCATCCTATGAGGAGAAAATTCCATATATTTGTGTCGTTTAGGTTTAAAAGTTTGTTGATATAGCATTATTTATAAACGGGTGAGCCTGAATCTCGTCATTGAGACGGAACGGAACCGGTGGCGTTCGTAGCGCTCCGGTTCTTTATACTACCCGGGTTTGCATATGTTCAGGGCATAATGATCAACCTCCCTTCTTTTCCGGACTCATTTGAAATAAGCTTAAAGTTTAAAGAGCCCGTTGATTCGAGCATTTTCAGAACTTCTGAAACCTTTCTCGCCCGGGAAATTTTTCCGCCGAAAACCTTTGCCATATCATTTCCCTGATATTCGACTTTGACGTTGTACCAGCGCGATATTTTACGCATTATACTGCCGATATTTTCACTCTTAAATATAAAGTAGCCGTTCTTCCAGGCCATTGCTTCACTTATATCTGCATCATTTATACTGATATTATCCTCCTTTATAGATGTTTGTTGGCCAGGTTTTATCAATTTACTCACTTTCCCATGCATTACCAGTACAGACCCCTGGATAAGTGTGGTTTTGATCGACTCCTCATCTTTATATGCCATAATGTTAAAGCTGGTTCCTAAAACCTCCACAGTCTGTTTTCCGCTCATTACCCTGAATGGCCTTGATGCATCATGAGAAACTTCGAAATAGGCTTCTCCTGTAATCTCAACCCTACGTTCAAGACCCGTAAAATGCACCGGATACCGCAATGATGAGGCAGAATTTAACCAAACCTTGCTTCCGTCAGGCATAATAATCTGGTATTGCCCTCCAATCGGGGTCTCTATTTTATTAAAGGATAATTGATCATCTGGCCTTTTAATATCCTCCATTTTATAAATAACCAAACCATCGTCAGTTTTTACAATTTTAACTCCTGACTCTAGTGCCAGCTCACCGTTTCGGGCATCCGTCAAACTGATTCTTCTTCCGTCGGACAGAGTCAAGACAGTCCCCCCGGAAGCAAATCATTCTCTTGCTCTCCTGCTACAAAAGTATCAGGTTCGGTTGCGTAATGGAATTTATAAATACCTGCAGAAATAATAATGAGCAGAACGGCAGCGGCTAATAAACGCGGCCATAGGCTTCCAGGGTTACTTTTAACTAAGGTTGAACCTTTCCGGCGAAACCGGTCTCTTGCTTCAACAAGGTCTGCTTGAGTAAGATCTGAGGGTTTATTTTCATTAAAGTGATGAAACCACTTTTCCATGATCATCTTTTCCTCGGGGGTACATGTATTGGACTTATATTTTTCAATTAATTCTCTTGCGTCGTTCATGGAAATATTGAAGATTCTTTTCTTTTATAGCACTAAGACGGCTAGTAAGAATGGAAGGGGTATATTGGATGAAAATATTTAAAGCATCACCGAAAAAAACTCTACCTCGGATCCTGGAAAGACTATTACGCCCTCACACTCTTTAAACTTTAAAAATCTAACCAGAAATTGTACAGAACATTGAAAATGTTTCATATTTCGAGTACTATTGATAAAACAAAACCAGTTAAAGGAAAAACTTTAAAAATAACTGTTAAAAGCACTGCCCATCGGCTTAGTAAGCCTGCCTTATATATTTTCTCTATACTCCTGTTCATCGGGGTATTGAGTCTTACGTTAATGAAAAACCGGGACGGTTTGCCGCCCTAAGATCCGGACAATGGCCGCCTTGCTTTCCTAGATGGTTTTGAGGCCGTAGTTGAGAATCAGTAAAGTGCTCAAGGGAGGTTCCTCTCCGCCTGAGGCGGATCGGAATGACGTGTGTATAAGATCGCCGGGCGATTCAGATGCAATTTTTTATAACCGTAAACGCAGCTCTCAAAGTCTCAATCCCATGTCCTGTTCCGGGGATAACAGTAACACTCTTCAGATTTCTCAGACCTTCCTGCGCGGCTCTAATGCTTCGCTGACAAGGGAACAACAGATCATTTTCCCCGACAATGAGATGAACTTGGGCTTTCACACCCTGGAGTTCTGCCATTTTCATCGGATAGGGTTTCTGAGCTTTATCTACATGGTTTTTCAGAACAAACACTTCATAGTCAACAATCAACTGCATTCGTTCCAGCGACAAGTAATGAGATGGTGCGTGAAAAACCGCTTTGTCCAGGAAGCTCCGTACATTCTTAACTGTCGGCCAGATTATTGGTAAAAGGTTGTAATAGAGATTTTTAGGAACAAGAGAAAATGGCTGTAAACAACCGGGGTTAAGCAGGAAAACCTGTTTGATTCTTTCTGGATTGTTATTCGCCAACTTTAGACAAACCAGGCCGCCAAAAGAGGCTCCTGCAAGAAATACCTTCTCAGAAGTAATTCCATCGATCACTTCGGCTGCCCAATGACCGTAACCAGGAGATTTTATATCCGGGGTATTGCCGTCGCTTAAATTCGGCTGACCGTTGGTTTCAACAAGAAAAATCCGGTATTTATCTTCAATAAGTGCCAGTCCGTTGTCAAGATCCCAGAATAAGCTACTGGTACGGAAACCGGGGAACACAAATAAGCATGGCAATGAAGTGTGGTCGCTATTGTGGCTCATTACGACGGTTGTCCCTAAAGAAGTAGAGACAGAAAAACGTTTATAGGTCCGCTTATTTAGTCGAGCCTTAAAAAGTCAATAGATCAAGGAATAATATATTTTTCGGGGTGATAGGGTTTGGCTGATAATTTGAAGGATCCGAAAAAAAGGAGCCAAAAAATTCTGTTTCCAGATATTCATCATCCGTTTAAAGTTCATTGCTGCTGCAGCCAGCATCACATTGATATTATCCCCTTTGATGCCTTTATAAAAGTTCCTGCTTAACCGGTGATCGTTTTTCAGGTGCCCGATCTTTGGTTCTATTGCAGCCCTGCGGCTGAAACCTTTGCGGAGTTGCCGCTGCCTGTACCTGGTAATTTTTTTACTGAAAGCTTTGGGTGAATGTACAACTGTCCCTTTAACTTCTTTTATCCCCCGATAGCCCCGGTCCACAAATACCTCTTTGAGTACATGGCCGCTTAAACGCTGCTGTTGTTCCATGGCTGCTTCCAGGGTATGGCCGTCGTACCTATTTTTACTAAAGTTTAAAGCCCCGATAATTACACCGCTGTTTTGAGTCACCGTGATGGAAACCTTACTTCCAAACTCATACTTTTTGTGCTCTTTGCCTTTACTGATACACTGTACTTCCGGCTCATGTAAACTGTAGATCTTATTGCTGTCCTGTTTCTTTTGTGCCAGGACCTGGCTGAACAAAGCCAGATCCAGGGCATAGCTGCCGGCCGTAAGCTTGCGTTCCAGTTCCCGCACCAGCCTTCCGGCGATGGTCTTTACCTTTCGGTCTGCCTTGTAAGCCTTTTTCTTGTTTTTAGGATGGTTCCTGAACCGCTGATCTATGCCCAGCTTCTTTAACGTGCGGGTATAGCTCTGGCGAAGTTCCAGCTTCTCCTTCTCAGCAATAGCGATACATTTGGTGATGATCTTCCGGTGCAGCTTG
>Ga0136611_10001113_pt1 | contig 18494 bp, 19 predicted proteins | sample AntDrymUQ2232306_2_FD_106645 | JGI IMG/M metagenome (GOLD analysis project Ga0136611, IMG submission 106645) | Polar desert sand microbial communities from Dry Valleys, Antarctica - metaG UQ223 (23.06) | ecosystem: Environmental > Terrestrial > Soil > Desert | place: Antarctica: Dry Valley...
CCCGTATTCCGTGGGCTGCTCGGCCAGACGCGGCTCGTCACGGTCGATCCCGGCGGCATCGTTCCTGCCCCGAAAATCGATCCCGGCGCTGTCCAGCCACTCTCGACAAAAGCGACTGTGTGCCAACCTGCCGGCGGCGTGCCACCCGTTTGCCCCAGGTACAACGCGAGACCGCGACCGGATTTGCTTCGCACGTCAGGCGGCGGCACTGGCTCGGGCACAGGCGCGGGATCGACAGGTGGCGGATCTTCAGCGGCAAAACCGGCATACCCAATCATGCGGCCAGCATCTGGCGCGGTGAGTGCTTTCAGCAGCAGAATCTCATTGGTGTCGGGGAAGAACTTCCAGATGCCGTTATCCGCCGCGATGTAGATCACTCGAAATTCGCCGTCACGAATGGCGTGGTTTGGCGTGCTGGGAACAAGGGCAACTTGTACCGCATTGGCACCGTCATCAGCATTCATCCTCCAGATTCTCCCTTGGAGGTCGAACGCATACATGACCGGCTCATCGACCAGCAGCGTGACGGCGCGAATTTCCAGGACGGGCGGACTGGCGTCCACGAACACGACGTTGTTGCCCTCGAAGGAGCGCAGCGGACTGCCTGACGCGACCGAGAGGCCGACCCAGTGCTTGCCATGCCCGCTGGCGTAGCACAGCGCCTCACTCCCTGCCGGCCCCTCCAGCGCCGTGACCCATGTCACGCCTGCGTCAAAGCTGGTAAACGCGGCATTGCCAGCAAGCACGTCGATCACGCCCAGTCGATCAGCACTCTCAACCACCCATCGCGCCGTCTTGTCCACTTCGGCGCTATCAACCGGCGGCGTGCGTGCCGGTCCGAACGTCGCGCCGCCGTCGATACTCAGATACACGGCATTGCCGAGTGCTATCCAGATGCGCGCCGGTTCCCGCTCGTGCTGCCAGATGAAGCGGATCTGGTTCGCACCGGTATCGATAACCGTCGTCGGAGCGGTTGCGAGCCGGTCGAGTGTGCGGCGGATCGAGCCGCCCTGTGCGTCGCCGGTTGCCAGGAGTCCGTGCGTCAGGTCATTCTCGCCAATGCCAGCCTGACCGCCCGCGCTAATCGGCGGCACAGCTTTCGCCGCCGCAGGCGCAGTGCGCCAGGTCTTGCCGGCGTCGGGCGTGATATACCAGGTTTCGGCGGCGACGTTGAGAACACGCACTGCGGGCTGGCTTCCGCCGGCAGCCAGCGGGATAGTTTTACTATATGGCGTGGACGTTTTACCGGTCGCGTCGGTGACGGTGAGTGTAATGACGACGTTCGTTTCCGTGGCCGGGACGCGCGTCATCCAGCGCGCTCCGGTTCCTGATGGCGGCGTGCCGGCGGGCGCGAGCCAGGTGTAGGCCGTGATAGCTTGCGCGCCGAGTGACGAGATACTGCTTGACGCATCGCAGAACACTTCCACGACCGCGCCTTCGTTCGCAAGGGTTTCGGCAAGCAGTTGCGAGGTGAACGCGGCGTCTGGCGGCGGCGTCGTGGTGTAGCCCGCACTCCCGGTGCCACCGTCGAGTGTGATGGACTGCTCGTAGACGCCGCCGCCGAACGTCTCACTGTAGCCGTACAAGAAGAAGTTGCGCTGCGTCGTGTAGCCCAGGCGCGGCCCTTTGTAGCCGATGCCCTGGCCCACCTGCAAGAACGGGTTGCCTTTGATCGTTCCCTGGATCGTGGCCGGGTTGCGCGAATGCTCGGCCATCAGGCGCGTGGCAATCGCTTCACAGGATGCCTGGCCCGCCTGGGCAATCGTCACATACTCGATCAGGCGGTTTGCGTAGCTGAACTGGCGATATTTGCCAGCCGGCAACAGATCGGGCAGATTGGCGGATCGCGTGTCCTGCACCGGCAGCGCCTGCTCGCCGACAATCAACGTATTCGCGCCGGTGACAATGACCTGATTGTAGATGCTGGAGCTATCGCGCCCGATGCTCGGCGCCGCTTTACTGAGCACATTCACGCCTTCTTCAAGCACGAAGTCCACCGTAGCGGGCGGCGCGCCGCTGATCTTTCGCATCCGAATAAAGCCGGCCTCGTCGCAGAACAACCAATAGCCCATGACATCGGCAATCTCCAGGCACGCTTGCAGTGGGCTCACGCCGCTCCATACCACCGGGCTGAGTGTGCCGAGTATCCACGGCTGACCGACGACGGTTTCGAGTAGCGGCAGGATGATGCGAAACTCAGGAATACCGGCCCAGTCGCGCAGCAGTCGCTCCAGCGCATCATTCGCGGGCACGAAGTTGGGCGTGCCACCAGGACCGTCGAGGACGATGCCGCCGAGTTGCGCGGCGATGGCCTCGCCCGCGCTGTCATACAGCACCACGCCGCCGCGACTCTCTTGTACCGCAAAGTCGGCAATCCACAGAATATCACTGGCCTGGATGCTCCACGAGTACGGATAGGCAGTGGTCGACGGGTTGATGATCACGCCGATAAATCGCGTCCGAACCTGGCCGTTATAGCCGAGTTGGATTTCGATGATGTCCTTGATCAGCGGCGTAAATGGCAGCGTGCCGACCATCCGCACCGTCGCGCCGGCGTATGGCGTGCCGAGCTGCCGCCCGCTGATGCTGATGGCGCCGGCGTCGCGGCTCACGTTGCCCGACACATCCCAGATGTGTCCCTTGTGCGTAATGTACACCTTGGCGGTCGGCGTGCGCTCGCGGGCGGTGAAGGTCAGATACTCTAAACTTGGCATTATGAAAAGGAACAATCGACGGCAAACCGGTTGCCCGTCACATACAGCACGTCCGGGTCAACCAGGATGCGCGTGCCACTCCAGCCGGGCCCACTGAGCGTGCCCGTCGTGGCTTCCAGATCCGCGAACGCTTCCGCCTCGGCGCGCGTGTTGAACAGCGCCCGAAACGGCAGCGGCCCCCACATCGTGCCGGCGTAGTCACGGTACGCCTCGTTCGTGTCCAGCACATGATCGATGCTCACAATCGTCTGACGGCGTGGCAGGAGCGAGAAGCCGCCCGGCTGCACTTCCCGCGCGAACGTTAGGCCGCCGAAGCTCCAGACCTCCATCTCGGTTGTGACAATCATCCTGTTTCAATCCTCCATCCGTTCGCCTCGAAGAGCAGGACGAGACCGTGCGCGAGCGCGTCGATCTGCCGTTCGTTGTGCTTCTGGCCGGCCATGTCTAGCATCGCATGTACGAGCTCGTGCCAGAACGTGACCAGCTTCACGTCATCCGGCAGCGTCGCCTTGATCAGTATCTCTCCCGTGGCGCTGTTGAAGCTGCCCATCCTGAGCGGCACGTCATCGATCAGATCGACCTCGCGCACGGTAAGCGTCACCGGCCCAACTTGGACCGTCTCAGGCAACATCATGCCGGGCTCCTGAAGGTCGATTGCGAGACACCAATCGGCGTCGTCGTCTGGCCGATGTTGATCGCGAGGTCAATCCCGTTGGTGATCTGCTGGTGGATCGTCGGCGCGACCAGCTCGCCCACCACGCGCCCATCCATGACGACCGAGGCCGGGACGTTCACGGTGATGGTTTGCGGCGCGAGGGCCACCGGCGCGGCACTGACGCCCGGCAGCGGGATGCGTGGCAGATCCATGCGTGCCGCACCGTAGGCCGAGCCCGTTCCATACGTGCTTGCCCCACCGTAGCTTTGCGCCGCGACCCCACTGCTTGCCGCCGGCGTCGCCTGTGCCACCCCCGCCGCCGCTTCCAGTGCTGCCGTGGGATCAACGACCGTGCCGCCCGCGTCACGGAGTTGCACATGCGTATGGCGTGAGCCAATGTAGCCAATCACCGATCCCTTGGCGTACTTCTCGCCGGCCTGAAGCCCGCGCACAAGGCCCTGGAAGTGCGCGAACAGCCACGTGCGGCCCTGGTCATCCGTGCCCTGCACCGTCCACCCGCCCGGCCCGAACTGATCACGGCTGATCTTGGTGATCAGTAGGTCCACCGGCAGACGGAAGGGCGTCCCGTTCGTCAGTTGAATGTCGAGGCCTTGATGTGTGCCGGTCGTGCCGGGCCGCGATGCGTCGAAGGTGTCGCCCAACGTCGCGCCAGGAAAGAGCGTCCGCAACGCGCCGGCAGATATACGCGGATCATCGGCGGTTGTGCCGTTGCCTACCGTCCCACCCGGCACCTTTGTGCCCCCTGCACCCGGCACAATTGTGCCAAACCCGCCCGCGACCTGGCCCTTGAGTCCAGCTACGAGCGCCGCGCCCAACGTATCACCGAGGATACCGTATGCATTGGCAAGTTCCCGCTGGCGGGCCTCATCCGGCAGCATGTCGAGCTCGTTGGCACTGTCTTTCAGCTTCTGGTTCAGGTCCGTGATAAACGTGTCGTAGTCCTCATTGACCTTATCGCGCGCCGCGACATACTTCTTATCGACTTCACCGAGCTGCAATTTGATGGCATCGACCTGCGCCTGGGTCTGCCCTTCGATCTGCGAAATGCGAAGTTTCTGCGCGTCGTCAAACTCGGTGAGCCGGTTGGCGTTCGACTCCTTCAGTTCTTGCAGTTGCACACCATAGTCAGTATCGCGCCGCTCTTTCTGGAGCTTCCGATCCGCGTCCTGGTCCGCAAGCATCTCGTCACGGTCGAGCTGTGCTTGCTTCTGGAGCGCGGTAAAGGCGTCGTCTTCTTCTTTCTGGCGGTCTATGAGGTTCTGCCGCTCCCGTTGGAGCCGTGTTGCCAACGCTGTGTCTTCCTCGGTCTGACGTAAGGCAAGCGCATCACGTTCCTTGGCCTGACGTGCTGTGAAGTCGGTATCCTCATCATGTTGCCGGGCGGCCAGGTTGTCACGTTCCCGCTGGAGCCGCAACGCCAACGCATCATCTTCCTTGGTCTGCCGTTCCTCGAATCGTGCCGCATCCTTGGTCTGCCGTTCTCGGAAGTCGGCGGCCTCGTCATCATGGCGGTCTTTCAGCGCCGCGCGTGCTTTATCGCGGCTTTCAGTAAACTGCTCTTGCTGCTGGGCAAGTTGCTCTTCGTGTGCCGTTCTGCGATCCGTGACACTGCGTCCGAACTCGTCAACCTTCTGCCCACGTTCCTGCCCGAACTCCTCATCAGCCCGTCGCCGCTCGCGCTCGAACCGTGCTGCTAAGACCGTTGCCTCAGCAATCTTGCCCTGGGCCAAGAGGCCAGCGCGTTCAAGCTCAAAGTCCTCGATGGACTCATTGCGTGACTTGTGGTAGTCAGCATCCATATCGGCCAGCGCGCGGTTATGCTCGTCGAGCTGCTCTTGCTCATTCTGCTGAAACTCGGCGATGGTCTCCAGGCGTTGCTCGTCGTACTCAGCGGCCTGCTCAATCTCGCTTTTGGCAAGGTTGTCGCGCGCCTCCTGCTGACCCTCGTAGAACTCCGTGCGCGCCTCATCAGCATCACGCTCAAATTCCTTCAGCGCATCACGTTGGGCCGCACCATGGTCCTTTTGGGCCTGGAGCTGCGCGTCTTGAAGCTCCTCGACGGCTTCAAGCTGGTTCTGTACATGCTCTTTGAGGCTGTCTTCTTGCGCCGTTTGAAGTTCGTCTTGCGCCTCGAGTTGGGCGGCGTTGTGATCGTCTTGCGCCAGTTCCTGAGCCGCATTGAGATCGTCAAGCGCATCCTCCTGCGCGACGTTATGGTCCAGGGTCGCCTGCTCAATGCCCTGGTTGTACTCGCGCAAACTCCGATCGTCGCTGATGCGTTGGTCCTCGCCCAGCCGTGACTCGCTCTGCGTGTGGCTGTCAATCAGATCATTGATCGCATCGGCGTTCGACTGCTCAATTTCCAGCCGATCCGCCGCGCCCTTTTCCACGGCATCGGTACGGGACTGTTCGCCCTCGCGCTGCGCTTCGGTGATGTCATCGGTCAGTCCCGTAACGGTCTCAGCGTGCGCTTCTTCCAAGCTATCCAGCCGTTCGTTGCGCTGGGTCGCGGCCTGGTCGATCTCCTCGCCGGCAGCGATCACGGTCTCCTGAAACTCCTCGACGCGCTCGGCCTGAGCCTGGAGGTTCTCGGTATTGATGGCGCTTTGCGAGGCGCGTCCTGCGGCTTCACCCGCAAGCCTGCCCTGTTGCAAGGCCAACATCCCGTCTTTCAGTTGCGTTGTTGCGTCGGCGGCGGCCTTGCTTGCCGCCGCGCCGCGCAGGTTGGCGTCCGCCTGCATATTGAGAAAATTGGTTGTCTTTTGGATTTCGTCGCCGACGTCCTGTTCTGTCCCGGTCAAGACCTGAAATTGCCGCACAAACTCGGCCAGACCACGTTGCAGCCCGCCACTTAAGACATCTTCCAGTGCGGACAGCGCCTCGACCGGCCCGCTTTCCTGGCCTGCCTGTCCGAGCTCATCGATCTTGTCGATCAGGTTCTGGATCAAGCGGACTTCATCGGCTGTGCCGCCTACCAGCCCGGTCAGGAACTCTTTCCAGCCGCTTGACGTGACCACATCGTTGATCGCCACGCCTAACGCCTCAACAGCCTGGTTATACGCTCGTTGCTGGCCCGCCGCGCCCTGGAGTTGCGCTTCCAGCGCGCCGTCGCCGATGCCGATCTGGTCCAGATAGCGCCCGAGCACCAGCACGGCATCGCCGCCGGCCTTGATTTCAGCTTTGAGCTTGTTCGCGCTGCTGGCAGAGACCTCGAAACGTTCTCTCAGCGAGACAATATCCCCGGCCGCCAGCTCTTTCACGGCCAGCGCCGCGCCTTCCAGTCCCTGCTCAGGTGAGAGCACTTGCAGCCGCGCGAGGACGTTGAATATTTCTTCAATCGGCGCTTGCGACTCGCGAATAATCAGCGCCGATGTGCGGATTGCCTCGGCAGTGTCGAGTTGCGTAAAACCAAGCTCCTGCCCGGTCGTAATCGCGCGGTCAAAGATACCGTTGGCCCGCGTCTGGTCGCCCATTAGCGCGCCTAGACTGGCCCGCGTCTGGTCGAGTGCCACCTGCACACGCTGGCCCTCGGCGGCATACTGCCCGAACTTGCCGACGGCTTCATCCAGTGACGAGACCACACCGAGAGCGCCCGCCGCTTGCGCCAGTCCACCACCCGTGAACCCCGCAAACGTGCGCGGGAGTGCTGGCCCTCGGTTCTGTGGCGCTTGTCGCCGTTCGAGCAGTTCAATCCGGTTTGCTGCCCGAATGCGCTCGGCCTCCACCCGCGCATCGCCAGTCAACTCGGCCGTTGTGGTCCGAGAACTGGCGGCTTTTTCAGCGGCTTCGACCCGCGCAACGCCCGCGATGCGTTCGGCTTCGACCCGACTGTCTCCCGCTTTGGTTGCGGCTTCTACTGTTGCATTGGCGGCGATCTCGGCGCGCGTGATGGCTGCCGTTGCCGCCGCGCTCGTCTGCGTGCGCTGCTGGGTCTGGGCCGTGACGACGGTTGGTGCCACGATGGGCGCCGGATTCGTCGCACGCTGGCCCTGTGCGCGGATAAAGGATTCCTCGGCATCCGTGACCCGCCGCAGCGCCTCGGTCAGCGTGTTTAGGCTGACCGTCTGGCGCTGGTCGGACTCGCTGGCCTCACGCGCCTGCACAATGTACTTCGAGACGGCGGTATCAAGGATCTCGTAGGCCGCTGCCACACGCCGCGCGGCTTCTTCCGGCTGGCTGAGTGGCTCCGTGGTGCTCGTGGCTGGCGCTGGCGCCGGTTGTGCCGCTTGACGCGCCTGAGACGCTCTGAGCGAGCGTTGGTAGCCGGTCTGCGCTGCCGTCAGTTCCTTCAACGCTTGCGCGTGGAGGTCCTCTGCATTGGTGGCCTGTGCGCTGGCCCGCGCTTCGCGTTCCTTCGCCTCGGCAAGTTCATTGGACGCCGCTGCTGCGAGATAGCTCGCCTGGCCGCGCTTCTCGTCACTCCGGGCCGGATCGGTCGACGCCGCGCCCAGGTTGGCGACACGACGTTCTAACTGCTCGGCGCGCTGGGACGCTTGCGTCTGCTGCGTGATAGCTTGCTGAAGTTCTTCGGCGTACTGCTCGACCGCCTGGGCAGCCTCCAGGTAGCTGACCGCGATCTCGTTGCGCTTGGAACCCGCACCTTCCGTCTGCTGGAGGGTACGAATCTCGGCCATGACGCCGCGCAACTTCTCAGCCGCCGCTTGCGCCTTCTCGATCTCGGCACGCACGCTGTTGACATCGCCCTCAGCGTTTGACAGACTGGTGGCACGTTTCGCATTCTCAAAGGCGTTGTCGTACTTCTGATCGTCGTCCGTATTGGATCGCGCGCGGCCCTGGCTGTCAAAGAACTTTCGTCGCTCGGACGCGCTGAGTCCTGTCTGCTGAATCGTGGACTGGAGTTCATCGCGTTTCGCGGCCAGCTTCCTGAATTGCTCCTCGACCTGCGCGACCGTTTCGGCGGCCTCGCGCGTCAGCGGCTCGAAGGGATGCGACCGGCTGATGGTCTGCTGAATCTGCGAGAGCTGCTGCGCGACGGCACGCTCCAGTCCGGCAATCGGGATCGATAACGGCTGCTGGCCGGCGATGGTCTGCTGCAACTTGGCAATCGCCTGCTGTACGTCGCTGGCATCGCGAATGAACTGGGTAAACCCGCCTCGATCATTCCGAAACCCGATCTCACTAAAAGCACTGCCAAGGTTTGCCGCGCCGCCTGGACTGTCGCTCATTCTTTAGCCCCTTGCCACGAGTGCCGCGAATCCGTTCGGCGTTTCCTGCGCCTTGCGTCGGGCTGTGTCGTAGCTCTTCGCCCGCGCGCAGAGATTGTCATAATCCCATCGGTAGTAAAGACTGGCCGGATCGCTGCCCGTAAGCCCCACATAGTCAGATGGCCTCGTGTGGTACAAGTTCGCCAGGTCGAAGATCTGCGCTAAGTTCGATGTCGTCAGGCTCTCCGGCTGGAGGTTCGCGAAAGATGGCCGGTAACGCCGGCAGCGCCCGCCTTATCGCTATATAGGCCACATCGTTAATCTCGTTCGCGCTGAAGTCTTTCGGTGCCGCTTCGCCCGCTGCATAGTTCGGCTCGCCCTTCAAGCGCAGACGTGGGCGGATCATGGCACGGGCAGCAATGCGGAGTTTGTTGCGCCAGCGTTCGGCCTGCTCGACGGATAACTCAACATCGGTTTTGCGCGTGAGCTGTCCTCTGACCTTTTTGTACTCGTCGCCGTCGAAGGGCTCATACAAACAATAGCGTTCCAGTTCGCTCGGCAGGGTGCCGGCGGCGAGTTCTTCGATCAGGGAGAGATGCTTGCAGACGATGGGGCGGCCTGGACTCAGCTCGACCGTGTATTCAGTTTCAAGCTGACCCTGCCAAGGCGTAGCGTCATAAGGCGCTGGACTGGTATCCTCGCTCATGGTTGCTCAATTCCTACAATCACCACAATCACGACCAGCGCGACGGCCACACGACCGCCGCGCTCAGACCACTGGACTAGGCGGCGAGCTTCGCGATGCTCGTATAGTCACCGGAGACCTTGTTACGGAGCCCGATGATCGGGTTGCCGATGATGTCGCGCAGCGCCTTTGCAGCTGTAAAGCTCGTGCCCTGTTCGTTGACGCTCTTCGCCGTCAGGCCGGTAAACGGGCTGTAGTTCTTCGGTTGCACCTTCCAGAACGTCACGCGGTACGACACGTCCGCGCCGCTGTCCAGGTCCGTGCCCTTCAGCAGCACGCGAATTTCGTAGTTGCGGCTGTCGTACGAGCCATCATAGCCGACGCGCGAGACCTCATCCGCCGGCAATCCAATCGTGGTCGCAATGCCGAGCATCATTTCATTGAGCGCAGCCTGCCACACCTGGTTCGTGAAGTTGACCCGCAGCACGTCAACAATATCCTTCTCGTGGGTCACCAACGTGCCTTGCGTGGTGATCGTCGTGCGTTGCTCGTCGAGGCCAGCGGTGTTGGCGTCCATCTCGATGAATTGCTTGGTCTTGGCGTTGACGCCCGCCGTGGTCTCAACAACCGCGATGGTTGGCGTTGTGCCGCCGGTGAATGCTGCCGTTGCGGTCATCAGTGGCACGGCCACGCCCGCCAGCGCGCCCGCGAAGGTCACGATCCACGGCGTTGCCGGTCCTGGTCCGCCGGTGACGGTCACATTGCCCGGGCCGATGGTGGCGAGCGCTTCGAGCGCGAGGTCAACCGCTGCCGCTGCCGCGTTATAGGCAATTGGCCCGGTAGTCGCTCCTGAAAATGTCAAGGTGAACGAGCCGCCCGTTGGTGTGCCCGTAATCGTGATGGTCTGCACTTCGTTGACCGCGCCGGTTGCGCCTTCGTCGGAATAGCCGATGTGAATGGCTTGTGGAAAAAGATGGATCACGCGATCATCAACAAAACTTACTGGCATGGTGGTCTCCCTTTACGACAATATCGACAAGTCACTACGATGTGATGATGGCAATGCGTGCCACCCGCTTGATCGTATTCCAACCTTGATCTATCAGTTCGCCCGTTGCGCCCGCATACGATGATCTGCGCGGGCGTTCGGTCGAGCCGGTCGGAACCGGCCACACCTTATGGTTGTACATCCACTTGATCCGATCAATGGCCCGGTCGATCTTCCAGTACCCAAAGCCGGGACGATCATGGACCTCAAACGCAATCATCAGACGATCCATATCGTCACCGCCAGCACCGACGCCCTCGAACCGAATCCAGGTAAACGGTGTCGGTGCGGTTGCCGGGTCGAGCCTGGCGCGTGGCAGGATGCTACTCACACCGCCCGCCATGAGCGCGAGATAGACCGCGTCTGCTTCAAGCGTAGCGTAGTTCATCGCCCGCGTGCTCTCGGCAACAACGATCATCACTCGCTCTGCGCCTGGCGCGCGGTCTGCCGTGGCGCGCTGCGCTCAGATGGCGCGGCTTCCGGCGCTGGCTCATCGTCCGGCTGTGGATCGCCACGTTGGACGCTCCTGAGCTGCGCGATGTCGGCATCACTCAGGTTCTTCCGTCGCAACTGCTCGTCATTGAGTCCGAACAGCGCCTGATGTTTCGCATTACTTACGCTATATTTCGCCATTACTGCCAAACCTCCTTTAAGTCGGTTACGAGTCCCGTTCCCAGCGTTGCGACTGCCGGCTGGATGATGCTGAATCGGCTCCCGTGGTTCAGTTCCAGATACCGACCATAGAACACGCCATGCACCAGCGCGCCCGATGCGCGGTCCGGACTATTCCAGTCCACGCGCACAAACGTCAATCCCTGTTTAGCGTGCTCGGTATGGTCTTGCCACGGTCGATTGGCCCGCTCCCAGTCGGCGGCATCCTCGCCCCACTGTTCCAATACCGCCTTCGATGCGTCGATCATCCGGCTCTCGTGTGCGTGCGCGTTGCGGATGATGTCGGCGATGCTCATAGTTGCTCCAATGTCGCCATGACATAGCCCGCGCGCGCCTCGACGCCCATCACCTGAAAGACGAGGGTCGCATCCGTGACGCTCGTCAACGTGTCGCCCTCGCGCACATCGACCGTCGTCAGCCCGACAAACTCAAAGTCGTCGGTTGGCGTGAAGTCGGGCGCGCCCACCGCCTGAATGCGTTGCTGTTTCGGACTGTACACATAGCCTGCAACCGCGGCGACGGTCGTGATGCTCGGGCGCTCGCTGACCCCATCGCCTGTCAGCCGTTTGATGGTCCAGGTCGCACCGCCGATCCCGAACATCTGCGCGGCCAGGAATATACTGGTTCGCTCACTCGATTGTTGCCGCTCGATCCGTGCTTGCATATCAGACAACAACTCCATCGATCATGGTGAGTGCGTGCCCGCCAATCGTGCCGAGTACGCCGCGCCGCGCTTCATTCGCCAGCACGCGCCAGTTCTGAATTACTTGCTGCTGCTCCACGCGCCCCGCGACGTTAGAAAAGGCAGCGTCCGCCGCTGCCTTGGTCGCATGGAGCAGACATGCCGCCACCGTCGCTTGCGCCAGGTCATAGGCGCCGACCCAGCCGGTGTCTGACGGCGCATAGCCTACGGTGTCTACCAACTTTACACGCCCAAGGATCGTAATCAGCTCGTCGTCTGTCAACGCCGGATAGACATCCTGCCCACACAGCGTCGCAAGCTCCAGACGCGCTTCTGTCAGCGTCACGGCGTTATTCTTTCCTGTCCTTGCTCAGGCCGGGAAAGCTCCTGTCGGTTTCCGGTGTCTCCTCGCCTGCTATGACGCCGCCGACGGTATAGGCGCTATTCGGTGTCTGATCGACCTCCACGCCAGAAAAGCCTTGATCGGTCTCGGCATTCACCAGCTCTTGCACCTTTTTCGATGCAGCATCATCCGTTGACGATGCTTCGGTCGGGCGCCGTCCACTCTCCGGTTGTTTCTTTTGTTCCTCGGCCATTGCGTTGCTCCTCTTGATAGTCCGTCATGGGTTGATAGTTGGCCCGTAGCGCGATGAGTCGGGCCGCGTTCCCTGCCAACGCCCGCCGGCGCGCCACCTCTGCAACTGCACGGTTACGGAGACTGACGCGATAGGCGAGCGCGCGCGTTTCTTCAGCGGTCATGCTCAGAACTCACCAGCTAATACATTAGCCGTACAGCGGGATAGCGGTTCGCTTCATTGGCTTGGTCATAATTGATCAGGTTCGATACCTGCCATCCAACACGAAACGTGAGCCGAATTGCTGTCATGTCCTGTTGCATAAGATTGTATACAATCGCGCCTGTCCCGTCCTGAATCACGCCCTCACGAAAGACGCTCATCGTAATGTCCTGACGAACGCCAAGGACAAACTGAGTCCAGTCGCCAATAAAGAGTCGCACACTGGTGCCAGCCACGCCGCCCGCAGGAAAGAGACCGCGCATGGGATAGGCCACGGGCAGTCCATCAATCTCAGTCAGGCTGCCACTCAGACGACCCGCGTCAAGTCGATCACCGTCAGCGTTGCGCGCCGCACGAAACTTGCCACGCGCGGACCGGGCCGCGACCACGCCCGACGCATCAAAGCCGTCCGCTTCAAGCAGACCCAGCGCCGCATCGAAGTCGCCGTAGAACCCGCCTGCCGCCGCTGTAGCTGATTCCGTTACGGTGTTGCCGGCTGCCAATGCCGCCGCGCTTATGTTGGTTGGGAACGATGCCGGTGCATTCGTGCCGAAGAACACGGTGGCGTCAAGCGTCCGCCCGAATGCCTCCACCAGGTACGGCATTGCCTCGTCCCAAATGTTAGCTTCCATATCGGCAACGACGTTATCGGGAACCGGCAGGATCACGGCCTGCTCCTCGATGTTGATGAACTTATTCGTCCAGTTGATCTCGGTCGTCTGTTTCAGTCCGGTATCTCCGGTCACCCAGTACGAAATCGGCAGCGCCGAGAGCACTGGAAAGCGGGTCTGACCGCGTGCCACAGGGACGCGACGAAACATCGTCAGCACCGCAGAATCGGTCGTGGCCGTACGCATCATATCGCGCACAACATCTTCAGGAATGAGCGCCGCTACGTCTGTGCGGCTGGTCAAATTATTATAGGGCAATGGATGTACCTCCTAGCCGCTTTTATTCGCGGTCTGTCGGATTAAATCGTTCATTGTGGTAGGTCGTTGTGGCGCGTCTCGTCCGGCGCCGCCATCAGCCGAGCCCGATCGAAACAAGGACGGGTACTGCTTGCGGATACGATCCAGTTCGCGGTCGCGGGTCTGCTTATCGCCAGTCAGCGCATCGTCGGAGAGTCGGTCCGCAACCAGATCGGGATAGATCGCGCCCGCATCCCGCGCCACGCCTTGGGCCTTCAGTCCGCGTAGCTCGCCGAGCGCGGTGTTATGCGCCGTTAGAAGTTCGTCAAGCTGGGCCTTGGTGCGCTGCACATCGCTCATCTCAGATTCCTGGCGCTGTTTCTCAGCGCGGCGCCGCGTCTCGTTCTCCTTGCGGAGTGCTTTGAGCTCTTTCTGGGCCCAATCGGGCAGTGCGTCACTGCCAGAAGCTTCGACCGCCTGGGTCGATTCGGAGGTGTCCGCCTGGGACTCAGCTGCCGGCGCCGCCTGGGTGCTATCAGCCTCGGTTGCGTTACTCATCAGTCTCTCCGCTGGGAGGCGGACACACAAAAAGACCGTGCGTCCGACCTCATGGGTCTATACACGGCCTCAAAGAGCCTTTGTATTCGGTTGTCAGATCACACTATAGCATAGTCTTAAGTAGTATGTCTATAGTCGATGGTTTTAGCGTTTTTACTCTTATTGCAGGATTCACACAAGGAATGTGAAAACATTCTGTCAACTAGCGGTCTGGTCCTTCGCGACAGTTAACACCGTCATCGCATGACAGCGGCACTTATATTCGACAATGGTGCCCGCCGGAAGCAGGCCCTTGAAGATGATTTTGTTGCACTGCCAGCAGCGGTAGACCTGTAACGTCGGGACTGAGAGAACGTCGGGTTGTTCTATGAGTGTCAGCGTCACATCACTGCCTCCTGACTGGGCACGACGGGTTGCCGTGCCGCAACGTCCGCGCGCTCTGCAATCATCTCGTCAATTGTTGCATCGCTATAGCCGGCCTCTACCATGAGCTGACGCCATGAAACGCCGAGTGCTTTTTTAATGTTGAGTGTCTCGGCTTCTTCTTTCTCGCTGCGTGGTGCCGGATCGCTCCAGTGCGTTGTCAGCCGCGTCTCGTCTGTGCCGTTCCCGGCCATGCGAAGCACGAGCGCCATCATATCTTCGTAGGTATTGCCGAGGCTGGTTTGCCGATCCTTGACTTTCTTCGTGGAGCGTTCGAGCAGCGTTTTAAGTGCCTCGCCTGACGGCGGATCGGTCATCAACTGCATATAGTGGAGTGGCGTGCCGGTGTTGCGCGCAATGTCCAGCCGATGCGCGTCGGCCATGCGGAGGAATTGATCCATGTCGCCGGCTGAAAACTCGCCATACCTGACGCCATCGTGCGCGACCGCCCACACGCCGCCAGGCTGAAAGATGCCGCCTTGCGGTTTGCCCGTAATCGGATCGTTCGGCACCTGGAGCCCGGTCGCCCAGCGTTGCGGCATCGCGTGGTATTCCTGTGCCGTCAGCATGGCGCGCACGGTCGTGTTGAGCGCATCCTGTGGCTTGATGGCACCCTGGAGTTCCGAGTGCCCGAATGCGCCCAGCGCGGCATTGTTGGCAAAGTGAAATACCGGCACAACGCCCCAGGGATTGACGAGAGGAAAGCTCGGCTCGTTGGCATCAACATACTCCACAAAGCTCGCTGCGGTGAGTGGCGCATTGGTAGCCGCGCGCGTAATGTACCGCTCGATGCGGTTGGAATAGTACAGTGTCAGCCGCGCACGCTGGTCCGTCAACGTCCACAGCTTTGCGGCCATCGTGATGGTATCGGTATCTTCTTCGTCATACCAGACGGTCATATGATCGGCGCGGTTGGGCCAGATACGCACGCGATTGGCGCGCATATCCGGCCAGACCACGGCGTAGGCATCGCCACAGGTCAGCACCTCCTGATGCAACTCGCCGGCCTTCCGATCCATCCGGTTCTGGTTCCACACGTCCCAGGCAGCATCGGCGGCGTTTGCCGGTCCCGCCTCGACACCGAAGCCTGTTACCTGCAGACGGTCCGCGACGGCATCAACCACGGCAGGCATGAGATTACAGTTATACTCACGGACCATTGCGGCAAAAGCGTCGCGTACCTTGTCGGATGTGTAGGTGACACCGTGATCACCGTTATAGTACGCACGGTAGCGTGCGTACCGCTCACGGCTCCGATCCAGCAGACGACCGAGCGCGATAGTGACATCGTTCGGAGGCGCGGCGATGTACTCAGTTCTCGAGCGACGAAGAGATTCTGTCGGCATATTTGTCATGGCTGCTCCTTTGGCATATACAATTCTTCAAATCGCTTCCGCGTCAGATGAGACCAGACAATCTGAGGCTCACTATCACCAACAACATTCCAGTCATACGGCATCAAGTAATCGCCAATCTTGATCCTTTTCTTCTGCTTCGCCGTCAAGGAGCCAGACTGATGTGCATAGAAGTCAATATCTGCCTGCGATTCGATCTGCTTTGCTTCAACGGTGCACCGCTGTCGCGAGTAATACATGCGCGTCATCATTTCGATTCCTTTACCACGTTACAAGCTGACGCGACTTCAGCGCCGTGACCGCTTCCAATGCCAAAGCCCGAGCTATGACCGTATCATCATTCAGTCCCTCGGGCGCACTATAGCTGATGTAGCCGCTGTTGGCGCTGCGCTTTGACTCATAGGCTTCAAGCTCGGCCGTTGCCGCTGCCAGTGGCAGCCAGCGGTACTCTTGACGCTCCAGCGCGAGCGCGAGCTGCTTGATAAGTGGCGGCTTGCTGGATGCGGTTGTGGTGAACGGCTCGATCTTCATACCTTCGTCATGCAAAGCTTCGATGTTCGGACTGCCGATGCTATTCTCTTCGGCGAGCACGCCGGCAATGTGCCAGCGGTCATAGAGCGCACGCAGCCGGCCGCGCTGAAATGCCCAATCAATCTTATTGAAGCGGTCCAGCGCGACCTCACACTTGCAGGGCACGCACACGACCGAGAGCGCGGTATAGTCACGCTTCTGTGCCCAGTCGAGGCCCGCGACCAGTCGATGCCCGCGATGCTGCTCAGGCGTCGCGTCAAGCGGCGCGGTCAGGTTCGCCGTGATGTTACGAAACACCGCGCCCTCGCCTTCAAGGAATACCGCGTTGATCTCCTGCTCAATATCTTCTGCGGTCATATCACCGGCCAGCTCGTCCAGCGCGGCCGGTGATAGATGCGGATTGTCATAACTTGTAAAGTGCCATGCGTGCCAGCGGTCGCTCTCGTCAGCCTTCGCTTTTTGGTACAGGTGATAAAACCAGTTGCGCCGGCGCGGTGTGGAGATGAACCAGGCTTCGCCGTCATTGTCCAGCAGCATCGGCGCGCCGACCTTCTCCCAGGCATCGGGCGCGAGCAACGCGCACTCGTCAAGCACCAGGAAATCGGCATAATCACCACGCAGGCTGTCAGCGTCGGAAGCCGTCTTCACCTTGATGCGTCCGCCGCTCTGGGCATAGGTCAGGATGCGCCGCTGCTCATTCTTGGCAAGCGTGCCGTTCTCTATCAGAGAGCCGAGCCAGTCCTTACACTTATCCCAGAAGGCATCGGCTTGCTCTTGCGTCGTGGATGCCAGCAGCACGCGCCGGCCTTGACGCAGCTTCTCACACGCAACCATCGCCGCCAGTGTCGTCTTGCCGCCACGTCGCCCCGCGCACACAATCTTGCGCTTTGCCGGATGCTGCTCAATCTCGATCTGTTTCGTGTGCGGTGCGGGTAACAGATAGCTCCAATCCTGATCCCGCGACCGTTGCCGCTGGCGTTTCTCGCGCAACAGAATAAGCGCATCCGATCGCAGCGTGTTCATGGTCACAGTAGCTTCATCTCTCGCAACGCATCGTCCAGTTCGTCATCGGTCATTTGTGCAGCCTGCTCAATCGTCATCGTGTGCTCGTGTCGCTCAGTTGCTTCACCCTCGGCCAAGCGCTCAAGCTTCTGTCCGGTGTCAACCATCTTCGGGACCATGGCAAGCAACGTGACAAGCAGACGAGCGTCAACAAACTTCATCCCACCGCGAACACTCACGCGATCATTGAACTCTTCACGGATGACCTTGGCAATCTCTTGCAGTTTCTCCGCCTCATCCGAATGGCGTTGAAGCATTCGCCGTCGCCGTTCAATCGTTTTTTCTTCAGTTGCCGCACGAGCACGAGCATCGAGGGCCGCGTCGTACGCTCGGGCACGCTCGTCCCAATGATGCAGCGTCGACCAGGCTCCCCATCGGCCCGGTGCCCTTCTGTTGCCCAACTGTCGCCCGGTCAAGCGTTCATAGGCGTGATCAATTGAACGCTCACGCCCAAGGTCGCGATACACGGCGAACGCCGCGAATGCCTTCGCTGACTCTGCTTCAAGCATGTCCCATGGCAAGCCATCAGCCCCGCCGATCACCCCCATGCTCACACCTCACCTCGTACCAGCAGATACGGCTCGAAGGTCTGCCCGCCGCTCACGAAGAGCACCTCGATCCGGTACAGCGTGCCAGGCGTGACGTTGATAATCGTCGGCAGCGTAATCACGTCACCCACGACACTCGCCGCGCCTGACAGGATCGTGCCCGTGACAACGACACCCGCACTCATGCCGGCGCTCACATCGTAGGCCGTGACGACCACGCCGGTAGGCGCGCTGCCCCAGGGCGTGGTCGTGAGCGTAAAGGTAATACGCTCGGACTGGCCGATGGTTTGAATGTCGCCGATATGTCGTGATGCGCTCATTGGCGTGCCTCCAGTTCAAGTCCAAGCGGACGATCCCGCAATGCCAGGCCGGTTGGTCGTGCCGTCAAGGTCAACGCGCCAGCCCGAGGCCGCAACGTCAGGCCGATGGTGTTCATCACCAGTCCGGTCACCGTGCCGCTACTCGTGAGCGTGCCGATGCCGAGCAACGCCGCCGACGCTGGCACCGCAAGCCGCGCATCTGCCGCGAACACGCCCACGCCCAGCAGCGCCGATGCTCCGCCGAGCGCCAACCGTGGTGCAGCGGCAAACGAGCCGACGCCGGCAAGCACGGCAACACCAGGCCGCGCCACCCGTCCGACCGTCGCAAGTGTGCCAGCACCCGCAAGCAC
>Ga0136611_10001114_pt1 | contig 18482 bp, 18 predicted proteins | sample AntDrymUQ2232306_2_FD_106645 | JGI IMG/M metagenome (GOLD analysis project Ga0136611, IMG submission 106645) | Polar desert sand microbial communities from Dry Valleys, Antarctica - metaG UQ223 (23.06) | ecosystem: Environmental > Terrestrial > Soil > Desert | place: Antarctica: Dry Valley...
ACTGCGTGCTGCAGGTCGGGCAGATCTTCAGGGCGCTCACGGAGTGATGCGGGGATGGGAGGGGAGGACGCCGGTCATTTCCTTGGCGCGACCGGGAACGTTCCCGGACAGAACAGGTTGCACAACTTCTTCTTCTTCTTGTTCTGCACGCGCGACGCGGCGCGCCGCGACGTGGAGGCGGACTTGTCGCCGCCCGCCGACTTGCCCGCCGCTCCGGCGCCCGACGTCGATGCCGGCTTGTCCGGCTGCGCAGCTGCGTCCAGCGCCCCCATCAGGATCCCGCCGAGCAGCGCCTTCATCTCCTCGCTGGCATCGGGGTCGATCTCGATGCCGCGCTGGAGCACCTTGATGGCATCCCCCTTCCGGCCCGCCTTCACGAGCCGCTCGGCGAACGGGAGGCGCAGCTCCGGCGCATGCTCGATCGTCGTGAGGGCCAGCGTGTACGTCTCCACCGCCTCCTTGGTGCGACCCAGATCGAAAAACGTCTCACCCAGCGCGTACCAGGTGTCGGAGTCCATGGGCGAGCGGTCGATGGCGCGCTTGTACTCGGCGATCGCGGCGTCGACCTGGCCCGCCTCGAACAGGGAGTCGGCGCGCAGCACACCGGCGTTCATTGCCGCTTCCGCTTCCGCCGCCGCCGGCGTCGCGGCCCTGCCCGTTGGCAGCACCGTGAGCGCGGACGATGTTGCGGCGGATTGTGGCGTGGGCGGCGCCGCAGGGGGTACGGCCAGGACGTTCGCCGATGCCGTGCGGTCGGCCGGCCGCACGTTCGCAGTCCCGTCAGCCGACGGTGCCGCCACGTTGAGCACGATCGCCGGGGGCGCCACCGGCAGCGCGGTGGAATCCGCCGTGGCTTTCGCCGCGGCTGGCTGCGCCGCCGTCGGGGTGGTGGCCGCGGCGTCCCTGGCCGCTGCGGATGTGCCGGCGCCTTCCTTCGCTGGGGCCGGAGCGGCGCTGCTGTCCTTCCGCGCCGCGGGAGCGGATGCGCTGTCCCTAGGGCGGTACCGGCGCGGGGACGCTGTCCCTGCGGACCGGTGCCCTGGGCACTGCAGTCGTATCCTGGGCGGCCGCGGGTGGCGCGCCAGAGCCGGTTCGCGTGTCCGCCCGCACTAGCTTCCGGGATGACCCCAGACCAGCTGCACCTTGACGCACTCGAGACGCCGGCCGCCCTGGTGGACCTCGACCGAATGGAAGGCAACCTCGCGCGGGCAGCATCCTACGCGGCCCGGCACGGGCTTCGGCTGCGCCCCCACGTGAAGACCCACAAGTCGACCCGCATCGCCCACGCGCAGCTGGCGCGCGGCGCCGCGGGACTCACCTGCGCCACCCCGTTCGAGGCAGAGGTCATGTCGGCGGTGTGCGATGACATCCTCCTGGCGTATCCCCCCGTCGGTACGGCGCGCGCGTCACGGCTCGCGGCACTACCAGGGCGTGTCCGGCTGACCGTCGCCCTCGACAGCGAGCGCGCGATCGAGGAGCTGGGACGGGCCGCGCGCGCCGCGGGCCGGACGATCGGCGCATACGTGGAGCTGGACCTGGGAATGCACCGAGTGGGGGTCCCGGTCCTGGACGACGCGGTGCGACTCGCGCGCCGGGCCCGGGACGAGCGCGGGGTGGAATTTGCCGGCCTGGCATTCTACCCGGGGCACGTCCGCGAGCCCGTGGGTGAGCAGGATGCCGGGCTCGCCGACCTCGCGGAGTCAATAGAGATGGCGCTGGCGCGCTTCCGCGCCGCCGGGCTCGAGCCCCCCGCGGTGAGCGGTGGGTCCACGCCGACGCTCTGGCGCACGCACGAGCTGCCTGGCGTCACCGAGTTCCGGCCAGGCACCTATGTCTACAACGACCGCACGACCGCGGCCATCGGCGCCTGCGACTGGGACGACTGCGCACTCACGGTGCTCGCGACGGTGGTGTCGACGGCCGTGCCGGGGCAGGCGGTGATCGACGCGGGTACCAAGGCGCTGGGGCGTGAGCCGGTGCGCGGCGCGGAGGGCGAGGGCTTCGGCCAATTGCTGGGGCATCCCGGCGTGCTCGTCTCGCGCATGTCGGAGGAGCACGGCATCCTGGATCTCGGCGGCACCGACTGGCGCCCCGCCGTCGGAGACCGCGTGCGCGTCATTCCCAATCACGTCTGCATCGTGGTGCACCTGAACGATCTCATCTACGGAGTGCGTGGCAACGTCGCGGAGAGCAGTTGGCCGGTGGAGGCGCGCGGTCGCGGCCACCGTCCGATCGATGCGTGAAACGCCTGCGTAACGCCTGACGCAGGTCACGCGTCAAGGTCTTGGAGATGGCCGCGTTGCCGGGCATCTTCCGATGAGCCGCCACCGCACGTGCGCGGCCTCGCACCCCGAGACGCATCCATGCCAAACGCCGCCGCCGCACGCCGCCTGCCCGAGAAGCCGATCGATCCGCTCGCCCTGGTGCAGTCCCGGGCCGATGCCCTCTATCGCGCCGCGATCGAGTGCTGCCGCCAGCACGACCGGTCGGCGCGGCTCTCGTCCGCCACCGGAGAACCGGAGCTGGAGCACAAGCACATCGATGCGCTCTGCCGGATGTGCGACGCGTCGCTCGCCGAGATCTCCGAGGCGTATACGCTGGCGGCCGCCGACGTGCATCCTCGGCGCGAGGAGGCCTGGTGGCACAAGGCCAACAGCCTCTGGCACGCGAGCCGGGAGTTCGGGCGCCGCCACGCCGGCTGCGACGACATCTCACGCAGGGTCTCCGGCAAGCACAGCGCGTCGATGATGGGGAACCTCCAGATGGAGTACGAGCTCGAGGCGTCGGCGCTGCTCGCGCTGCGCCACGCGGCCGACGCCTACCGCAAGACGCGGCCGGAGCTCGGCTAGCCCTCCGTACCCGTCGTGCGCAACTTCCTCGATTCGTCGGGTGACGCCTGGCAGGTGACGATCGGCAAGGCCTCGTGGGGCACGATGGTGCTGCTCCTCTCCCCGGTCCTCCCTGGCGGCGTGCGCACGAGTATCCTGCAGTCCGAGACGATGTTCGACGCGAACGTCGAGCTCGAGGCACTCACCGACGACGAGCTCCGGACGCGGCTGGCCGACAGTCAGCCGTGGGGCTGAGACCCACACACGGATTCATGGCGACGAAGAAGAGGCGCGGTACCAGCACCACGACCGGCACGGGACGGCAGGGCACGACGCGCACAAGGCAGGGGGCGACGGGGCGTCCCGGCCGCAGCACGGCGAAACGGGGCATCCTGGCCCGCTATCCGTGGAAGGAGGAGCCCAACCCCTACATCGAGCTTCGCACATCCGCGATCCAGGGGACCGGAGCCTTCGCGGCGCGACCGATCCGCAAGGGGACACGCATCATCGAGTACCTCGGCGAGCGCATCTCATGGCGGACTGCCGACCGGCGCTATGTCGACGACACGATGGGCCGCCACCACACCTTCCTGTTCACCATCGATGACAAGACGGTGATCGACGGGGCGGTGAAGGGGAACGACGCGCGCTTCCTGAACCACTCGTGCGACGGAAACTGCGAGGCGGTGACCGATCGCAAGCGCATCTTTCTCGAGGCGCGGCGCAACATCAAGGCCGGCGAGGAGCTGCTCTACGACTACCAGTACGAGCGGACGGAGGAGCATACGGCCGAGGACGAGCGGTTCTACAAGTGCCGGTGCGGCTCCCCGAAGTGCCGCGGATCGATCCTGGCGCCGAACGTGGCCACGTAGGGACGCGTGCCTCCACGCGCACCCACGCCGGCGCTGCATGCGATGGTCGCCGGCCTCGTCGACTACGCAGGCCTCTTCCCGCCGGCATCGCTGTCGATGATCGACGCGGTTGCGGCGTACGCGGGCTACCTCGACGCGCCCGAGACCTGGATCCTCGGGCGCTTCGTGGTTCCTGCCGGGCGCCTGGACGAGCTGGCGATCGCCGCCGCGCGCCACGGCTCCGCGCATGCGGAGCCGTGGCCCATCTCGGTGTTGCTCGGTGACGACCTCCTGGGAGACATCGCTCGCGTCCACCAGGCAGGCCTCGACCATGCCTCGTTGCTTCAGGTGGAATCGGTGGAGCTGCGCGCCGCGACTCCCGACGCGATATGCGCGGCAGTGCAGGCAGTATCGGGCCGCGCGACGATCTACGTGGAACTCCCGATCGTGGATGATCCACGCATGCTGCTCGAGGCCATTCGCGAATCGGGCGCCCGGGCAAAGGTGCGCACCGGCGGCGTCACTACCGGGGCGGTCCCCTCGCCCGCCACCCTCGCGCGGTTCATCGCACGGTGCGCGGAGGTCGGCGTGCCCTTCAAGGCGACCGCGGGGCTTCACCATCCACTGCGCTCGGAGCATCGCCTGACTTACGAGCCCGACGCCCCGCGTGACACGATGTTCGGCTTCCTGAACGTCTTCGCCGCTGCTGCCTTCGCGCTGTCAGGGGTGCCGGAAGAGGTGGTGCAGGCGGTGCTGGAGGAGCGTGACGGCGCCGCGCTGCGGTTCGGGCTCGACGCCCTGGCCTGGCGCGACCTGACGCTCCCACTGGATCAACTGCTCGAGGCGCGCGCCACCTTCGCCATCTCCTTCGGGTCGTGCTCGTTCCGGGAGCCGGTCGACGACCTCCACTCGCTCGCCCTCCTGTGACGACTCCGACATTCCCGTCGCGCCTCGACGAGACGCACCGCACGGACCTGGTCTCCTGGGTGGAGTCCGCTCAACAACCCGACACGGATTTTCCCGTCCAGAACCTGCCGCTCGGCTTTGCGCAGCTGGATGATGAGAGCGCCGTCGCGGTCATCGCCATCGGCGACCAGGCGATCCGACTCGACGTGCTGGGCACGCACGACCTGCTCGACGAGGAGCTTGCCGAGCTCGTTCACCTCTGCGCCGACGTCTGGTGCCTCAACCCCGTGCTCGGCGCCGGCCGTGCCGCCCTGGTGCGCCTGAGGCGCGCGGTGAGCCTCGCGCTGCGTGCCGACACCGCGGAAGGGAAGCGTGCCCGCGCGCGCTCGGCCGAGCTGCTCGTCCCGCTGTCCGAAACGACGATGCTGGTGCCGGCGCACGTCGGCGATTACACCGACTTCTACGCGTCGGTGCATCATGCGACCAACGTCGGCAGCATGTTCCGGCCGGACAACGCGCTGCTTCCCAACTACAAGTGGGTACCGATCGGCTATCACGGACGCGCGTCGTCGATCGTGCCAAGCGGGTCGGGGGTGCGCCGCCCGAAAGGGCAGTCGAAGGACGACGCGGCGGAGGCGCCGCTGTATGGGCCGACGCGCAGGCTGGACTACGAGCTGGAGGTGGGGATCTTCATCGGCAGTGGCAATACACATGGCGAGGAGATTGCCATCCGCGGTGCGGAGGCGCACGTCGCCGGCCTGTGCCTGGTGAATGACTGGTCGGCGCGCGACATCCAGGCATGGGAGTACCAGCCCCTCGGCCCCTTCCTCGCGAAGAACTTCGCGACGACGGTGTCCCCGTGGATCGTGAGTCTCGACGCGCTCGCGCCATTTCGCGCGCCGGCATTCGTGCGCGGCGACGGCGATCCGGCGCCGCTGCCGTACCTCAGCGACGACCGGGACCGCGCCGAGGGCGGGATCGAGATCACGCTCGAGGTCCTGCTGTCGTCCGCACGAATGCGCGAATCGGGTGTCGCTCCTGTCCGTGTGAGCCTCGGCAGCTTCACGTCGATGTACTGGACCGTCGCCCAGCTGGTGACGCACCACGCGAGCAACGGGTGCAACCTTCAGCCCGGCGACCTGCTCGCCAGCGGCACCGTGAGCGGTCCCACCAGGGAGTCGCGCGGTTGCCTGCTGGAGCGCACCTGGCGGGGTACGGAGCCGCTGGCACTGCCGAACGGTGAGACCCGCCGCTTCCTCGAGGACGGCGACGAGGTGACGATGCGCGGCTGGTGCGAGCGCGCCGGCGCGCGACGCATCGGGTTCGGTGAATGCCGGGGAACGGTGACTCCTGCATCACCGGCATCGGCGCCCTAGGGTCTTCGCGCGACGGGCGCAGCCCCCGCAACAGGTGCAGTCACCGCCGGAGCGGGCGGCTCGAAGCTCGGCATGATGCCGGCCGGGAACGGAACCGAGGTCTTCGTCCACCCCTTCACGGTCAGCGTCTCGCCGATGCGCACCCGGTCGCCGACGATGCCGTTGAGCGCGCGAATCTCCTCCGGCGTCGTGTTGTACATGCGCGCCACCGACGCCAGCGCGTCGCCGCGTCGCACCACGTGGTACCAGGGGCGGCGGCCCTGGTTGATGGCCACCAGCCGCGCGCGGTCACGCGCACGGCGATCCTCACGACGCTGCCAGCCCACGACGCGCAAGGCGGCGTACCTGGCGGCGAGGGCTCGGCGGAGCACCTGTGCATCGTCGCGCTGGTCACCCGGCAACCCGACGCTCAGCCGCGCCTCGGGCGGGGCGGAGATGCCGAGGCCCGGTGCCAGCCAGAAGAACGTCCGGCTCGGGGCAACCTTCACCAGGGTATCGACCGGCCACTCGCGCTCGTCGAAGGTCGGCGGCGCGTCGGCGGGACTGAGCGGATCCCGCGGCTGGAGCCCGAGGTAGATGATCCGCCCGCCGATCGGCTTGGCGGAATCCCCGGGCGCGTCAGTCACGGCGAGAATGCCGCGCGTCGCCCTGAAATAGTCCACCGCCGGCCGCTGCCACACGCCGACCGTCTTGACCACCCGCTCGTTGGGCCGCAGCACGGACAGCATCAGCTGGCGCTCGGCGAACTGCCGGGCGTCGCGCGGGTCGCTGCGCATCGCGTGATACGCCACCTGCGCCGCGGTCACGAGCACCGCCAGCAGGACGAGCGAGAGGAAATACTTCAGCCAGATGGGGGTATGGCCCCGCCGGCGCCGCCGACGGTTGCGGCGCGGCATCGCATCCCAGTTGGGGAGATCGGCGACATCGCCGGTCCAGACGCCTTCGGTTGGGATCGGGGTTGGTGCGTCGGTCACGTGCCTGTGGAAAGGGGTCGGAGAAGCCCGCTGCAAGAGGAAGAACGGTGCCGTCCGGCAACCATGTCAATCATGTAATGCAACAAATGTTACGGCCGAGCTTGTCATTGGAGACAACCGATGTTACCCTCCAAGTGCAGTTCGACGGCGCCTGTTGGTCCACGGCGTCGGCCTCGGCATCTGTCCCTGCCCGCCCGGAGGCTGTTATCCGTCTCGCCACGTTCGCCCGCCAGGTTGCCATCGCTGGAGTTGCTGCCTGCACGGTGGTGTTCACCGCGATGCAGGTGCGCCCGGTGTTCCTCGGCCAGACACCAGTGGCTGAGCGAGTGCTCGGTGTGGCGTCCCTGGACTCCGCGCCCGCGCGGTCGCCCTGGTTGAGCCTCCCGGAGCCGCTGGCGATGCGCCATCCCCAGTTCCGGCGGGATGTCGACGCCTTCAGCGTCGACCTGATGCGCACCGGACACCTGACGACGGACCGGGCCGATTCCATCGCCCGCGTGGCGGTGCGTGAAGCGTACCACCGGCGCGTCCCGCCGGCGCTGGTCTTCGGCGTGATGCTCACGGAGAACGATCGGTTCAAGCCCACGGCGCGCTCCAAGGTCGGTGCGCTCGGCCTGATGCAGATCATGCCGCGGCTCTGGACGCCCAACCTGGGACCGATCCTGGGACACAACCTCCGGGACGACGAGACCAACCTTCGGTACGGCGTCTACATCCTGAAGCACTTCGCGAAGCGCACATCCGATACCCTGGATGCCGCCGACGTGACCCGGATCGCACTGCTCAGCTACAACGGATGCGTGCGCGGTCGCAACACGCCGGACTGCAAGGCATATCCGGAGAAGGTCCGCCGTCAGGTGGAGCGGCATGCCCGGGCCATCTGCGACGGGCAGGATTTCCACGACTGTGTCGCCCTTCCGCTCTGGGCGGCGTTGCGCGACACCGCCACCTCGGCGATGCCGGCGTCGGCCGCGGTCTCCGCCGCCATCGTGGGCGTGGCCAGCGATCGGCCCCGCGAGGCGCCCGCCCGGCACGCGGCCCGGCGCCCCCTCTTGACCCCGAAAGCGACGTCGCCACGCCGGCCAGCGCGCCCCCGTCGGCCGGTGAGCGACGAGCGCGCCATCGCCTTCCTGCTCGGCATCGTCGGTCCCCGCAGCGAGTAGGTCGCGGTCCGGCGGGCCGCCCTCAGCGGATCGCTTCCACCCGCTGCGTGGATTTCTGCCGGACAACGATCCCGGCATTCGCGGCGATGATGGTCAGCGTCAGGTCGATGTCGTCGCTCGAGGTGCTGCCGAGGTAGACGCCCTCACGCGACAGGTAGAGCATCGATTCGCCTCGCGACCCCGTCTCCAGCGCCACCTCGCTTCCGTTCGCATTGCCGCGGCCCGCCGCCTTCATGGTGGTGCGCCGCCGGATCGTCCGGGCCGTCTGGCCGGCGAACGAGGAATCGGCACCCACCAGATAGTCGGCGACGATGGTCCGGTCGACCTCCACCCCCTGGCTCACGACCTTGCCGGCAGTGGTATCGGACCAGATGGCGCCAGGGGCGAGAATGCCGCGGTAGGTGGGCAGGAATCGCGCGACGGCTTCCGTGAGCTGGGCCAGCAACGCGTCGGCTCCCTCGGGCCCTTTCGACGCGTAGACGCGGCCGGCGGGCGAGAGCACCGTGAGGAACACCGACCCCCGGTAGCGGCCCACGTCGGGCGCCGGATCGGCACCTCGCAGGCTGATCGAATCGATCGTGATGGTCGCCACCAGCGTATCCGCAGCACGCCGGACTACGGTCACGGTGAGGCGCTGCTCGACCGACAGGTCGAACTGCTGGGTGCCCATCGGCGACACCTGCGTGCCGGTCGTGGAGGTCGTCAGCCGGTAGCTGGTCGTGCCCAGCGCGTACTCCAGCCGCTGCGCTCCGAGCGTAGGCGCGACGAGCAGCGCGAGGGACAGGGCATACGGCAGCGAGGGGCAAGATGGCATTCGGGACGAGCTCCTGAGTCGGGCGATGTACGGAGTGGCAGGGAGCGACAGCGACGGGGATATACGCTCTGACCCCGAAAAGGTTACCGCGCCACCGGTGCGCGCACGTCGTGCGGCGTACCCTATCTTCCGGCACCGACGCCCTACTCACAGCCTGACCCGTCCATGAGCCAAGCCTTTCCCGCCGAGGCGATCCTGATCGAGCGCCTGTTCGACGACGCTGTCCTTCCCGAGCGAGCTACCCCCGGCTCGGCTGGTGCCGACCTGCGTGCCTACCTCAAGGGGCGAGCGCTGCGCTATTCCACGGGGGACGTGCAGGGCGACCGGATGGCGACGTGTGCTGACGACAGCTGGGGCGTGACCCTCGCCCCGCGCGAGATGGCACTAATTCCGCTCGGTTTCCGCACCCGGCTCCCCGCCGGAATCGAGGCCCAGATCAGGCCTCGTAGCGGCCAGGCGTTCAAGCAGGCGCTGACGGTGCCCAACGCCCCGGGCACCATCGATGCCGACTATGCCGAGGAGTGGATGGTGATCGTGCGCAACGACGCCGATGTCCCGAGACGCATCGCGCACGGGGAGCGCATCGCGCAGGTCGTGTTCGCGCGCTACGAGCTGCCTGTGCTGGCCGAGGGTACGGTGACCCGCACCACTGAGCGGGCAGGTGGGTTCGGCAGCACCGGCCGCCTTTGAAGTCTCGCTCGGCGCAGTCGGTGGCCGGATGACAAGAGCGGCACCGACCGCGTGGTCAGTGCCGCTCTCTCGTCACCGCTGGTCTCCGCCCTGGAGAAGAGACCTCGCCGTGCCGTTGCCGAACCGTTGATTGCCGGTCGGATTAGCTGTGAAACAGACTACCGGGTAACGGCAATCAACTGGGTTCTAGGCGCAATAGACAATTGATCACCTCCTCTCTTTCGGGTTGAACATGAGGGCGAACGCGTTTCAGTACCCAAACTGATGGGTGGAGTTCCGGGACGCAACTGCTCGCCGGAGTTTTTTTTCAGTGCGAATGCATTGCTCCGCTCCGGGAGAACTTTTGCGCGGTACCCGCGTACGGAGTGATGGGGCGCGCACGGCGATCGGTCGTGGCCCGTCGCGCCTCGGCAGTCCTCTCGCGCACCTACGCCGACCAACATGCCTGCCGCCTCATCCAGCTACTGGTCGACGAGCCGTTCGCACCGGTACAGCCTGCTGTTCGCGCTGCCACTGCTGCTGCTCTACGAGCTGCTGGCGCTCGTGGCGCCGGTCGAGATGGCGGGCGGGGTGATCCGGAACGGTGCAGACGTCCTGCTCACCGGCGTGTTCGTGGCGCTGATCGGACCGCGCGGCCCGGCCGTATTCATGACGATCGTCATCGGCGGCGCCCTGTACCTGATCTGGCGGGACCGGCACCCGACCCCGATGCGTCCGCGCGTCTTCGCGATGATGCTTGGGGAGTCCGCGGTGCTGGCAGTGCTCTTCGGACTGGTGGTCGGTACCGCCACCCTCCAGCTGCTCGGGCCCCTGCGGGTGCTCTCGGCGGGCGGGATGCCGGACTCGGCCCTCTCGCGCCTGACGCTCTCCCTCGGCGCGGGCCTCTACGAGGAGCTGCTCTTCAGGGTGGTGCTCGTCGCGTTGCTCGCCAGGGGCTTCTGCCTGCTCGGGATGTCACGCGTCCACGGCGGCATTATCGCGACCTTCCTCGGTGCGCTTCTCTTTTCCGCTTTCCACTATATCGGCTCGCTCGGCGAGCCTTGGCAGCTGGAATCGTTCACCTTCCGCTTCCTGGCCGGCCTGGCGTTCAGCGCGCTCTACCTGACGCGAGGCTTCGGCATCACGGCGTGGACGCACGCGCTTTACGACGTGGCGGTGCTGCTGGGGTGAGGGCCACTCAGTCAAGGGGATCTACGGATTGGACGGACGGAACGGACAACCCTGATAGTACCGTTGCAATGAGCGTCCGGTGTGGGGGGCTCGAACTGCTGGAGGGTGCGGGGCGGGGAACTCTTCGCGAACAAGCGCAGCCGCAGGAGCTCGCCAAGCTCCGAGATAGCGGCGACTTCGCCGCACGACGCTCCCCCCCCCCCGCGCCATCTAGAATGCTGAGCCATGCATGGTGCACGAACCGGTCGCGCCAATCGGAGCAATCAGCCGGTTGTCCGTTTCATCCGTCTAATCCGTATTCCCTTTGACTGAGTGGCCCGCCCTACAACCCCGGCGGACGATGCCACGCCGTGAGTCCGATCGGTCCGGATCAGAACCATCAGTCCAGATGGGTTACCCGAGCGACTGAGTGGCCTGCCCGAACGTCCCGGCGACCCAGTCAACAGACTTTCAGGCAGAAGGCCGGCGACGGCTCAGAACTGCCGGTCGTACAGCCTGATCGACACCCCCTCCGGGCCGCCGGACGTGCCCAGGAGGACGCGGTCCAGCCTGTTTGTCGGGTTCCCGTGCGCGTGGCTGACGATCCGCTTGCCCAGGCCGATGCCGATGGCGGCGCCGAGCACCACGTCGCTGGCCCAGTGCTCGGCGCTGTACATCCGCGCGAGCCCTACCGCCCCCGCCGTGCCGTAGGTGACGAGCCCCGCGACCCGTCCGGCGCGTCCATCGAGGCGATGCGCTTCCGAGGTGATGGCCGCCGCCGCCGCGAAGGTGCCGATCTGGTGAAGCGAGGGAAAGGCGCGATAGTCGCCGCTCGTGTAGCCGTTGCCGAACCGGAAGTCGAACGGGTTGCCGTTGGCGGCGCGCGGACGCGCGCGTCCGGCAGTGGATTTCATCAACGAGCCGATGACCGTGCCCACCGCCACCGCCTCGGCGGTGTGCAGTCCGATGTCGGCCATCGGGCGCGAGCGCACGAGGCGGCCTGCCACGAAGGTAGCCAGGCTCAAGCCGAGCATCGAGCGCTCGTGCACTGCGGTAAGGGTGCCCGCCGTCGACTTGAAGCGGGGACTGCCGAGCCCCGCGGTGTCGGCGAAGCGGTTCGCCAGCGCGCGGTCCAGTGGGAGCATCGCGGCGGTGAGGGCCAGCGCGATGCCGGCGCGCCCGATGTCACCTCGCTGGAGGAGCGCGACGCCGGAGCGGGACACGGGGGGCGAGACGCGCGTGGTGTCGGCGCCGCCGGCCTGCGCGCCCGCGACGCCGGCGGGCACTAGCAACGCAACGGCGAAGAGGAGCCGGAAGGTGACCGAAAAAGGCATGAGCGGCGTCGTTTGCACCCTCCATGCCCTCGCGGTCACCGGGCCGCGCAGGCCAGCACGCGTTCGGGAGGCGGCACCTCATCCGGGCGAGGGGCGTCGAAGACCGCGAGGTAGCCGTTGTTGTTCCGCAGCGTCGTCATGGACCGGTGCCGGTACCCCATCGCCCGCAGCTCGCATGCGAGCAGCGCGGGCGGTGTACCGTGCGATCCGGTCGGGGCGTCCATGTCAACCACGGCCACGCGCCCGCCTGGCCGCAGGGCGGGCGTCAGGTTGGCGAGCAGGGCGAACGGCTGCTCGATCTCGTGATACATGTGGATCATGATTGCGAGGTCCACGGTGGTGTCGGCGAGCCTCGGGTCGTGTGCGTCGCCCTGGGTCACCGTCACATTCGCCAGCCCTTCGCGCCCCACCCGTTCGCGGAGCGACGCGATGTACGACGGGGTGATGTCCTCGGCGTAAACCCGTCCCGAGGGCCCGACGAGCCGTGCGAGGCGGACCGTGTAATAGCCGCTGCCCGCACCGATGTCCGCAACGCGGTCCCCGGGGCCGACACCGAGGGCCGCGAGCACCTCCGCGGCCTCGCCGGCGTCGTCGCGAGTGGCCTCGTCGGTCCACGAGGGCGACACGATGCGCGATACCGGCCGATCGGGCGACGGGAAACGCGAGGCGGCGAGAGGGGCGCGGGCCCGCGCGACGTCGCCCACGGGGGCGCGCGGCGTGGCGCGGCACCCCGTGACGAGCGCGAGCAGGGGCAGCGCGAGAAGGTACCGACAGAATCTCATGTCAGGTCAACAGCGCTCGTTCGTGTGACGTTCCGCGTGCCTTGTTCCTCGGCAGAGGGAGAAATGATGGTACACGTCGGGCTTCGCGCTTCAACCATTCATCCCTCACCGCGCACGCTGGTCGGAGAGGACGAGTCCCGTCCAGGCCCGACGGCCGCTACCTTAGAAGGATTCACTCAAGCCGACGACAATGCCGTTCTCCAGTTTCAAGCTGCACCCCGACCTTCTGCGTGGCATCAAGGAGCTCGGCTACACCCGCCCGACGCCCATCCAGGAGCAGGCCATTCCGCCCGCGATGGAGGGGAAGGACCTTCTGGCCTGCGCGATGACCGGGAGCGGCAAGACAGCCGCCTTCCTGCTGCCCATCCTGCATCGCCTGATGGGAAAGCCGCGCGGCGTCACACGTGCCCTGGTCATCACCCCCACGCGCGAGCTGGCCGCCCAGATCGACCAGGCGCTCCGTGAGCTGGCCGTCCACACCCCGCTTTCAGGCGCCGCGGTGTTCGGCGGGGTGGGGATGGGGCCGCAGGAGCACGCCTTCCGGAGTGGGGCGGACGTCATCGTCGCCACGCCGGGGCGCCTGCTGGACCACTTCAAGCAGCCGTACGCGAAGCTGTCGGGCCTCGAGGTGCTGGTGCTGGACGAGGCCGACCGGATGCTCGACATGGGCTTCCTCCCCGACATCAAGCGGGTGCTCAAGCACCTGCCGGCCAAGCGACAGACGCTGTTCTTCTCGGCCACCATGCCGGGGCCGATCCAGGCGCTGACGCGCGAGCTGCTGCACAACCCGGCCACCATCAACCTCGAACGGAAGTCGACGCCGGCTGTCGGGATCCGGCAGGCCGTCTATCCGGTGAGCCAGGAGCTCAAGGCGGGGCTGTTCGTCGAGCTGCTGCGTCGGGGCGACATCGGCAACGTGATCGTCTTCACCCGCACGAAGCACCGGGCCAACCGCCTCGCCGACTTCCTGACCAAGGAAGGGGTGCCGAACGCCAAGATCCACGGCAACCGGTCGCAGGCCCAGCGCACCGAGGCGCTGGAGGGGTTCAAGACCGGTCGCTACCGCTGCCTTGTGGCGACCGACATCGTGGCGCGCGGCATCGATGTGGAGCAGCTGGAGCACGTGGTCAACTTTGACGTCCCCCACATGCCGGAGGACTATATCCACCGGGTGGGCCGGACGGCCCGCGCCGACGCCACGGGCGACGCCTTCACCTTCGTCTCACCCGAGGAAGAGGGGGACCTGGGCCAGATCGAGCGGGCGATCAGCAAGCGTCTCCCGCGGGTCGTGGTTCAGGGGTTCGACTACCAGGGCAAGCCGCAGCAGCGGTTCGAGGTCCCGATCGCCGAGCGCATCGCGGAGATCCGGGCCCGCAAGGCCGACGAGCGGAAGCGGGCCAAGGAGAAAGCCGAGCGGCGGGCAGGCGGCGGGCCGGCAGCGCCGGCACCGCGGCGTACGCAGGGTGGCTCGAGCTCGGGCGGACAGGGCAGGGCAGCACAGGGCAGCGGCGCCAGTGCGCGCGGGGACGGCGGGGGTGCGCGCAGGACTGAGGGCGCGCGGCCGGCCGGTGCCGGTTCGGGCCGGCGTGGAGGGCGCGGTCGCGGTGCCGGCGGTGGCGGGAGCACGGCGGGCAGCCGGTCGCCCGGGAGCGGTCGTCCGTCGGGGGGACCATACAAGTGATGGTGGCAGGTCCGTAGGGGCCCTCCTGACGTCGTATTGTGCGAACGGATGAGCTCGTATAAACTACTTCATCACTAGTGCGACAAACTCATACGCATCAAAGAGATAGCTGAATATCACAAATCGTATTGCGTCGTGTACCACGTGGACATCCGGGTGGGAGATGCACAACGGGGTGGCGACTTCAGGTCGCCACCCCGTTCGTGCCTCGAGGAGAACGATGCCGGACGCTCAGGGCGTGGCAGGCGGCAGCGTCGTACCGTACTTCGCGTTGATCACGGCGACGAGCTCGTTCGCGACGAGCAGGTGGCCAGCGCCCGACGGGTGCACTCCGTCCAGCGAGATCAACGTGCCGAAGGTCGCCGTGCCACTGGCGAGGTTCGGGAACGGGGGGATGGTCCCGTTCGCACGGCGCGCCGCGAACACGATGTTGGGATCGTAGTAGGCGAAGCCGATCCCGGTTGTCTCCGACCGTTCGTCGAGGCGCCCGCGCCGGCCAGGGGTGAATACCCGCGCGTAGCTGGCGTCCACCACGAAGCGACGGCCGACCGGGACGCCGGCACCGAACATCGCCAGTGCGCGATCCTGGTCGGGCAGCAGCGGGGTGACGGTCTCGGGCGGGGCGGCGGCGGTCGCCGCGGTAAAGCCGGCGCCGACGGCGTTGGCCGATCCATCGAGCGTGGCGCGGGCGAACTCCGTCCGCTTGGGAACGCCCAGCTGGCCGAACGTCGGACCGGCGGGTGTCGGGACGGCGGCGAGGTCGAGCGCCTGGATCAGCTCCACCTTGGAGTGGCCGATCACGGGGCCACCGCCCACCGACCAGCGATCGCTCACCTGGTACGACAGGTTGGGCTGGATGTAGATAGTGGCGAGCGAGGCCCGCTTGGCGGCGAAGCGGCCCGGAAAGTCGTCGGCCCACTGCGAGGTGAGGCCGTAGGGGACGTACACGCCAAGGCCATACGACATCCGGCCGGCGCCGCGATAGTTGAAGCAGATGTTGGGCACGATCGCGGGATCGAGATCCGCGTCGAAGGTACGGCCGGTCGTGTCCTGGATGAAGTCGCCCTTGAGGGCGATCAGCGCGGCGCCCCCGTAGAACGACAGTCCCCGGGTGGCAGGGTGCTTGGCCGGATTCCAGTAGATGGACGAGGCATCCTCGCACGGCGAGGCGGTGGCGGCGAACCCACGCGCGAGTGCGCAGGCACCGATCTCGTTGAGCCCGAACGCCTGGGCGCTCGCGGCCGCAGGCGACGCGAGCAGTCCGAACGCGAGGACATACCGTGTAGCACGGTGTAGCATCATCTCCATCCTCCTGGGGGCGTCCGCGAGACACTGGTCGAGCATGTGCCGGAGTGGCGCGGCAGAGCGGCGGTCGGTGAAGCAGCGGGCAGCCGAGCTCGACGTGTGATCGGGCTCGGCCAAGGCGCTAATATTGAACGTGTTCCCCCGTCCGTCGCTAGCCGCGAGCGAATAAGGAATGCTCGTTCGCGGATGCCGTGATTTTGAGCGTTTCCCCAGACCAGCCGACTTGCATGCCTGTCACCCACTCCGGGTCGATCGCCGTTCCTGCGCCCGTGCCTGGCGGCGATCGCGTGCTGACCGCAGAGGCAGTGGCCTTCGTCGCCGCCCTGCAGCGGCGGTTCGCGGCAGAGCGTAGCGCACTGCTCGCCGCGCGGCCTGCGCGTCGCGCCGAGCTGGCCGCCCATCCGGTTGGCGCAGCGCTCGACTTTCCCCCTGGCACCAAGGACATCCGTCAGGCGGAGTGGCAGGTGGCACCGGCGCCCCGCGACCTCGACGATCGGCGCGTGGAGATCACTGGCCCGACGGACCGCAAGATGATGATCAATGCGCTGAACTCGGGGGCGCGCGTCTTCATGGCGGACCTGGAGGACGCGTGCTCCCCCACCTGGGAGAACGTGGTCCAGGGCCAGGTCAACCTGATGGATGCGGTGCGCCGTACGCTGGCGATGGACAGCGCGGGCAAGGCGTACCGCCTGAACAGCACGGTGGCCACCCTGCTCGTGCGCCCTCGTGGCTGGCACCTGGAGGAGCGGCACCTGGAGGTAGACGGCGCGCCGGTGTCGGCGTCGCTGCTGGACTTCGGCCTCTACTTCTTCCACAACGCGCGGGCGCTGCTCGCGAACAAATCAGCGCCGTACTTCTACCTGCCGAAGCTCGAGAGCCATCGTGAAGCCCGCCTCTGGAACGACGTCTTCCTGGCGGCCCAGGAAGCACTCGGCGTTCCCCGCGGGACCATCAGGGCCACGGTGCTCATCGAGACGCTGCCCGCAGCCTTCGAGATGGAGGAGATCCTGTACGAGCTGCGCGAGCATGCCTCGGGGCTGAACGCGGGCCGCTGGGATTACCTCTTCAGCTTCATCAAGACATTCCGCCGCCGCCCGGACAAGGTGCTCCCCGACCGGGCTCAGCTCACGATGACCGTCCCCTTCATGCGCGCCTACACCGAGCGGCTGGTTCAGGTCTGCCACCGCCGCGGTGCGCACGCCATCGGCGGAATGGCGGCGTTCATTCCCAGCCGGAAGGATGCGGAGGTGAACGAGCGCGCGCTCGCGAGGGTTCGGGACGACAAGGAGCGCGAGAGCCGCGACGGCTTCGACGGCTCGTGGGTGGCACACCCGGACCTGGTGCCGGTGGCCACGGCCGTGTTCGATGCCGCCCTTGGCGACCGCCCGCACCAGAAGCACCGGATGCGCGAGGAAGTGCGCACCATGGCCGACCAGCTCATCGACGCCTCCGTCCCGGGGGGGCTCGTGACGGACGGCGGCATCCGCATGAACGTGGAGATCGCGCTCCTCTACCTGGAGTCCTGGCTGCGCGGCGCCGGCGCGGTGGCCATCCATAACCTGATGGAAGATGCGGCCACCGCGGAGATCTCCCGTACGCAGCTCTGGCAGTGGATCGAGCACGGGGCAGCAATCGATGGCGCAGGGACGATGACGCGCGAGTATTACCAGCGGGTGCGCGGCGAGACGCTGGCGCGGCTCCAGGGGTCGGGCGAGGGCGGCGCGCGGCTGGCCGATGCGGCCGCACTGCTCGACACGCTGGTGCTCGGACCGTTCGAGGAGTTCCTGACCATTCCCGGCTACCGGCTGCTCGAGGCATGAAGCACATGCTTCTCGCGCCTTGGCAGGATGACGGTGGAAATCATCAACCGAAAAAAGATGAACCGCGAAGGTCGCGGAGGTCGCGAAGGACTCCTAAGACGAAGACCTTCGCGACCTTCGCGACCTCCGCGGTTCAGATGTTGAATGACTGTGATCGTGCGAGGAAGCCGGTCGTCGGTGTCCATGTTTTGCCTGCCGAGCAATGACGGAATCCCCAATAACCCTCGACATGCTGCGCGAGGCGCTCGGCACCGCCTCGGCGTCCGATGGAGGCGCAACTGCGCGCGTGATGCGTGCGCTTGAGGGCATCGGGTGGCGCGGCGGCGATTCCGCCAGCCCCGAGGAAGTGGCGCAGGAGGTGCTCCCGGCCATCGCGAGCTGTGTGCGCGAGCACGGCGATCGGGCGCAGATGTACCGGCAGGTGGCCGAGGTGCTGCGGAGCTCCGGCCCCGTGCTCGATGGTTCGCTGCCACCGACATCGGATTATCTGCCTGCTGCGGCCGAGGTGGTCCGCGGGTTCATCCGCGGCTAGCGGCGGACGACCGCCGAACCGGCCACCGCCGAACGCTGCGCGTTACGGACGCAGCGAAAGCGTGAGGTAGAACCGCCACATCCCACGCACCGGATTGTCGACGGCGCGTGCGACGCCGGTGGCCACATCCACGTCGGGTGTTCCCAGCGCAGCCATCGCCGGCACTCGCTCGCGCACCTCGGCGCCATAGCTTCGGTGCTGCGTCTGGAAGAGGTCCGTGGTCACGTCTGAAAGGAACAGCTCCACCGAGCCAACGGGGACGCCCGCCCGGTACGAC
>Ga0136611_10001115_pt1 | contig 18474 bp, 17 predicted proteins | sample AntDrymUQ2232306_2_FD_106645 | JGI IMG/M metagenome (GOLD analysis project Ga0136611, IMG submission 106645) | Polar desert sand microbial communities from Dry Valleys, Antarctica - metaG UQ223 (23.06) | ecosystem: Environmental > Terrestrial > Soil > Desert | place: Antarctica: Dry Valley...
AGTACCAACAGCCGGTCGTCGGTGAGCACGCCCGTCGCGGGATCTGGACGATCGCCGACCCGTACCTCCGCTTCTGGTTCCGCTTCGTGCTGCCCAATCGAGCCCAGCTGGAGCACGGCGGGCAGCCCGAGCGCGTGTACCGGGACGTCGTCGCCCCCGCGCTCGACCATTTCGTCTCGAAGCCGGCCTTCGAAGAGATCTGCCGGGCCTGGGTGCTCGACCGAGTAGATGGAGGCGCGTGGCCCGGCGTGGACCGCGTCGGCGCCTGGTGGGGGCCGATCCCCGACCCCATGCCGGCACAGCCGCGCCGCCAGCGGGAGGGCGAGATCGAGGTCGTCGCGGCGGCCGGTCGTCGCGTCGCGCTGGCCGGCGAGGCGAAGTGGACGCGCGAGCCGGTCGGCTTCGGCGTCCTCAACCGGGCACGGCGGGTCGTCGAGCACCTCCCCGGCGCCGACGCGAGCACGGAGCTGGTCCTGTTCGGCCGTGCGTTCGACGATCGGCTCATGGAGGCGGCGGGCCGCGAGGGCGTCCGGCTGGTCACGCCGGACACCCTCTACGCCTGACCGGAGCCGAGGTCGATCCGCGCTGATGGATGCGTAAGGCACTACACTCGTTCGATGGCGACCGCGGGTCGGCGGGCGGGGCCGACCGCGGCGGTTTGGACCGCCCCGACCGGCAGCGTTGATAATGTTCGGGCGCGTCCTTGATACATGGAAGAGGGATACATGGCCACCTCGACTGTAGCCATTCCCAGGCGAGAGATCGAAGAATTCTGCCGCCGGCGCCATGTCCGCTGGCTGGCGCTCTTCGGGTCCGTGCTGACCGAGCGCTTCCGCGCCGACAGCGACGTTGACGTTCTGATCGAGTTCGCGCCGGGGCACACGCCCGGCCTGGCGATCGTCGACATCGAGGACGAGCTCTCGGCGCTGTTCGGTGGTCGAAAGGTCGATCTGATCGTCAAGCAGGAGCTCAGCCGCTGGATCAGGGATAAGGTGCTCGCCGAGGCCGACGTGCTCTATGCCGAAGGATGATCTGCTCTATTTCGGCCACATGCTCGACGCTGCTCGCGGAGCCCGCGCGGCCATCAAGGGTGTCAGCCGCGAGGCGTTCGACGCCGACGAGAACTTGCGGCTTGCCCAGGCGCACCGCCACGAGCCCGAAGCTGGCTGAGGGAATCTATGGACGTCGGCGGGCGGTTGCCGTCCGGAGTTGCCCGAGCGGTGCGGCCCGGACCGCGAGCGTAGCGGGCGGCTGCCTATCGTTCAGGAACCTTTGGACTGACAGGCGCATCTGTGAGATAAGCACTGGCGACCGAGCGAGGTGAATGGTTCATGCCGCCCATGCGGATCAACGTGCGCGATCTGGCAAGCGCCGCGGTTGCGGGCGGGACGACCGTGCTTGGTGTTTACCTGGCCGGGGTGGTCGGTGCTGATGCGGTGACGGCCGTGACCGGCGCCACGGTCGTCAGCACGGCGGCACTCGCGCCGGTGGTCAGCGGCATCGGCACCAACTGGCTGAGCGAGCTTGGGCGCGGCGTGTGGGCGCGCGCCTGCCGTCGCCAGCTGACCGATCCTGACGGGGGCCTGCAGCAGGCGCTCATCCGCGCACTTCGTGCGTCGGCGGACCAGCTCGAAGCGGAGTGGACGGCGTCGGAGGCCGGTCGGCTGTTCGTGGAAGGGCCGCGCGGCCATGAGCGCGCCGAGCGGGTGGCGGACGTCTTCGAGGCGTTGCGCGAGGGCATGGCCGCGCTCGCCGAGTCGAATCGGGGCGATCTGCTGCCCGGCGACGACGATGCGCGGCTCATCCTCGACGGCGACGAGGCGTCGGTGCGGCAGGTGATGCGGGAGCGCCTGGAGCGCAGCATCGATCTCGGGCCGAATGAGGAGCTGCGACCGGTCGTCCACTTCATCGCCCAGAACCTGGGACCGATTCTCAAGGTCAAGACGATCGAAGAGCTTCAGGCGTCGGGAGAGGAGGGCGAGCGCGCCCGGCGGGTGTTCGACCGCATGGTCCTGCACGAGCTGCGCGAAGCGCTGGCGCGGGCAGGCGAGACGGAACGCGCGCAGGGCGGGGACAAGGACACGCTGGACGCGGCGGTCGCCGCGCTCGACGCGCAGCTCGACGCGCGGTTCGTGAAGCTTGAGTCGCGGATCGCGGGTGGCCTGGCCGACGTGGCGGATGCCTTAGAGCAACTGCGCGCTCAGGTCGGAAGACCGCTCGACTGGGTTCGGCCGACGCCGCCGAGACGTTCCCGCCACGCCATTCAGGGCCGACAGTCGGCGCTGGAGAAGGTGGCGGACATGCTCGGCCCGGACAAGACGGTGGCCGTGCATGCCATGGGCGGCGCCGGCAAGACGCTGTTTGCGGAGCATCTGGCGCACCGGCTGTCCGACACGTTTCCGGGTGGGGTCCTGTTCGAGACCATCGGCCCCGACCGTCGCGACGAGGGTGCCGCGCGGCCGACGCTGGCGCGCTGGGGACTGTACGCCTTTGGCGGGCCGGACCGCGCCGATGCCGGGGCCGACGCGGGCGCGACGCGCGTCGAACTCGGGCCGGATGAGGTCCGGGCGCTGCTCGCGAGGCACGGTCGCATGCTGGTCGTGCTGGACGACGTCTGGTCGCGGAAGGCGATCGAGCCGCTGCTGCGTGCGGCGCCGCCCGATGCGAGCGTGCTGATCACGACGCGCACCGAGCGCCTCGCGCGCCAGGTGGGCGGCGACGTGTACGAGCTGTTGCCTCTAAAGCAGCCCAATTCCGTGACCTTTCTCCGCCAACTGACGCCGAAGGCGCGCGACGAGGACGCGGCACTACTTGGGGAGTTGGCCGAGGCACTCGGCCACAATCCGCTCGCGCTCGTCGTCGCCGGGGGCGGCCTGGCCGGCGTGGGCCGCGACGAGTGGCCGGAGTGGGCCGAGGAGATGGCGCGCCAGGTGCGCGAGGGCACCGGATTCGGCGAGATCCCCCAGTCGGGCGAGGAGGAGCAGGAGCGCGACCGCGGCGTCGAGGCCGCGCTGTCGGTGTCGTACGCGCACCTGGACAGCGTGACTCAACAGCGCTGGCCGGCGCTGGGCGCCTTCGCGGCGAGCGGGCTGTTCCGGGCCGAAGCCGCCGCGACCGTCTGGGGATGCTCGCCGCGCGAGGCGCGCGGGCAGTTGAACGCGCTCGTCGGGCATGGACTGATAACGCGCATCGAAGGGGCGTCAGGCCGAACGCGCTGGCAGCAGCACGCCCTGCTCCGAGCGTACGGGCTGTGGCTGCTGCTCCGGGAAGCGGAGGAGCCGGCGACACGCCGAAGCCACGCGAGCGCGTACCTCGACCTGATGCGCGAGGCGGACGACCGCGGGGCGAATTACGAGCTGTTCGCGGAGTACGAGCAGCTGCGCCACGCCTTCGCCTGGGCCATCGGCAACGACCTGGGTGTCGCCATGTCGCTCGTGGCGAGCTGCGCAAACCTCCAGGCGGGGTTCTTCCTGGCGCGAGATCATTTCGACTGGGCAGAGGGGGTATTCGAAGCGGCACGCCAGGTGGACGACGATGACGTACTGGCCGCCGCGCTCGTAAGCGCAGGAAACGCGCGTTCCCGAATCGCTTCCCTTGCCGGGGAGGACCGCCCGGCCCGGCTGCATGCGGCGCTGGAGGCGTACGACGAGGCGCGCCGCTTCTACCGCCCGGACACCGCCCCGCTCGCCTACGCCATGACCCAGAACAACCGTGGCACCGTGCTCTCGGACCTGGCCGGCGAGGCCGGGGAGGACCGCCCGGCCCGGCTGCATGCGGCGCTCGCGGCAATCATGATCGCCGTCAGCTTCTTCGCCGAAGGTGGATACGACTTCTATCTCCGCTTCTCGCTCGCGGCCCTGCGCTCCTTGCGCGAGCAGGCGGGCGATGACTTCCCGGCACTCTGGGATGAGCTGGGCATCGGCGATCTGTCCGACTGGCTCGATGACGAGGACACGGGCGGGTAGACAGCGGCGGGCGGTTTACTCGCCCTGATGTGGCGCGCGACGTGCGGTGGCGGTGCGGAGGCGGCCGAGCGGGGCGGCCTGGATGACGAGCGCGGCTGCGTTGAGCAGGTCGTCGTGGCCGCGGCGCTCCGGCACGAAGAACGACATCACCTGGCTCGCGCGCATCGCGTACTCGGCCGAGGCGGCTTGCTGAAGCAGCTCGCGGCGTAGGTCGTTCGCCCCGGCCTCGGCCGACTCGGCGTGGACCGCGAAGCGCCCGCCGTTGACCGCCGCCAGGAAGTCGTAGGCGAGCTGGCTCTTGCTTCCGAGCGGAAAGCAACTGCTTGAGATTCGCCGCCGAAGACGTAGCGGATCTCGATCTGGGCTCGCTTGGCCCGCCCCTCGCCCGTGGTCGTCACCGTGATGCCGTCGACCAGCGTCTCGACGATGCGGCGCTTGATGTCCCAGTCGTCGTCGCGCTCGATCTCCTCGAGCTGGGAGGCCAGCCGCGCGAGCAGGGCCCCGGCTTCGGCGTGTCTGGTCTCCATGACCCGTGCCAGGTCGTCCTGAACGCGGAGAGAATCGAGCCGGTCGCGGAGTACGGCTCCTTCCTGCTCGATCGCATCGAGCTGCGCCTCCGCGTCGGACAGGCTGGCCCTACCTCTACGGAACAGCGTCATGACCCGCTCGCGCTCGGCTTCCTTGCCCGCGAGTAGGTGCTCGAGTCGACTACGCTCATCTTCCATGCCGGCCACCTGACTGAGGCGGGTGCGCAACTGTTGCTGCGCTTCAGCCAGGGCATCACCCGGGTTGAGGATGAACGTTCGGCAGTCGGCCCACACCTCGTCCTCGAGCCACGCGCGCCCGATGAACTTGGCGTGACAGCGACGGCCGGAATAGGCGAGGGCCGTCGCCAACTGCGAGCAGCACCGGTAGTACTGATACTCCCTTCCGCTCTGGCGCTGGCCCCCCATGCTGTGGCCCGTCATCCCAAGGCCACAATTGCCGCAGCTCACCAGTCCGCGCAGCAGGTAGCGGTGGCGCGCGTTCTTTGTCGACAGCGAGCGATTGCGCAGGAGCTGCGCCTGAGCCGCCTCCCAGAGTTCGGCGCTCACCAAGGCCGGAACCTCGGTCTCGATCCGTCCGAAACGACTCTCGAGGACGCCGGTTCCCCGATACCGCGGGCTGTGGATAATCCGTGCGACCCGAGTCAGGGACCACGCCGAGTTTGCCTGCTCCTTACCGGCCTCGGAGCCGTGACGACGGGTACTAGGGATGCCGAGCGCATTGTGCCGTCTGGCCTCCTCGATCAGCGAGCTCCCGTCGGCGATCCGCCTGTACAGTTCGCGTGCGACCTCGGCCTCCGTCATTCCGACCTGGGCCACCATGTGCGAGCTGGGCACCAGCTGACGGCTCGCGTCGAGCTCGTAGCCATAGGGGATCCACCCGCCGGTCCACTTGCCCTCTCGAGCAACGCGATCCCGCCCCATATTCATCCGCTCGCTGATGGTGGACTTCTCCAGCTCGGCCAGGCTCGCCAACAGCTGGAATAGGAACTTCCCGATCGGTGTGCTCGTGTCGAAGGGCTCCGTTGCCGAGCGAATCGTGACGCCACATCCCTCGAGCGCGTCGTGAGCATCCAGGAGTGCCCGGAGCGATCGTCCAACGCGATCCAGTCGGTACGCGACCAGGATCATGATCCCGCCCGCTCGGGCATCGGCGAGGAGCCGCCGTCCCTCAGGGCGCTGGTCCAGTGGAATGGTGCCCGAGATGCCGTCATCGATGTATTCACCGACCACTTCCCACCCGTACGCTTGGGCGAGGCTGCGCAGCAGGGTGGTCTGCGCTTGGATCGTGCCACGGTCAGCCTGATCTTCGGTGCTCACCCGGGCATACAGGGCGACGCGTTGCGGTGTGGAGTCGCTCAGACTCATGTTGTCCCCCTGCTTCAAGCTTTGGAATCTGCCGGCCTCGGGCCGTTACAGCGGAGCCGGGCCAAGTTCATCCCAGCCATATGCTTCCAGTCTTGCCTTTGCATACTCGGCTCGACACCCTGGCGAAATGGGTGCCTCCGTCCGAGCATGCGGAGTGCTGGTCGATGCTCCATGGGAGCGATGTCCCATGAATGGTTATTGAGCACCGCCGTCCTGATCATCGGAGCTCGCTCGCCGCAATCGACCTAGGCACATTAGCACAAGCGTTCTAGCCAGACAGTCCTTTAGTAACCGTGAACAACCCGTCTCTCGCGGAGGCTCTGGAGTTGTGAGGCCATATCCACATTTACTGCTGGATCGTGTACCCATTCGACACTTGACAGTTCTTCTTGCGCAACGTAGCCTGACGCCAGCCAGGCTTGTCGTCACGGGTGCATTGACTCGATCGCTCCGTGTTCGTCCGGTACGCGCAGCCTTTCGCGCAGGAGCAGACACCATGCGTCACCAGATCACCCCATCCTCGGCGCCCATTCAGACCTTGACTCGGCGTGCGGCCCTACGCCTCGTGGCCGGCACGCTGGGCTTCGGGGTGCTCGCCGCGTGCGCACCGACACCCCCGCGGAACGATGCGAAGCCCGCCACGACGAATAGTCCAGCGGCGGTCGTACCGAAGGCAGCCGAGTCGTCAACCACAGCGGCTCCGAAGCCATCCGACGCGACGAAACCGGCCGCTCAGATCGCCGCCACGACTCAGCCAGCGGTCCCGACAGCTGCGCCCGCCGCCATGAAGCGCGGCGGTACGCTGATTGTCGGGCAGGACGTTGGCCCGGTCAGCCTCGACCCGATCCTCACGACTGCTCACCCCGCCGCGCAGATCTACGAGCACCTGTACAGCACGCTGGTGCAACCCGACCACGAGACGGGCAAGATCATTCCGGACCTCGCCGAGTCATGGGAAGTGCCGGATCCGAAGACGCACATCTTCAAGCTTCGGCAAGGGGTCAAGTTCCACAGCGGTCGCGCACTGACCGCGGAGGATGTCAAGTACTCCTTCGAGCGCCTGCTCGACCCGAAGAATAATGCGCCCATCAGGGCGTATGTCGGCCCGATCGACAAGATCGAGGTGCTCGGTGACTATTCGATCAAGTTCACGCACACAGAGGTCTACGCACCGTTCCTGAATGCCATCGCCGACCGCCGCCCCATCGCCATCGTGGACCGTGAGACCGTCGAGAAGAACGACGGCAAGCTCTCCGCCGTGAGCAACGGCACCGGGCCATTCAAGCTGGTGGAGTACGTCCCTGACAGCAAGGTCGTGATGGAGCGGCACACGCCCTATCACGAGAAAGATCTCCCGATCCTGGATCGAATCGAGTTTCGGATCATTCCGGACGAACAGTCCCGGATCGCCGCGATTCGCTCCGGTGAGGTCCATCTCACCACGCTGAAGGATCCTCGCACGGCGAAGCTCGTCGCAGCCGATCCCAACATTGTGCTCCACAAGATCGGCAGCCTGCTCCGTGAGGGCACTCCCGTCAACATGCAGCGCGAGCCGCTTGGCGACGTCCGCGTGCGTCAGGCGATCAGCTACGCACTCAACCGTCAAGAGATGGTGGATACCGTCCTGAGCGGCGAGGGCGCCGTGAGCGGAGTTTTCCCGCCACTCGAAAAGGAGTGGGCGCTCCCGATGACGACGGAGAACTTCCCCACCTGGTTCCACGATCTCGAGAAATCTCGAGCGCTCCTCAAGGAAGCCGGCAAGGCGGACGGCTTCAAGCTCAGCATCACGGTCTCGTCGGCGTTCGCGCCGGAGGTCGCGACGGCCCAGTTGATGCAGTCCTAACTCAAAAAAGTCAACATCGACGTTGAGGTGAAGGTGCTGGAGTTCGGCGCCGTGCTCCAATCGCAGCGCGAGCTCAACTTCGACCTGTTGCTGACGCTGAATTCGGGCCGACCCGACCCCCACCAGTACATCGGCACGATCATGCGCACGGGCGAGGCGCAAAACTACGGTAAGTACTCAAACCCGAAGGCCGACGAGTTGCTCTCGCGCGGCTTGCAGACGCTGGACGTGGCCGAGCGCAAGCAGATCTACGCCGAGACCCAGCGTATCTACTCGAACGACGTGCCGTACTTCCATATGTACGTCATCAACAGCTTCGACCCGGCTCGCAAGGAAGTCAAGGGCTACATCCCGCAGGCGTCGCAGTACCGCCCGTCTCTGCGTCATGTCTGGCTGGACGCGTGACCTTGCCTGAAAATATGCACAGTTCGAGCCCCCTCACCGTTCGCCAGGCCGGTGATGGCCCCACGCCTGTCGTCTTTGTCCATGGCATGTGCCAGTCGTCGGTGTTCTGGCAGCCCACGCTGGAGGACCTACCAGCGAGCTATCGGGGCTACGCTCTCGATCTCCCGGGCTTTGGCGGCTCGCACGCTGTACCGCCCGAGGGCGAGACCTATACGATCGAAGGGCACGCGGCTGCCGTCGCCGGCTTCCTCGACGCGCACGCGCTGACGGACGTCGTCCTGGTCGGGAACTCGTTGGGCGGCGTCGTCTGCCAGATGGCGGCGATTCGCCACCCGGAGCGGTTGTCACGGCTCGTGCTGGTGAGCACCGGCCCGAGCACCCCGAACCCGACCGCCGCACTCGCGGCAGCCGACGAGGAAGAGCGCCAGGTCTGGGATCGCGCCGCCGCCGCCGACTACGTCAATCACTTCTTCGTGCGGCCCCCCGCCGATCTGGAGCCGTTCATCGATGCCGCGGCCCTGGCCAGTTTGCGTGGCCGCGTCGAAACCCGGCGCTCGTCGGCCAGGACCAACCTGCGGCCGGACCTGCCGCGCATCGCGATCCCCACGCTGATCGTCCAGGGCGAGCGCGACGGCGCACGGACTCCGGCGGTCGGCGCCGAGATGGTGGCCCTGATTCCAAATTCCCACCTCGAAGTCGTCTCCGGGGTCGGGCACACGCCGATGCTGGAAGCCCCAGATGTCTGGCGACGCATCTTCCACGGATTCCTGGCCGAGTAGGCCAGGAACCCCCGCCCTCCCCCTCGGCCTACCATGCTCAGTCCATCAGGCTGCCGCCGTTGACGTTCAGCGTGTGACCGGTGATGAACGACGACGCTGATGAGGCTAAGAACAGGATGGCGTGCGCGACCTCGGGCGCCTCGCCAATTCGGCCGAGGGGTGTGCGCGCCGCGACCGCGTCGAGGTCCGACACCGTCATCGTGCCCATCCGGGTGTAGATCTGCCCTGGCGTCACTGAGTTCGCGCGCCCCCACGGTGCCATCTGGCGCGCGGTCGCCTTGGTCAGTGAGATTAGCCCGCCCTTCGACGCCGTGTAGTTGACGCTGGCCAGGGTGCCGCCGGTCTGACCGGCGATACTCGCGACATTGACGATGGAGCCGCGCTTTCGGTCGCGCATCAGCGGGAAGACCGCGTTCGTCAGGATGAAGGCACCGCGAAGATTGATCCCCACGGCCTCGTCCCACTCCTCGGACGTGGTCGCGCCAAGCTGGCCCTGCCGGACAACCCCGGCATTGTTAACCAGCACGTCAACCTGCCCAAACGTTTCAACGGTCGCCTTCACCAGGCGCTCGATGGCTGTCTCGTCGGCCACGTCGGTCGGCACGATCAACGCCCGCCCGCCTGCCCCTTCGACAAGCTGTTGTGTCTCTTCCAGCGGACCGGCCGTGCGCTGCGCGAGCACCACGGTGGCCCCGGCCTGTGCGAAGGCGACGGCGGTAGCCCGGCCGATCCCCTGGCCACCACCGGTGATGATGGCGACCTGGCCGTCAAGCCCGAAAGTAGTCGCAAGCTGCTGTGCGCTCAGTGTCACGTGTTCTCATCTCCTCAAGCTTTCAATGGTGGGGGTGTCCGGCCGCGCGAACGACGGGGCGCATCTGGCTCACCCCTTGCCAATCAGGAACGGCAGGACCGCCTGGTGGAACGCCGCGGGCTCGTCGAGGTACGGTGTGTGGCCGGACTCCTCCAGCACGACAAGCTGGCAGTTCGGGATGCGCTCGCACATTGCTGCGCCGCGCTCGGGTGTTCGCGAGCGATCCTGCCGCCCCTGCACGATCACGGTCGGCACGCCGATCTCGCTGAGCTGCTCGAAGGTGTTGGTCGCCACGTTCGAGCGGAGCGCTTCAACCGCCGCCGCCGGCGACGCCATCCGCACGATGCTCCGGAGCTCTCCCTGGCGTGGCTCAGGTGGGCGCTTGTGAAAGAAGTTGGTCACCGTGCTGTACACCATGTCGTCGGTCCACGGCACGGTGACAAGCTCGTCAGCCTTCTTCATCGCACCCACGGGATCACCGGTGAACGCGCCCGTAGCCACGAGCAACAGCCGCTCGAGCCGGGACGGATGGCGCAGCGCGAACTGCTGGGCGATCACGCCGCCCATCGAGCTGCCAACCAGGACGACCTTCTCCAGGCTCAGCGCGTCGAGTAGCTCGGCGACGGCGTCCGCGTACCGATCCATCGTGTACGGACCGGCCACCGAGGCTGACTGCCCGAAACCGGGCAGGTCCAGGGCGATTCCCCGTCCTCCCGCCGCGGCAACCTGTGCGAGCGTTTCCTGCCAGTACGCTGACGACTGGCAGAAGCCATGGACACAGAGGACGGCCGGCGCACCGGTTCCGGCCTCGCGGTAGAACGTCGCGCCGCCGCTCAAACTGGCGTAGGGCATCCTGACACCTCACAAACGAAAGTTGACCGGGCAGTTAGCCTCGCCGCGGCGCTATCGTTCACACTACCTGTCGCCATGAACGACGCGCTCCGTCTCCTCGACAATCACGTCCACCTGTTTCCGCCGATGCGCACGGCCGCCGGCTACCAGAGCGCCGAGGAGCATCTCGCCGTCCTCCAGTATGCGTTCGCCTTCAGCAGCCACCCCGCCCGCCGCGTTGACGACGGCACCTACGCGCCACCAGCCACCCTCTGGGACTGGTCGCGCGGCTGGCCGAACGGTCGCATCGGTGCCGGCTTCCGCATTGGGGCGTTCGGCCGCGTCGAGTGGGAACTGGATGGCGTTCGCTACTACCGCCAGTACCAGTCGCCGCTGCTGCACGACATGGCGGCCCCGGCAAACCTCGTCGTGGCGATGATGGACGCGGCCGGTATCGACGTCGCCGTCCTTCAGAACGACCGCAATTACGGGCGCCTCAACGACGAGATCGCCGATGCTGTTCGGCGCTTCCCAGGACGGTTCATCGGGCTGGCCCAGGTGGACGAAGGGCACGGTTGGCGCGCCGATCAGCTTGACGAGATCGAGCGATGCACGGCACTGGGGCTGCGCGGCCTCTACTTCAAACTCCAGGGCCTCAGCACATCCAACTACCAGGGCAATCCCTTCGGCCCACGCTATGAACCGCTCTGGGACGCCATCGCGCGGCAAGGCTGGCCGGTCTACTGGGACATCACTCCCGTGCCGACGCCCGGAGCCGACAACTACCTGCGCCAGCTTCGAGGCTGGGTCGAGTGGGTCGAGCGCCATCCGCATATCCGATCGGTCCTGCCGAATGGGTTGAACACCCAGGTGTTCGCAGCGGACGGCCGCGTCCAGTTGCCGGATTGGCTCGTTGCGCCGCTGGTCGAGCACAACGTCCTGGTGGAGCTCTCGCTGCCAATTCGTTGGGGCGGCCGGTGGGACTACCCGTTCCTGGAGTCGCGGCAGATCCTGGACATGCACCTCGAGCGATTCGGTCCGACGCGCCTCGTCTGGGGCTCGGACGCGCCGAACGTCGAGCGCTTCTGCACCTACCGGCAGACGGTCACGCACCTCACGGAGCAGTGGCCCGGCGCGTCGAATGCTGATCTGCGCTTGATTATGGGCGGGAACCTGGAGCACCTGTTCGGCCTACACGCGAAGACGGGGATCTAGCACGTCCCGCAGCCCGTCGCCGAAGAAGTTGAGCGCGAGCGTCGTGCTCATCAGGGCCAGGCCTGGGATCGTGATGATCCACCAGCTCGTCGTGAGGTAGCTCCGCCCTTCGGCAATCATCCGGCCCCAGCTCGGGATCTCGATTGGCACGCCGATGCCGAGGAAGCTGAGGCTCGACTCGACGATGATGAGCTGGGCCGTCTGCTGCGTCGCGATGACGATGATTGGCGTGATGCAGTTGGGCAGAATGTGGCGCGTCACGATCCGGAGATCGGTCGCGCCCACCGCCCGCGCCGATTCTGCGAACTGGCTGTTTCGGAGCAGGAGCGCGCTCGATCTGACCGTCCGGGCATACACCAGCCAGGCCGTGATGGCCAGCGCGAGAATCACGTTGAGCTGGCTCGCGCCAAACGCCGCCATGAGTCCCATCGCCAGCAAGATGCTCGGGATGGCAAGCTCGACGTCCACCAGCCGCATGACGAGCGAGTCGATCCAGCCGCCCATGTAGCCGGCGAGCAGCCCGAGCGTCACGCCGACCAGGCACGCCAGCACCCCCGCCCCCAACGAGACAAGCAGCGAGATGCGCCCGCCGAGCAGGAGCCGCGCGAACAGGTCGCGCCCGAGCGCATCGGTTCCGAGCAGATGGATGCCGCTACTGCCGGCCGAAAGCGGTGGCCGAAAGTTCTCGCGCGCGTTCTGCGCTTGCGCCTCATACGGCAGCACGAACGGCAGCATTAGGATCGCCAGCGCCACGAGCCCGAGCACGATCGCCCCGACCACCACCCGATTACTGCGAAGCCAGCGCGGCTTCCGCTTCGCGCGCGCCGCCACTGGGATAGCGACACGCGCGGCCGTGGCCGCCGAGGTTAGCGCCGGGCTACTCATAGCGGATTCGCGGATCGAGGAACGCGTAGAGCACGTCGACCCCAAGGTTCAAAAAGACGAAGATCGACGAGATCACTAGGACGATCGCTTGCACGAGCGGATAGTCGCGAGTGGTGATCGCCTCGGTGGCGAGCGATCCGAGGCCCGGCCACGCGAAGACCGTCTCCGTCACGACCGCTCCACCGAGCAGGCCGCCAAGCTGCAACCCCATGACCGTCACCACGGGAATCGCCATGTTGCGGAACGCGTGGGCGACGAGCACTTGCCGCTCCGAGACGCCCTTGGCGCGGGCGGTTCGGATGTAGTCCTCCCCGAGCGTGTCGAGCATGCCGGAGCGGACCAGGCGCATCGTCAGCGCCATCACGTAGGCACCGAGCGTGACAGCAGGCAAGACCAGATGCGCCGCCGTCCCGCGTCCAGACGACGGCAGCATCTGGAGGTTGACCGAAAAGATCAACACCAGCATCGCGCCCGACCAGTAGACCGGCATCGACTGGCCGAGCAGCGCCACGAACGACGCCACATAGTCCAGCGGCGACTCGCGCCAGTACGCCGAGATGATCCCGACCGGCACGGCCACCAGCGTGCCGATCAGGAAGGCGGCAAGCGCAAGCTGGAGCGTCGCCGGGGCCCGCGACATGACCAGCGGCAGCGTCGGCGTCTTCTGCGCAATGGACATGCCGAGATCTCCCCGCAGCAGCCCGCCCAGGAAGATCACATATTGGACGGGCAGCGGCTGATCCAGCCCGAGATCGCGGCGGACCGCCTCGATCAGTTGTCGGTCAGCGGTGTCTCCCAGCAGCATCTGGGCCGGGTCGCCCGGCGTGACCCGAAGCAGCAAGAAGATCACTACCGACACGGCCAGCAGCACAAAGACCGTGTGGAGCAGCCGACGGGCCACGTACCTCGACATCAGCGGCTATCCTGCCCAGCCCACTTCACGGAAGCTGAGCATACGCGTCGGATCGACCGGCGGATTGACGATGTTCTTGTGATGGACGATGGGCCATGATCCCTGGAATAGGTACAAGATCGGCGGATTGTTCCAGAGCTGCTGCTGGATCTGCTTGTACATCTGCTCGCGCTTGACTGGATCGACGGTGCGGCCAGCCTCGATCATCATCGCCAGGGCCGGATCGTCCTTATACTTGTCCTTCCAGCCGCTCTTGTAGACATCGCCGATGATGCGCTCGTTGAAGTAGCGTTGGGCATCACCCGTGACGGCGTTGCTTTCCGTCATGTACAGATCCCAGTTGCCGGCTTCACGCGCGGCGTTGTCTGTCGCCAGGTCGGTCCCGTTGACGGAGACATTGAACCCGACCTTGCGAAGCTCGTTCGCAATAAACTGGGCGACTTCGTCAACCTTGGCCGCGTAGCCCAGTCCGAAGTTGAGCTTGACTTCCTGATTGATCGGGACACCGGCCTCCTGAATCAACTGCTTCGCCCTGTCAGGATCGTACGGGTTGACCGGGATGCTGTCGTCATACCCGAGCAGCCCGCGCGGCGGGTAGGTGGCAATCGGCTGCCCGGACTGGAGGATGTTCTTGGTCAGCACGTCACGGTCGATGGCGTAGTTCACCGCCTGACGAATCTTGACGTTGTCGAACGGCGGCCGGTTGAGGTTCACGCCCAGGATGTTGACGTTCCAGACTGGCGCCCACAGCGTCTTCAGCGTCGCATGGTTGTTCAGCGACTCCATGACCTGGGCCGGCAATGCCTCAGCGATCTGCGCCTCGCCGCTCTGCACGCCGGCCGCCCGCGCCGATTCCTCTGGAACGCGGCGAATGATCAGCCGTCCGATCTTCGGGATGCCCGGCTCCCAGTAATCGGAACGGGCTTCGAGCACGATCTGCTCCTGCGCCTTGTACTCGACCGCCTTGAACGGCCCGGTCCCGATCATCTCGTTCCAGGGCTGGTCGCCGGTCTTCGCCATATTCGGATGGCCGATGTACACCACCGAGAAGTCGCCCAGCAGCGACGAGACCGGTTCGGCCGTCCGGATCACAACCGTCAGCGCGTCGGGCGTCGTCACGTCCTCAATCGGGCGCATGGCGAAGTTGAAGGGCGACTTCGGATTTGCCTTCGCCCGCTCGATGGTCCCCTTGACCGCTTCCGACGTGAAGGCGTCGCCGTTGCTGAACTTGACCCCCGAGCGCAGCTTGAACGTCCAGGTCCGGCCGTCCTCGGACGTGCTCCAGCTTTCCGCGAGGCGCGGCACGATCTTGTCGCCGCTCGGCGAGAACTCGATCAGCGGCTCGTAGAAGTGGCGCCAGTTCCGCATCTCGAAGCCCGAGTAGAACGACTGCGGGTCCGGGCTGCGCATGGTGCCGCTCGACAGGAACATGATCTCGCCGGTCGGCTTCGCCACAGCCGGTGCGGCAGCCGCCTGCGTGGCGGCCGGCGCAGCCGCGGCCGGGCTTGGCGAGGCACCCGGACTCGGGGCCGCGGCCGGGCTTGCGGAGGCGACGGCGCTCGTGACAGGACTGGCCGCTGCCGCCGGACCTTGCGCCGGAGCCTGCGGCACGGCCGGCGATCCTGCCGGCTTGGGTGCGGTGGTTGGCGTCGCGGGTGCGGCCGGCGTGCAGGCTGCCGCCAGCCCGGCGGTCACGGCCAGCCCGACCGTCATCTGCAAAAATCCACGCCGCGACATCCGCGTCACCTGACTGTGTTGTTGTGCTGCCATGCCCTGCTCCTCATGTACCAGGTGCGGGGTCGGACGATCCGGCCCCATGAAGGAGGCCCAATGGCCTCAAGACGTCGTCCAGCTCGGCACTCTTCTCATAGGTCGGCTGGTAGATGCCGTATAAGCGCGCAGGGTACCGGATCAGGTCGTGTAGCTGCGCGATCAGGCGAACGTGGTAGTCCGTCGCGATGCCATCCACCCAGCCGATTGGCCGCCCGGTCGGGCCGTCAATCGCACCACCGGCCGCACAGGCCCGCAACATCTCTTCCTCAATGACCGGCGAGTGCAGGACGTCGTCATTCTCCAGTAGGTACGCCAGCGCCGCTCCGACGCCATACGCCCCCCAGTTCGAGACGCCGGCCACGACCGGCACGTCCGACGGCACGTCGCAGGCCATCCCGGACTCGCACGGACAGAGGCAGCGCGCCCCATAGGCCGTGGCCGCCTCAACGGTTGCCCGCAACGACCCCATGCCAAGCTCGTTCCCCAGGTCACCAATGCCGATGGTGGCGATCCCTCGCTCCCGCGCGCGCTCAAAGACGTAGTCGAGCTTCGCGGTCAGGTGCGAGAGCGACACACCGCGCCCACTGTGGTGCAGCCCCGCCCGGTTCCGCCCGACGCGCTCGACGGCGATGACCGCGGTCGGCTTCAGCGTGTCCAGCAGTCGGTCGGCCATCGCCGACGCCTCGGAAGCCTCCATCGTGAATGGCGCGACGACCGCCGAGGGCACGCCTCGGCAATCTTCTATGCGCCCGTAGGGGTTGAGCCCCGCCGCTCGGCAGGTATCCCACAGCGGCGGCAGGAACGCCTGTTCGGTGAGCAGGATCGGCCGGGCCGAGAACGCGACGTTGAGCGACCGTGCTATCGCCGCTGCTCCCACCGGGCCATCCGTCTCGACCAGCTCGTAGGGCATGATCGGGAACCCGGTAAGCACCAGCACGTTGCTGCTCGGCGTGACGCGCTCGCGGAGCAGCATCGCCGCCGCCATCGACAAGGGAAAGCCGATCTGCGCGCGCGCCGCCGCGTACACCTTCGGCACAACCCCGTAGCTGCGCAGCTCCACTGAGGTCACTCGATCGATGTTGTCGCCGACCATCTTAGCGACCAAATCCTTGGCCTGCCGGGAGAGATTAGTCGGCTGCACGGGCACCCTCGGTCCAGGTCATCAATCCAGGCTGTGTCCCAGGCTCAAGTGAACGCAAGCCGCTAGTGGGATCGCTCATGTGTCGTCTCGCAGCAGCTCGTCCTTGAAGGCGAACAGCGCCGGCAGGCCGCCGGTGTGGACGAAGACCACCACGTCATCTGTGCCGAGCAGCCCCTGGCGCGCATGGTCGATCAGGCCGGCCATCGACTTGCCGGTGTAGACCGGATCAAGGATCAGCCCCTCCAGCCGGGCCGCCAGCTTGATGGCCTGAATCGAGCCGATAGAAGGCCGACCGTAGCCAGTGCCAACGTACTCGTCGTAGCTCTCAACGTCGTCCTCGGTGACCGGCACGTCGAGGCCGAGCGCCTCCAACGCGTCCAGCGCTCCTCGGACCGCCCCGCTGACGCGGTCGTCGCCGTGCCGCTGGCTGATTGCGATGGTCCGGATGTCCAGACCGAGCAACTTCCGGCCGAGCACCAGACCAGCGTGGCCCTTGTTACCAGACGCCATGTAGAAGTGCGTTGGCGTTTTGCCCACGGCGCCGAGCTGCTCGACGATCTCCAGCGTACACAGCACGTACGCCAGCGCCGACCCGACCGCGAACGCCCCTGCGTGGTTCATGACATACGGACGACGGCCCAGTTGCCGCTGCTCTTCGGCGACAACGCGCAGCACCCGATCCATCTCAGCCGGATCGTCCGTCTCGACGAAACGCACCTCCGCCCCGAGCAGCCGATCGATCAGCAAGTTGCCCTGCCACTCCCAGTCACGATCGGTTCGCAGCACCAGGATCGTCTTCATGCCAAGAACGTTGGCCGACGCCGTCGTCTGGCGGGCCGAGTTCGATTGGGCTTCAAGTCCCGCGATCATGACGTCTGCGCCCAGCGCCACGGCCTCGGCCATACGAAATTCGAGATTGCGGACCTTGTTGCCGCCAAGCCCGAGTCCCGTCAAGTCGTCGCGCTTGACATAGAGCGCCCCGATACCAAGCTCCAGTCCGAGACGCGGAAGCTCCTGGAGCGGCGTCGGGAGGGCCGCAAGCTGAACTCGTGGTACTCGGGCAATCGCCGTGCGAATCTCAGCCGGGCTGAATGGTCCCGTACCTGTCCGTGCGATCATGCTAGCCCTTCAATCATGCTGGCCTTTCTATGGACGAAGAGGTATCCGGCGCGCATGGCTCGCCCGGGCGTGGCCCCCGTGTGCCGGCCGCCATCGAGCGCCAACTCGCCCTGCACCGCTCATCTCCAGCCGGCTCGACCGGGGCGTACGACAGCCCATCCTGCCCAAGCAGCTCCAGGGTGACGCCCTGGAACATTTTGGACGCATGGTGCGGCTCCGCCAGCAGCATCACGCCGGTGTGCATATCGACGAAGCCAGGGGCCAGGATCGCGCCCTGACCGTCGATGACGCGTCGCATGCAGTTCGAGGCGGTGACCGATAGTCGCGATCCGACCGTCAGCGACGGTCACATCCGCGCGGCACCACGGGTCTCCGCCGCCATCGACTACGCGGGCGTTGCGGAAGAGGAGGTCAATCGACATGGCGCCAGAAGACTCCGCTGGCCGGAATGCGACAACCACCAGGATTGGGGTGAAATCTAATATATCAGCTGACCGCCTGTCAATCACGCCCATCCCGGGTCAGAACCCAACCAGCCCACCCGTGACGTTCAGCGCCTGCCCGGTCATGTAGTCGGCGTCGGCCGAGGCCAGGAACGTCACCACACTCGCCACGTCGTTCGGTTGCGCCGCCCGCCCCAACGGCGTCATGGCCACCCGCTCCCGCACGATCACGTCGATCGGCTTGTCGGCAAGCCGCGCGTACACCTGCGCCGCCTTGTCCCACGGCTCGGTCTCGACGATGCCCGGACAGACGCAGTTGACGTTGATGCCATGCGGCGCCAGCTCCATTGCAGCCGACCGGGTCACGTTGATGACCGCCGCTTTGGTCGCGGCGTAATGCAGATGGTTCGGCGACCCGAGCTTGCCGGCCGACGAAGC
>Ga0136611_10001116_pt1 | contig 18470 bp, 13 predicted proteins | sample AntDrymUQ2232306_2_FD_106645 | JGI IMG/M metagenome (GOLD analysis project Ga0136611, IMG submission 106645) | Polar desert sand microbial communities from Dry Valleys, Antarctica - metaG UQ223 (23.06) | ecosystem: Environmental > Terrestrial > Soil > Desert | place: Antarctica: Dry Valley...
GCTGCTCGATCTCTTGCGTTTCCCAGCCTACCGCGCTTGCCGGGTACTGCTGGTCCACACCGGCTACCCGTGGCACCGCGAGGCGGGCTACATCGCGAATGTGCTGCCGCGCGTCTATTGCGATGTCTCAGAGGGTGTTCCATTCGCTGGCCACGGCGCGCGCGCCATCATCAGCGAGGTACTTGAGATGGCGCCGCTCTCAAAGGTGTTGTACGGCTCGGACGGCTTCAGCATCCCGGAGATTAACTACACCAGCGCCAAACTTGGTAAGCAGGCGTTGGCTCAGGTGCTGACTGGTCTCGTCGACGACGGGATGCTCGCTGAACCTGACGCGCGCGAGGCCGGTGCGATGATCCTGGCCGGGAACGCGCGGGAGTTGTACGGACTGCAATAGTCGCTCCAGTGTTATGCGCTGCTCGACAACGACACCAGCCCACATATTGATGTGGGCTGGTGCTTCGTAACTGGAGACGGATGAGACGAGTGCGCTCAGGCGGTGGCTGGTGAGAGTTCTCGATTCCGGATCAGCCCGCGCCGCATCGCGAGCAGCCCGCCACCAGCGACGACGGCCAATGCCGAGAGTGCCCCGGCTAGCGCCGCGACCCACCAGGCGGTTCCTGTCGCCTCGGGCTGATTGGCCTGAGCAGCTTCGAGGTTCCCGATCTGCTTCTGGAGCATGTCGCGTTCGCCGGTCAGGTTCGCGACCTGCTTCTGAAGGATGTCGATCTCTCCAGTCATGCTGGACATCTGCTTCGTCAGTGTCTCGGTCGCGCCAGTGATGGCGGCGTCGAGTTCAGCAGGTGTCACGGCGCTGGTGTTGCTAACGGCAGCCGCGTCGCCAACGACCTCGAGTGCCGGGAACGTGTCTTCGACGGCGAGCTCCTCGGTCTGGATCGCCCAGTCCCAGTTACCGGCGCTAGGGAACGCGACCGTTACCGTCCAGCGTCCTGCTTCGGCACCGGCCTCGGCGTCGACCCGCAGCGTCTCGCCAGTGTCCGTGTTGGTCGCCTCGAAGTACGTTGTCGTCCAGTCAGCCGGCGTCATACCGTGCTGGAGCAGCGTGAAATCGAGTGTCAGCGGCTGGTCGACCTCGGTCCGGGTAACTGGCTTGTCCATCTCAACCGTGGCCCAGCCGCCAGCGGCCGCCGTCGCCGTCGCCGTCAGTGCCAGCATGGCGATCAGTGCCAGCAGACATCCCGTGAGCCATCGTCGTCGCATGTGCTCTCCGTTCTGTACAGGTGCTCGAAACATCCTCATCTGGCAGTGGTACAAGCGACGTAGGAGATTGGTTCCATTCCCCTCTGATACCTTGAATACCCGGCCAGCAACCCGCTTGCTGGCCGGGTATCGTCTGAACTCAGGACGGCATGGACGGCTAACCCCTCGCCATCGGATCCCCTGTCGACCGGCTTAGCGAGTCGTACTCATCGCTTCGGCAATTCGGATGGAGGCGTCGCGGTCGAGGCTCGTTTCGATGCGGAGGGTCTTGCCGTCCTGTTCCCAAAGGAGGACATTGGCTGCCAGACGGATCGTTTCTTCGCGGATCTGGCCGTCGGGACCTTCGTAGACGAAGATGTGTGGCGCGCCGGTCAGCCAGAATGCGGACTGCTGGTTGACCTCGACGAGTTCAAGGGTTGTGCCGGGGCCGAGCTGCTTCTGGATGAAGCTGTCGTTGGTGCTGCCGTCGAACTGGCTGATGAGCAGGCCAACGCCAGAGTCGCCGATCTCCGTCAGTCCCGGGCCCGGGAGGTACACGTACGAAACCTGGACAACGCCATCCTGGTCGAGGACGTAGACCTCGTCAGGGAGATCGAGGACAGTGCCAGGCGGCAGGATCAGCGCGCCACCGGATCGACGGACAGCGTCGTCCAGCGTTGTGCGTTCGCCGATCGACAGATCGTGACCTGGTATAAGCGTCGCGGTTGGGTCGGTTGAGATCGCGATCCCAGGCAGGCCGAGCCGGTCGGCAACGGTCGACCGGGTGGAATCGGAGACGGTCAGCACGAGCGCGACGAGCACCACGAGTGTTGCCGTGGCCCAGCCGAGCCGTGCGTGTGTCGTCGTTGGCTGCAAACGCGAGAGGAACGATCGTCGTCCTGGAAGCGTCGCGAGCCGCTGACGCACGCCGGGCAGCAGGTTCGGCTCTGCTGGCCAGTCGAGCTGTCCTCCGAGGTGCTGTAGCGCTCGCTCGATATCGTCGAGCGGTGGGGTGTGACGTGGGTCAGCCATGTGCCGTTTGCTCCAGATCGTTGGTTGTGTCCAGGGTGTGCTCGTGGTCGCCAAGTGTGACGCTCAATTCGTTCCGCAAGCGGCCGAGCGCGCGCGACAGGCGCGACTTGACCGTCCCGCGCGGGCAACGCAGGGTTTCGGCTGTCTCAGCTTCCGAGAATCCGAGGAAGTAACGACAGGCGACGACGAGCCGTTCCTCCTCACGCAAGTGGTTGATCGCGTCGAGCAGGGCCTGGTTTCGCTCACCGGCCAGCGACGCGGCTTCTGGCGACGGCTCGCTATCGACGCGATGGAGGGCTGCCGCGCGCAGCGTCAGGCTGGCGCGGCGTCCGGCAGACTTGCGCCGGTTGCGCGCCTCGTTAACGACGATCTGCAAGAGCCACGGGCGGAAAGGCGCTCCGGCCCGAAAACGGCCCAGCGCGAGATAGGCCTTGACGAACGCTTCCTGGGCAGCGTCCTCGGCCTCGCCCGCCGCGCCGGTGACGACCCAGGCCGTTCGGATAGCGAGATCCTGGTAGCGGACCACGAGTTGCTCGTAGGCCGCGACATCACCGGCTCTGGCTCGTTCGACGAGCGTTGACTCTTCCAGTCGATCCTCCCGCAAGATGCGTCCTGCGGGTTATACAACGGATGGGTGGGAATGGTTCCGAGAGTCGGGAAACGGGAGTCGGGAATCGGGGCGGAAATCGAGGACAACCCCGATTCCCGACTCCCGTTTCCCGACCAACTACTTGATGTGCCGGTACGAAGGATGGAACAGGCCAACGACCGCGATGACGACCATCAGGAGCAGGCCACCAATGCCGATCGTGATCGGTGCGCCGTAGACATCGGAGAGGGCACCGAACGGGACGACGCCGAGCGGCATGGCCGAAAAGGTCAGCATGTAGACGCTCATCACGCGCCCATGGTAGGCCGGTTCGGTGTTGGTCATGACGAGTGTGCTGTTGAGCGACTGGAAGCCTGCCGAGGTCGCGCCCGCCAGCAGCAGCATCACGAGCGCGATCGGATACGACTGCGCCAGCGCGAAGATGGCGATCGACAGCCCGAACAGAATGCCCATCGCCATCTGGAGCATGCCGCGACGGTGGAAGTTGTTGCTGATGCCAGCGACGGCCAGCGAGCCGAACAGTGCACCAACACCATTGACGGATAAGAGCAACCCGAGGCCACTTGCGCCAACGTTAAAGACATCGTCGGCGAAGACCGGCATGAGCTGCTGGTATGGCATTCCGAGCAGGACCGGAGCGAATGCGAGCACGAGCAGGGTGAAGACGATCCCGTTGGCCTTGACGTAGCCCAGCCCGTCGGCGAGCGAACGTAGCGGCGGAGGACGGTTCGTCCCGACCGGCGCGCCGGTCTGCGGAATGCGCGTCAGGCCGTAGACAACGAATGCATACATGATCGCCATCAGGACGTAGACCTCGCCCGGTCCGATGATAGCGATGAAGAGTCCTGCGATGGATGGTCCGATGACACGCGAGAAGTTCATGCCGGCATTGTTGAGAGCGACGGCGTTCATCAGCCGCTCACGGCTGATCAGTTGAGCGACGAACGCCTGGCGGGACGGCATATTGAAGGCGAAGCCGACGCCCTGCAAGGCACTGATCAGCATCAGATGCCAGATCTGAATCACCCCGGTAAGGACCAGGACCGCGCTGATTACGGCAGCCACGCCGATCAACGTCTGCGTCATCAGCAGCGTGCGGCGCTTCGGGAAGCGGTCGGCGACGACACCACCGAACAGCCCGAGCGTCAGCATCGGTACTCCGGAGCCGAGTGAGACGAGGCCGACCGACGCGGCGGAGCCGGAGATGTCGTAGGCCACCCAGCCGGTCGTGACCATGCCCATCTGCATGGCAAGCGTTCCGGGCAGCATACCGACCCAGAGGTTGCGGAAGTCGCGCTCCTCAAGGGCGGTGAATGGCCGTTTCCAGGCGGGGATGCCCGCGTCGCGCTCGTCAACGGGCGAAGTCACCGGGGCAGGAATGGTCGTTGTGGCTGGCAGTGTGGCGCGTAGCTGGGCGGGTTCGGTCGCGCCGGACGTTGTAGCCGTCGCAATTTTACGGATGCCGGATGCTGGGTCAGCGTTCACGCGGATGGATACCCCCTGTGGATGGCATCCACCCGGTGGCGGGAGTCGGTGCCATCATGCCGGTCAAGAATACGCCTTGACGGAATCCGGCGCAATAGCAGCATGGTGATGGACGCATCATGCCAGAACGTGGATGACGGTGTAGACCCCAGCGAAAATCATCCAGCCAGCAATCACGAGCCGCCCGATCCGGCCTGCCGGTTCGGCCAGAGCCCTGCGCGCGACAACCAGCCCGGCCAGTGCGCCAATGCTGCCAGCCAGGATCGAGAGGATCGTCAGGAGCGTCTTAACATTGTCCCCGAACGCATCGCGTCCCGTGAAGGCCGCGATGAAGATCAGGAAGAGTGTCGCCGTCTCAGCCAGCGCCCAGAGTGCGTCCTGGCGGAGGCCGCCGCGTGAGCGTTGTGTCGCGATCTGCATCTGGGTATTTCCAATCGTTGTCTATGTCATATGAAGAATTGTCATCACGATTGTCGTGTTTCTGCGAGGCGACATGCGGTTGAATTGTACGCGCTGGGTCCGTCAGGTCGCGCTTATCACTCGTGGAACGAAAAGCAGTTGTCGTTCGTTGTAATAGCATAGGTACGACGGGAGCGCGGAGCATGCGCGTCTGGTGCCCCGTCGATTCGTCTTGTCCGGGGGGAGTTCGCGTGCAGGCCATCATTGGGCGTAGTGTTGAGGGGACCAGGTGCGGCGTCCGAGCCGCCGCCGTGCGAGGTGGGCGGCTGGCGCTCGTCGTAGCGTTCATCTTGAGTATTCTGGCAGGCGTCGTTCAGCCGTCGCAGGCTAGCGCGGCCGAGACGGTCGTGCAGGTTCCGACGGATGAGAACGGGATGCCAACCCAGACGTATTTTCCGGAAACAGGCCATCACCTGGCTGGCGAGCTGCTGACGGCATGGCGCTCGACCGGGCTGATGATCTTTGGCTACCCGATCTCCGAGCCGATGCGCGAGGATGGCCGGGTTGTCCAGTATTTCGAGCGCGCGCGGCTTGAGCACTGGCCGGAGTACAAGGACACGCAGTGGGAAGTCCAGGGTTCGCTGCTCGGTAACTGGGTGGCAGAGAAGCGGCGCAACGAACCGGCCTTCAGGCCGCTGCCGCCTAACCAGCCGAGCGACAGTTCCGACCGCGTCTTCTACAAGGAGACGGGACATTGGCTCGCCTACGGCATGAAGAAGTACTGGGACGAGAACGGTGGCCTCTGGCAGTTCGGCTTTCCGATCTCCGAGGAGTTCCAGGAGAAGAACGCGCAGGACGGCAAGACCTACACCGTCCAGTACTTCGAGCGCGCCCGCTTCGAGTTTCACCCTGAGCACATTGGGACCGAGTTCGAGATTCTGCTTGGCCATCTTGGCCGCGACTATGCAGTCGATCAGAAGATCGACCAGAAGTTGGTTAGCCAGCAGCCAGACGCTGTCCGTTACAACACCGCGCTCTTCGAGGACGCCCTGCTGGATGCCTTTCGCCCGAATGCGGGCCGCTGGATGGGCTTCGTCTCGACCGACGCGCTCGGCATCCGCAGTGTGCCAGCGACCGACACCCCTTCGGTCGATGTCGTCTACAACCGCCGCCCGATCGAGGTTCGCGGCATTGTTCGTGGCAGCGAGGTGGAGGGCACCGATGCCTGGTACATCGTTGGTGACAACGAGTATGTCTCGGCTGCCTACATCGACCCGCTGATTCTGCGGACACCATCGCAGACGTTCGACGGCCACTGGGTGGATGTCAATCTGAGCCAGTTCTACGCGGTCGCCTACGACGGCAACACGCCGGTCTACGTCGCCATCATCGCGGCTGGCCGCGACGGCAAGACGCCGACCGGCGTCTACCAGGTGCAGTATCAGGTGCGCTCGGAGGTGATGGATTCGGCAACGGTCGGCATCCCGGTCGGCTCGCCTGGCTACTATCTCCTGGAGAACGTCGAGTTTACCCAGTACTTCCTCTCCGGCGGCTATGCGATGCATGGCAACTACTGGACACCGGAGGCCAACTTCGGCGGCTTCACCTCCAACGGCTGCGTCGGCCTGATGAACGTGGACGCCGAGTTCTTCTGGAACTGGATGAATCCGGGGGATTACATCAGCATTCATTTCTAGCTCTCAGCTATCAGCCAGCTGAACAGCGCATCAGCCCGGAGCGTGTCTCCGGGCTGATGCGTGGAGCCGTGTCTCTCGTGCCGGGATGCGCCGACGGGAGGGGCCGGGCTCGTTCCCGGCCCTGCTGCCCGCCCAACGACGCCTGAGGGGCCAGTACCCTCCAACATCCACCATGCCGGGCAGGTAGCAGGGCCGGGAACGAGCCCGGCCCCTCCCGTCGGCGTATCCTATCAAGGTCACGGCTGGCGAAAGTACGGATGATCGGGCAAGCGATGCTGTCCTGGTTGAATCTGTACCTCTGGACACCGACGCTACGGCGAGGATGACCGTACAATCGCCGCATCGACATCCCGAATGGCGACGAGTATGGAGGGAACCCCACAATGGCAGACAAGCAGACGATCGTGTTCTCGGGCGAGAATCCGGGATTGACGCTCTACAAGCCGGGGACGGAGCAGGTCATCGCGGCAGTGTCGTACTGGCGCTGCGTCTACTCCGAGTACGGCGACGGCAATGTGACGATCATCTGGGTTGACCCCGAGGAGTCCGGCCTGGGTGTCCTCGCGCCGCACGCGATCTACACCGACAACCCCGGCGTTGGCCGTCTCGTGGCCGACCGCTTCACCCAGCACTTCGGTACGTTCAAGGACCTCGGCTTCGGCGACATGCAAACGACCAATGCAAGGTTCTTCCAGGAGGGCGACGGTCGCTGGTATCACCATGTCGTCACCAACACCGGTGACGCCGTCATCGACCTCAACTGGTGGGACATCATCCAGCACGAACTCGTTCAGCGCAGCGACTACGAAGTCGGTCCGACCAAGTGGGACCTCGCAACCGTCATCTGCCCCTGCAAATCAGCCTCGATCATGGTCAACAACCAGTCCGTGACCGGCGAAGTCCGCTGGAAGGACGACGACAGCGGCACCAGCTCCTCCGCCTTCCTCGCGTTTTCGGAGACATGGCGGGAGAGTCGGTAGTGTTTCGGGATTCGGGACACGGGATTCGGGACACGGGATTCGGGACGCATGGAACTGTTCTCCGAACCCCGAATCCCGTGTCCCGAATCTCGACCCCCACCTGACAACCAACCCGGCCTGTGCGACACTGCCCGTCGCTGAACTGGACTCGCGAATGAGAGGGAGGATGCGAGTGATCGATCAGACGATGTTGCAGTCTTTGGAGTGGCGGCTGGTTGGGCCGTTCCGCGGTGGGCGTGTCCCGGCTGTGGTTGGGCATCCGACACAAAAGGCGACGTTCTTCTTCGGTGCCTGTGCCGGTGGTATCTGGAAGACGACCGACGGTGGCGTGTATTGGGAGAACATCTCGGACGGCTACTTCACGACGGCGGCGGTTGGCGCGTTGGCTATCGCGCAATCGGATCCGAACGTCATCTACGCGGGCACCGGCGAGACGAGCATTCGTGGCAACGTCTCGCACGGCGACGGCGTCTACAAGAGCACTGATGGCGGCAAGAGCTGGACGAATGTTGGTCTGAAGGACTCGCATTCGATCTCAACGATCCGTGTTCACCCGCAGAACCCCGATCTGGTGTACGTTGCGGTGCTCGGTCACGTCTGGGGACCGAACGAGGAGCGCGGTGTCTTCCGTAGCAAGGACGGCGGCAAGAGCTGGGAGAAGGTGCTCTTCCGCTCGCCGAAGGCCGGCGCGATCGACCTGACGATGGACGCCAACAACCCGCGCATCCTGGTCGCGGCGATGTGGGATGCGCAGCGTTACCCGCATGCGCTGCGATCGGGTGGCGACGATTCGAGCATCTACCGCTCGACCGACGGCGGCGACACCTGGACGGAGATCACGCGCAATCCGGGGCTTCCAACGGGTATGCTCGGCAAGATCGGCGTTGCGATCTCGCCGGCGAAGTCGGGCCGGATCTGGGCGCTGGTCGAAGCTGAGGACGGCGCACTCTTCCGCTCGGACGACAACGGCGAGACCTGGGAGCGCATCTGCGAGCAGGGCGACCTGCGTCGCCGCGCCTGGTACTACATCCACATCTTCGCCGACCCGAGCGACGAGAACACGGTCTGGGTGCTGAACCTGAAGTGCTGGAAGTCGGTCGACGGTGGCAAGACGTTCACATCCATCCCGACGCCGCATGGTGACAACCAGGATCTCTGGATCGATCCGACCGACTCGAACCGGATGATCGAGGGCAATGACGGCGGAGCGAACGTCACCTTCAACGGCGGTGGCACCTGGTCGAGCACCTACAACCAGCCGACGGCGCAGTTCTATCATGTGACCACCGACGACCGGACACCGTACACGATCTACGGCTCGCAGCAGGACAACACGGCTCTTGCTGGGCCGTCGTCGTCGCAGCGCGGCGCGATCACGCTCAACGAGTGGTTCCAGCCAGGCGGCGGCGAGTCGGGCTACATCGCGATCAAGCCGACCGATGACAATATCGTCTACGGCGGCGCGATCGGATCCGGCGCTGGCAACGGACGTCTGATCCGCTACGACCGGCGCACGAATGCGTCAAGCATCGTCACGGTCTGGCCGGAAGTTCAGGGGATGGGCCGTGGCGCCGAAGCGCTCAAGTACCGTTTCCAGTGGACCTTCCCGATAACCTATTCGCCGCACGAAGAGAACACGCTCTACGTTACGTCGAACGTCGTCCATCGCTCGACCGACGACGGCATGACCTGGGAAGTGATCTCGCCCGATCTGTCGCACAACGACCCGGAGACGTTGAAGCCCTCCGGTGGGCCGATCACGCGTGACAACACAGGCGCTGAGGCGTACGGCACGATCTTCGCCTTCGTCGAGTCGCCGCACGATCGCGGCTTCTTCTGGGCTGGTTCGGACGATGGTCGGCTGCACACCTCCGAGGGCGGCAAGGAGTGGTCGGAAGTCAGCATCCCCGGTCTTGAACGAGCGCTGATCTCGATCATCGAGGTCTCGCCGCACGACGCTGCCACGACCTACGTGGCCGCGACGCGCTACAAGCACGACGACTTCGCGCCGTATCTCTACAAGACGACCGACTACGGCAAGACCTGGACGAAGATCACCAACGGCATCCCGGAGAACGACTTCACGCGCACGATCCGCGAGGATCCCAACCAGAAGGGACTGCTCTACGCCGGAACAGAGTCGGGCGTCTACGTCTCGTTCGACGACGGCGACAACTGGCAGCCGTTCCAGGGCAACCTGCCGGTCGTTCCGATCCACGACCTGATCGTCAAGGGCACCGACCTGATCGCGGCGACGCATGGTCGCTCGTTCTGGGTGCTGGATGACCTGTCGCCGCTCTATCAGATGAACGCCGACCTGGCCAAGCAGCCAGCCGCCGTCCTCAAGCCGAGCAACGTCAAGCGCTTCCGCGCCGAGGGACGACCCGGCGATCCCGCCCCGCTCGGTCACAAGTCATACGGGCGCTTCGGCGGGATGATGGGAACGAGTTACCAGAAGACGAACGAATACGGCGAGAACGTCGTCACCTTCCTCGATGCGGGCAAGAACCCGCCGGATGGGGCTGTCATCCACTACTGGCTGGCGAATGCGCCGAAGGGCCAGTTGACGCTCTCGATCCACGACAGCTCAGGCAAGCGTATCCGCCGCTTCGAGTCTAAGACGTTCAAGTCAGAGCAGTCCGAAACCGAGCCTGTCAGTGGCGAGGGCTACGAGGGCGAGACAAGTGGCGAAGACGTGCCAGCTGAGAACCTGAAGGCACCCGCCAACGCCGGCATGAACCGCTTCGTCTGGAACCTGCGCTACGCCAACGCGACGGCAGCGAAGGGTTCCGAGATGACGCCCGACTCACTGGTCGGCCCGATCGCCGTCCCCGGCACGTACACGGTCGAGCTGATCGTCGACGGCAAGACGTACACGAACGAGTTCACGGTCGAGGCGGACCCGCGTGTGGGAGCCAGCGCGGACGACCTGCAGGCGCAGTTCGACCTGCACATGCAAATCCGCGACAAGCTCTCCGAGACGCACAAGGCCGTCAACACGATCCGCAGTATCAAGGAGCAGCTCGACGGCTGGACGAGGCGAACGTCCGACGCTGGGCTGAAGGAGCAGGCAACCGGCCTGCACGACAAGCTGGTGGCGGTCGAGGAAGTGCTGATCCAGCCAAAGGCCAGCGACGCGCGCCAGTTCCCGAACGGCCTCAACGACAAGCTCTCCGTCCTGCCGGGCATGATTGCGAACGCCGACACCCGGCCGGCCAAGCAGTACGACGAGGTCTTCGAGAAGCTCTCCGGCGAGGTCGATGAGCAGATCGCCAAGCTCGACGAGATCACCAGCAAGGACATCAAGGCGTTCAACGACGCCGTCCGCAAGGCAGATGTGGTGGCGGTGGGGTAACGCCCTCATCCCCCAGCCCCCTCTCCCAATCCTGGGAGAGGGGGAGTAAGACGAAGACATGGCTCTGCCGATCCAGGCTCCCCCTCTCCCAATCCTGGGAGAGGGGGCTGGGGGTGAGGGCCGCCGCTAAGAAAGGACCACCATGTCCACAACCAATGGAGCCAACGCCAGCCTGCTCCAGTCCCTCAAGTGGCGCTCGATTGGGCCGCATCGCGGCGGGCGAGTCGTCGCCGTCGCTGGTGACGTGTCCGACCGCTCGACGTTCTACATGGGCGCATGCGCGGGTGGAGTCTGGAAGACGACCGATGGCGGCGTCGTCTGGCGCAACGTCTCGGACGGTTTCTTCAAGACGGCAGCCGTCGGCGCGATCGCTGTTTCGGAGTCGGACCCGAACGTCATCTACGCCGGGATGGGCGAGACGGCTATTCGTGGCAACGTCTCGCACGGTGACGGTGTCTACAAGTCCACCGATGGCGGCAAGACCTGGCAGCAGATAGGGCTGACCGAGACGCGCCACATCGGTGACATCGCGATCCATCCGACGAATCCTGACCTCGTGTATGTCGCGGCGCTCGGCCATGTCTGGGGCCAGAACGAGGAGCGTGGCGTCTTCCGCTCGAAGGACGGCGGCAAGAGTTGGGAGAAGGTGCTCTACAAGTCGCCAGGGGCTGGTTCGCACGAACTGGCGATGGACCCGAGCAACCCGCGCATCATCTACGCCGCCATCTGGGACACCCAGCGTTACCCGCACGCGCTGCGTTCGGGTGGCGAGGACTCCGGCATCTGGAAGACGACCGATGGCGGCGACACCTGGACCGAGATCACGCGCAACAAGGGGCTGCCTCAGGGTGTCCTCGGCAAGATCGGTCTGGCGGCGTCGGGCGCAAAGGATGGTCGCGTCTGGGCGCTGGTTGAGGCGCATGATGGAGCGCTCTTCCGCTCCGACGACGGCGGTGAGACCTGGCAGCGACAGAGCGAAGAACCGTACCTGCGTACGCGCGCCTGGTACTACATGCACGTCTACGCCGATCCGAAGGACGCCGACACCGTCTGGGTGCTGAACTACGGCGTGCATAAGTCGATCGACGGCGGCAAGACCTTCGAGCCGGTTCCATCGCGGCACGGCGACGAGCACGACCTCTGGATCGATCCGAACGACACCCAGAGGATGATCAAGGGCGACGACGGCGGCGCCTGTGTCACCTGGAACGGTGGCCGCTCGTGGTCGACGATCTTCAACCAGCCGACGGCGCAGCTCTATCACGTCACGACCGACGACAACCTGCCGTACCGTGTCTACGGCTCGCAGCAGGACAACTCGGCCATCAGCGTCCCGAGCGCGACGGTTGAGGGCGTGATCCACGAGCGCGACTGGTTCGAGCCGGGCGGCGGCGAGTCAGGCTACATCGCGATCAAGCCGGGCGACGCCAACATCATGGTCGCTGGCGCGATCGGCTCCGGCAACTTCAATGGCCGGTTGATCCACTACAACCGGACGACTGGCCAGCATCGCAACATCACCGTCTGGCCGGAACTGGCCGGGATGGGTTCGGGAGCTGAGTCGTACAAGTACCGCTTCCAGTGGACCTTCCCGATCTTCTGGTCGCAGCACGAACAGGACGCGCTCTACGTCGCCGGTAACCGCATCTTCAAGTCGCTGGATGAGGGCAAGAACTGGGAAGTGGTTTCCGAGGATCTGACGCGCAACGACCCGGAGACACTGAAGCCATCAGGCGGGCCGATCACGAAGGACAACACCGGCGCTGAGGCGTACGGGACGATCTTCGCGCTCGAAGAGTCGCCGCACCAGCGCGGGCTGCTGTGGGCCGGGACCGACGACGGCCTCGTCAAGATCTCCGAGGACGGTGGCCGCAACTGGCAGGATGTCACGCCAAAGGAGCTGCCGGAGTGGGCGCTGATCTCGATCATCGACCTCTCGAAGCACGACGCCGGGACGGCCTACATGGCGGCCACCCGCTACAAGAGCCACGATCAGAAGCCGTACCTGTTCAAGACGAAGGACTTCGGCACGAACTGGACACTGATCGCCAACGGCATCGCCGACGACGATTTTACGCGCGTGATCCGCGAGGACCCGCAGCAACCGGGCCTGCTCTTCGCCGGAACTGAGACGGGCATCTACGTCTCGTTCGACGACGGCGAGAACTGGCAACGGCTGGGCGGTAACTTCCCGGTCGTGCCGGTCCACGACCTGATCGTTAAGGGTGACAACCTCGTCGTCGCCACTCACGGTCGCTCGTTCTGGATCCTCGATGATCTGACGCCATTCCGCCAGATCGCCGCCGGATCTCTGGAAGACGGTGCCGCCGTCGTCTTCCCGCTCGCCTCGAAAGTGCGGATGAAGGTCTACCCCGGCTTCGGCGGCGCACCCACGCCGGGCTACGTCACCTACAAGGGCGTCGGGACCAGCAACTACGCCTTCGAGGTTGTCGAGAAGGCGGACGGCACGTCCGAGACGCATCTGCTCGACGCGGGCGAGAACCCACCGGACGGACTCGCCATCCAGTACTACCTGCGCGAGAAGCCGAAGGAACCGATCTCACTGACGATCCGCGACGCAGGCGGCAATGAGGTGCGCACCCTCTCCAGCAAGGCCGAGAAGGCGCCAGCTTCTGACACCGACGCCGAGGGCGCGGAAGGGGCCGAAGGCAAGGAAGGCGGCAGCGCAACCGAGGATGAGCAGAAGGGCGAAACCTTCGTCCCTGCCAACGTCGGCCTGAACCGCTTCGAATGGGACATGCGCTACACCCCGGCTGAGACCGCCGAGGGGATGGACCTGCGACCGTGGGAGAAGCCGCTCGGTCCGGTCGTGCTGCCCGGTACTTACATGATCGAACTCAAGGCTGGCGACACGACATCGAGCCAGCAGGTCGAGGTCGTTAAGGATCCGCGCGTTGATATCAGCGATGCCGATCTCAAGGCGCAATTCGAGGTGCTGCTCCAGATCCGCGACCGCCTGTCCGAGACAACGAAGGCGGTCGGGCGTGTCCGCGCGATGCGCGCGCAGGTCGAGGCGTGGGAGAAGCGCACGAAGGACTCGGACAACGCCGATGCAATCGCCGCCGCTGGCAAGGTCGCCAGGGACGAACTGACGGCAATCGAAACCGAACTGATCGATACCACTTCGAAGAGTCCGCTGATGTCACCCAGCCGGATGTTCGAGAAGCTCAACGCGCTGACCGAGTTCGTCGACAGCGCCGACGCCGCCCCAGCCAGTCAATCGGTTGAGGTCTTCGAGAAGCTCTCGGGCGAACTCGACGAGCAGCTTGCGCGGGTCGACGCCGCAATCGGCAACCAGATTGCGGCGTTCAACGCCGCCATCAAAGAGGCAAATCTTCAGCCGGTTGGCTGACTACAGTTGGTCAGTTGACCGGGCTGCTGCTGCTACCCCTGTCATCCTGAGCCGCAGCGAAGGATGACAGGGGTAGCAGCAGCGACGTCCCGTTCTACGGGTATCGGCTAATGCGGCCATTCCGCAGTACCGTTTGAAAGGGGACCTGTTTTTGCCCGCTCGATCAATTCTGGCTGTCTACGCCCATCCTGATGACGAGTCATTGTGTGCCGGTACGCTTGCGAGTCTCGCGGCGGACGGCGTCAAGGTGACGTTGGTGTGTGCTACCCGTGGCGAGGTTGGCGAGATCAGCGATCCGGCGCTGGCGACGCCGGCGACGCTGCCGCAGGTGCGTGAAGGTGAGTTGCGTTGTGCGGCGCAGGCGATGGGGATCGGTGAGCCAATCTTCCTGAACTACCGTGACTCGGGTATGGTTGGGACACCACCGAACGAGCACCCGGATGCGTTCATCAATGCGGATGCGGATGCGGATGCGGATGCGGACGAGGTCGTCAGGACGTTGGTTGGGATTATCCGTGAGGTTCGTCCGCAGGTTGTCATCACGTTTGACGAGACGGGCGGCTACGGCCACCCTGACCACATCATGGTCTGGCGGCAATCGCACGCGGCGGTTGAGGCGGCGGCGGATGCGGTGCGTTTTCCCGAAGCTGGCACGCCGTGGCAGGTTGGACGGATCGCCTACGCTGTCTTTCCGCGTTCATTCTTCGTCCAGATGCGGGCGAAGCTGGTTGAGATCGGTCAGGACACGAGCGAGCTGGATGAGTTCTTCGAGCGAGGAATCGGTTTTCCGGACGAGCAGATCAGCGCGATCATCGATGTCTCGGCATTCGTCGCGCAGAAGTTCGCTGCGATTGCGTGCCACCAGACGCAGTTCGGCGGTGACAACTTCTTCTCGCGCGTTGGCGAAGAGGAGTTGCGGCGCATGTTGAGCCGCGAGTATTTCGCGTTCGGCTGGCCGGTTACCGAGGATGGTGCGGTCAGCAATAAGTTGTTCCCGTAGCAGCCTGACTCATTTGGCGCCGGGTGCGGCTGCCTTCTGTGCCTGCAGGCGCTGCCATTCGGGCGAGCGCTCGTTGTGGCGCTGGCCGACTTCTTCGGCAGTGCGTCCGTCGTAGATCATGTCCTTCGTGTGAGCTGCGACTTCGCCGCCAAAGAGCGTAATCAGGCAGACGATGTAGACCCAGATCATGATGATGACGAGGATCGCCAGCGATCCATAGACGACGTTGACGTTGCCAAAGCGTTGGACGTAGAACTGGAAGATCGGGTTCGCGACCATGAACAGGACGACGGCTGTCGCCGCGCCGGTGGCGGCCGATTTTGCGTGACCGTTACCACGCGGGACGTAGCGGTAGATTGCATAGAACGCAACGAAGAGCAGCGCAGTTCGGAACGTCCAGGTGATGATCGCGTGGGCCAATCCCTCCTGGGCTGGCAGGAAGCGGACAGCGTCCCAGAGCAGATCGGTGAAGAATCCCGACATCAGTGCGATAATGAATAGCAGGCCGATCGTCAGTAACATGACTGCCTCGACAAATATGCGCTTGAAGAAGCCGTAGCTACTGCCGGTGTCGAAGGCAATGTTCATCGCCCGAATGAGCGTGTCGAACACGCGCGTTCCGGTGAACAGCAATCCGGCGAACGCGATCAGGCCAACCTGGTTACGGGCCGCGACCGCCTCCTCCATCTTCTCTTCAAGGTCGTTGTCACCCTGTGGGATGAAGTCATCGAGCAGGTTTGCAATCTGTTCGGCTGCCCACTGGGCGTCGACGAAGAACGAGGCGATCCAGCCTCCGACGAGAAACAGCGGAAACGCCGAAAGCAGCGCATACCAGGCCACCGATGCTGCCCACTGCGGCACGTTGTCGATGAAGGAGTCGCGCACCGACTGCGCCAGGACAGCGTACGTTTCCTTCGCCCACTCGTCCGCTGAATCGAACGACTCGCGGAAGCGGTCGCTCGCTCCCTGGTTCAGATGTCGGCTCATGTTGCCTCCTCGTGTGCGATATCGTCCGAAGAGCGGTCCGCGCCTGACCAGTTGCGAATGGCTGGTGCGAGGACGCGGATCGTGATCACCTTCAGTGCGCCCGCGAGCGGAATGGCGACCAACGCGCCGAGGATGCCGCCAATCGTTCCTCCGACGAACAGGCTGAAGATCGCCAGCAGCGGCGGGATGTGAGCCTGACGATGCATGATGTTCGGCAACAGGATATTGCTCTCGACCTGCTGGAGGACGAGGAAGAAGCCGAGCACGAGCAACGCCTGCAGCGGCGAGTCCAGCAGTGCGACGGCGATCGCCGGCACGGCTGACACGATCGGCCCGATGACCGGGATCAACTCACCAACCGCGGCGACGAGCGCCAGTACGAGCGCGTACTGGACGCCGATCAGCGACAGCCCCACCCAGGTAATCAGCCCGATCAGGATCGCGGTCAGCAGCTCGGCTCTGACGTAGCCGCCGATCGTCTGTCCGATCTCCTCGAGTACCGATCCGGCGCTGTCGCGTCGTGATGACGGAAAGAGCGAGAGAAAGAATTCTCGTAGGCCCGGCTTGGCAAACAGCCAGTAGATCGACATCACGATCACGAGGACGACCTCGACGACAGATGAGACGATCGTGAACGGCAGGCTGGTCAGTACCCCAGCCGCGCTCCCCAACCGGCTTGTCGCCAGCTCGGTAATCCGTCCGTCGCCGGTCGGATCCCACCTGTTCACCCATTCCTGAACCTGGCTGACCAGTTCGGGGCCGCGCTCTACTAATCGTTCGGCTTCGCTGACGAGCGTCGGATAGATCAACCAGCCGATGCCGCTGATGAGTGCCAGCACGCACAGGTATGGCATGACGATCGCGAGCGAACGTGGAACCTTGCGGCTAATGAGGTCGACCAGCGGCGACAGTGCTTCAGCGATGATGATGGCCGCAAAGAGCAGCGCGAGCGGGCGAATGACCAGCACCAGGAACTGGGAGAGGCTGAGTCCAACGAGGACGATCAACGCGCCGATCGCGATGAACCGCCAGGCAGGGACGCCGGTGACACGCGCGAATCGCCCCGCTGTTCGCGCGTCTGGCTGGCTGGACACTGGTGCGCTGTCCTGTCGGTCGCCGCTCGCAGGTTGAACCATGACCTCGCCTGGTGTTACGTTCCAGATGCACCGTCGAAAACGCTTGAATCATCGAGCGTTGTGCCGCTGTCTATGCACCCAGCGTGCCAGTACGGATTCGGAACCTTCCGGGTTGGCGAAATCGACCGGCTCTGTTAGCGTTGCCGGAACGCGGCGATGATGTATAGCGCTTGGACATGAGTGGTGCGTGAGGCAGGCTGGCAGAACGATCTCTACGGGCAGCTCGCGCAGGCGGGCGCGGCTCAGGTCAATCCGCTGGCGGCCGGGCTGCTGGAAACGCTCGATGATCCGCGCTTCAAGGCGCTGCGTAACGCGTTCCTCGACGATCTGCACCTGTATCCCGGCGCATCGACACTCGAGGTTGGCTGTGGCCCGGCAATGCTGCTGGAGCCAATCCACGAGCGCATTGGCGCCGAAGGAGCGATTGTCGGTCTCGACATCAACCCGCATTTCATCGCCGTCGCAAACCACCGTGCTCAGTTGCTCGGCATCGAGCGTGCCCGCTTTGTGACCGCCGATTGCCACACGCTGCCGTTCGAGGACGAATCCTTCGACTCGATCGTTGCCGAGAAGCTGCTGATGCATGTCGCGCCGCTCGCGCGCGTGATCGGCGAGATGGCGCGCGTGTTGTCGGTCGGTGGACGATTGGTGCTGGTCGACTACGATCCGTACACGGCCTTCGCGGCTGGCCCGAACCCGACGATTACATCGCGCGTTCTGGCGTCAGCGGCGACCGTCTATGCATCGCCGCAGGCAGCGCGCGAGACGCCGCGCGCGTGCGTTGACGTTGGCTTGTACGTCGAGCACGTGCGCGGTCATCTGCTGGTGTTCGAAGACCCACAGGCGCGCACCGCGCGCGGTATCGCGCCGGTCTGGGCCGACCACGCGATCATGGGTCGCCAGGCCGACCCCGGCACGATCCAGCGCTGGCTGAAGGCGGTCGAGCGCGCCGCCGAGCAGCGCCAGTTCATGATCGCGATCCCGCACATCATCACCGTCGCGACCCGCATCCACTGAGTAGCCGACAACCACGGTCTTGACGGGTTAGATCGTAGCAAAGAGACGGACAGTCCCCCCTGTCGTCCTTCGCCAACACTTCAGTGGTGGACCACTGAAGTACGCAGTCACAGTGGAGTTGCCATGATGTCCCAGGATGGCTATCCTGGTGGCGTTGAGAGAGGAATGTGCCATGCCCACCTACCACCGTGTGACCCTGACC
>Ga0136611_10001117_pt1 | contig 18458 bp, 11 predicted proteins | sample AntDrymUQ2232306_2_FD_106645 | JGI IMG/M metagenome (GOLD analysis project Ga0136611, IMG submission 106645) | Polar desert sand microbial communities from Dry Valleys, Antarctica - metaG UQ223 (23.06) | ecosystem: Environmental > Terrestrial > Soil > Desert | place: Antarctica: Dry Valley...
GTCATTTATCAATGTATTATCTGTAATTATTCCGGTTGCCGTCGCCGTAATGCTTTCATTTCCCAATAAATTAAGTCTGGGCGATTGGACAAAAAGTTTATCCCACGCAATTGGAATAATTAATTCCGCAACAACCGTTCTTTTAATCGCCGGATTAATATTAATAAAACAAAGTAAAATTGTTTATCACCGGATTGTAATGACAACCGCCTTCATTTTAGGCGGATTATTTCTCGTATGCTACATCACTTACCATATTTCAAACCCGGCAAATAAATTTAACGGCGAAGGTTTTATCCGATACGTTTATTTTTTTATTCTAATTACTCATATCGGCTTATCAGTAGTCGTTCTTCCGTTAGTTTTGCGGGCAATGTATTTTGCCGTCACGCGCCAATTTTCGCGTCATAAATCGGTTGTTAAATACGCTTACCCGATTTGGCTGTATGTTTCCGTGACCGGCGTTATCGTTTATCTGATGCTTTATCATCTTTTTCCGGCGTAATAAATTTATTTAAAATCGTTCTTGAACCGAGCCGTTGCGTTGTGATAAAATTTTATTTGTTGAAAAGTTGATCACCGAAGTTGTTTTTATCCTGTAAAACAGCGCGGGGGAACCAAAAGTTTTATGATTTTTTCATTGTCATAAAACAGGGGCGAAGCGTAAATGCCAAATATACGCGGGGATACTTCTTCGTTCCTAGCCCGTCAGCTAACCTCGTAGGTGTTGCAAAGAAGTAGCAGAAGATTTTGCCTCTATTGGCGCGATTTTGTGTGTGCTTCGCGCTCTGCTTTTTCAACATTCAAGTAGACATCCGGTCTCTTCAAAGAAAAAAGTCCCGTGAACGATTCACGGGACTTTTTATTTAACCTTTTAATTAAAATTGTATTTTTTCAAATAATTGTATTTATGGATTCGGCGTCGGTTTCACTTCCGGCTCGCCGCGTTTTTTCAGTTTCGGCGGAGCGCTCGAACTTGAATCGCTGCTCGAATCTCCCGAATCGGTTGAATCCGGTGTCGGCTGACGTTTCTTCAAAGTCGGTTTTCCGGGATCGCCTTCGTCAATATCGCTCGTAACGCCGGCTTTAGCGTTGGAAATTCTCAGCAGATGCGCTTTAACACGTTGAAATTCCGAAGTACTGATGACATATTCTTCCTTTTCAGGAAATCTTGCGACTAACGCCAAACTCGAATCGCGGCGTTCGACTGATTGCGGATGCGATGAGAAAAGTTTTGAAAGAGTTCCCGATTTTTTCTTATTTTTCGAGGCGAGTTTTTCAAACATCGTTGCCATCGAAGTCGGGTCGTAACCCGAAGCATAAAGATATTGAACGCCTAATTTATCGGCTTCTTCTTCCGCGCCGCGCGAAAATTTGAGTCCTGCTAAACCGGCGAGCAATCCGCCGCCGTTTTGCAAAATCGTGCTGACAATCGGACCACCGAAAATAATTCCGGCTAACGCCCCGTAATTTATCAAAGTTCCTTTACCTTGATTTTCCATCGCGTGACGCGCCGCGACGTGCGCGATTTCGTGAGCCATCACTCCGGCAAGTTCCGATTCGTTATCGGCAGCGAGAATCAAGCCTTTGTTGACGTAAAAATAACCGCCCGGAAGCGCAAAAGCATTAACTTCATCGCTATCAATCACCTTGATTGTAAAAGGAACTTTCGCGTCCGAATGAAGCACGACGTTTTGCCCGACGCGATTGACGTATTCGGTAATAATCGGGTCTTCGACTAACTTGGCTTCCTGCTCGACCTGCGCGGCAATTTGTCTGCCGATAGCCATTTCCTTATCCTGCGAGCCGCCTAACCAACCGAAAAACTTATCCGAACCGTTATTAATTTTGCGTTTTCCGATTAAATCGGGATTTTCTTTTTCAGAAAGAACGCTCGAAGCATTTACTTGAGTTTGAGCCTGCGGCTGTTCATCCTTTTTTTCTTTTTTTGGTTTTTTATTATTTTTATTGTCGGCTTTTACACCTTCCTTCACCTGCGCGGCGACGGTGACCGGAGAGAAAGAGATACTGCTCAATCCGACGACTAGAAAAAGTAAAAAAGCGTTAATTTTGCGAAACGAAACTGTGTGCATATTTTGCCTCCGACGTATACTTTGCAGGATATGTAATTCTAACCTTTATTTAATTCTTTAAGCAACGGTTTTTTTGATGCAGATAATCTGTAATTAGTTGTGAAAATTTCCGGGAATTTTCCGAAATTAAGACAAATAAAAGTTTATTTCGATAAATTGTTTTTTTCGCGCGAAAAATTTGTTAAAATGCTTTCTACGCCGAAAGGTTTCGTCGTGTATTTGTTCTTCCAAACAGAAAATCTTTCCATAAACGCTTTTCGGCTCTTCGCCGGATGTCACAACCGATGAAACGCATTCAAGAAAAAGTCAAAGATATTGTCGAAGTCCGTTCTTACGAAATTTTGCAGGATTTTATCACCAATCCGACTCTAACTCTGGCAAATTATTATTTTACAGATATTACGGCGGATTTGATGGGGAAATGGCTGGACGCAATTTCCAGCATCCAAAATCAAAACGGAACGGCATTCGCTCTCGCCGGTTATCGCGGCGTCGGTAAAAGCCATTTTTTGGCGACGCTCGGCGCAATCGTTTCGCAGCCCGAACTCCGCGCAAAAATTACCGATACGCACGTTTTAGCCGGTTCGCAGCAATTAAAACGCCGCCATTATTTAGTTTGTTTTGTTAAACGCGGATTACACAAAACACTTTTTGACGAATTAAAAGCCGCGATTTCCCAGACTTTTGGAGCGGAAGCTGCCGACTCGAGCGATTCAATATCGGATTTGCTGCATTTTGCGGCGGGTAAATCTCCTGATTTGCCGTTTGTTTTATTAATTGACACGGCTTCCGAACGAATGTCGAGAGTTCTCCGCGACGACGGGGAAATGCTCGGAGAAATTGCCGAAGCTGCCGGAAAATTAAATATCTTTGTCGGAGTCGCGTTAGACGACGACATTGCCGGAGCGGACGGAGTAAATGCGGCAATATCGAAAAATTATAAGATTGATTATCTTGACCAGGAACATCTCTACCGCATCGTTGACACGCATATTTTTCCGAAACAACGACATCTGCTGCCGGTTCTGCACGATATTTACACATATTTCAAAACGGTTTTACCAAATTTTCGGTGGAGCGAGCAGCGTTTTTCATCTCTCTATCCGCTGCATCCGGTTATATTGGAAACCGCGCCGTTCGTACGTCTGTATGCGCCTGAATTTGCGCTTTTGAGTTTTGCTTCGGAAGCCGGAAGTAAAATATTGGGTCGTCCCGCCAATTCGCTCATCGGTTTAGACGAAGTTTTTGATTGCGTGGAAAACACGCTTCGAAAAGTCGAGGATTTAAAGGAAGTGTTTTTGATATATGACCAAATCAATGCTCAGGTCATCGCTCAAATTCCGATTATGCAGAGGCTTCAGGCGAAATTAGTCTTAAAAGCCCTTTTGCTTTTGTCGTTTGACGGCGAAGGCGCGACCGCCGGAGAAATCAATGCGGCGATGCTCATTTTCGATGAAGGCGAGCCAAACAAAGCCCGCCGGATTGTCGAAGAATTGTTAGAAAAAATAGTTTCGGTTTTTCCCGAAGGCATACAGAAAATTGTCGTCGGCGGCAGAGAAAACCGCTATAAATTCAAGGTCGAAAGCAAGGAAAATCTTAATAATGCGCTGATTACCGCCAGCGCCGGAATTTCGCCCGAGGTTATTTCTGAAATCTTATGCCGGATTGCCCGTGAGAAATTTACAGACTGGACTATTTTCGATGAAACTGACGCGAATTCGGCGCATTGGATGGAGAGCCAAATCAACTGGCGCGGCGGTTTGCGGCGCGGACGTTTAATTTGGAATCCTGACAATCAAAGAGCGGAAAATGAAAAGCCGCCGCCGACTTCGGAATTTGTTGATTGGGAAGTGATTATCAATTCTGCCGAAAACAAAGCCGAACCGCCGGTCGATATCAATGAACCGCCGAAGATTTTCTGGCAGCCGGACGCGCTGCGCGAAGACGAAAAAGAAACGATTCTGCGCTTTCACGTTTTACTGACGCAAAAAGATTTGCGCGAGCAATACGGCGACCAGATTCGCGCGGCGGGACACGCTCATACAATGGCGGTCGAAAAAATCTGGAAACGGATTTTTTTTCAGGATGCAAAATTTGTCATTAACAAGTTGGATTTCAATTTTACGGAAGAAGCGCGAGCCGCGCAAAGCGTTTCGGAAATGCTTGCGTTAATGCTCGAACCGCTATTCGAGATGCGATTTGCGGCTCATCCGTTTTTTACGAAAACGCTTGGAATGACCGAAGTTTCGACGCTGGTTAATGATTTGTTCAGCGGCGCGCGGCAAAATCTGGAAAATGTTCAGCGTTTAGCGGAAATATTCGCGCTGCCGCTCGAACTGGTTACTCTGCGCGGCGGTTTATACGTGCTTGAATCGGAAGAAACTCTGCAAAATCTGCCGCTCGCGCGTAAAGTTTTAGAACTCGTCAACGCCAGCGGCGACAATGCGGTTTCGCTAAAAACGATTTACCGGGAATTGAAGAAAATTCCATACGGCTTAGTGCGCGAAGCCCAGCATCTGCTTTTAACCGCGCTGGTCGCGCAAAGACAAATCGAGTTTGTCACTTCAAAAGGCGACCGAATAAACCGGCGTTCGCTCGATTTAACGATAATCTGGGACGACATCACCGGCATTGCCAAACCGATCAGTATTGTATATTCAAACGAAAAATTAACGAATTGGGCAAAGATTCTGACCGGAACGGATTCCTTTAATTCCATCGAACACCCGGAAGACCGCGAACTTGTCAAAGTCGCGCTGGGTAATTGGTTAACCGATTGGGAAAATGCCTGTATTCTAAAGCGTTTTAACGATTTGCCCGATGAAATTCTGAATACGAAAATCTGGCGTTTGGCGAGCAACGCCGAAAAAACCTTCGGGTCGGTTGCCGAAACCGTCAAAGCGATATTGGAAGAATCAATTTCGGCGGGCGAAGGTCTGCACCGCATCGCCGATGCTTTTTCCGATTCGAGGGAAGTATTTTTCAGCAACACGCAAGATTTAATCGTTCTCGAAGATTTTATCAAAGGTGCCAGGAAACGCGAGGAAATATGGACTTATCTGGCAGTTTGCGAAACCACTCAAGACGAAAAAATAGAATATTTTCGTGACAAACTTTTGCAGATTATCGAAGAAAGTTATTCAAATCCGAACGAATCGGTCAATACGGAAATGGAAAATTTGTGGGAAACATTTAAAACGAGATTTTCCGAACACTTCGCAGTCAAACACGATACGTTGATGAAATCGCTGCTGCTGGAGGAAAAATTTGACGAAATTCTTCGCAGCGACGAGTGGTGGGAATTTGAAAACCTTTCAAAAATAAGAATTTTTCAGCAAAAGTATTGGAAGGAAGCGCAGCGTATTCGGCGGCAATTGAAACAACTCGAGTGCCGCAATCAAGTCAGGGAAATGCTCAAAACACACCCGTTTTGTGTCTGCTCGTTTAATTTAGCGCAAATAAAAGAATGGGAAAATCTGCCGCAAACCCTTTGGCAGACGGTAAATCGCGGACGTTTCAGCTATCGGCGAAATCTGCTGATGTTAAAAGAAACATTAGTGCCGCTTGTCGAGCAGTTTTCGGTTCAAACAAAAGATGAAGATTTTTCCGCGTCGGCGGCAAATTTGTTATCGAGTTTGCAAAGCGACATAAATTTCCCCGTATTGACAAATTACGAACTAATTATTTTGCATAAAATTTTTGCCGATTTGCCGTCCACGCCGATTTTACATTTGAAGATGCCGGTCCCAACCGATTACCTGAGCCGCGACAAATTACGGGAAAATTTCAATAATTGGATTGATGAACTGCCGGATGAGCCGGTGCTTTTGAAAATTTAAAGGCAATTGCTAACTCGCGCAATTGCGCTTGCGAATGACGACAATTCTTTTAATTGATTTTTCTATGATATTTCTCTGCCGGTGAATTTTCATCTATTATTTTTTTAATGAAAACAATATCGATTATCGGCGTAGGCAGAATCGGCGGAGCATTAGCTTTAGCGTTTAATAAAAAAAGTAAAAATTACCGGATTGAAAATTTAATTTCACGAAATCCTGATAAAGCGCATAAAATTACCGAAAATTTAATTGATAAACCAAACATTTACACAATCAACGAAACTGAAAAGATCAAGTCTGAAATAATTTTAATATGCACGCAGGATTCGGAAATCCTCAATGTCGCCGAACAGCTTACCGGAAAATTACAGCATAAACCATATATTTTTCACGTCAGTGGTTCGCTTTCGTCGGAAATTTTGAACGATTTGAAAAACATCGGCTGTAAAACCGGCTCAATTCATCCGTTAGTTTCGGTAAGCGATGCTTTTCTGGGAGCGCAAAGATTTGAAAATGCTTATTTTTGCGTTGAAGGCGAAACATCCGCCGTTAAGTTAGCCGAAAAAATAGTTAAAGATTTGAATGGAAAACCGTTTTCAATCGAAACAAAACACAAAATTTTGTATCACGCGGCGGCGGTCACCGCTTGCGGACATCTCGTGGCGGTGATTGATACGGCTCTGGAAATATTGGATAAATGCGGCTTGGAAAACGAAAATGCCCGAAAAATTCTCTTGCCGCTGATTAAAAGCACGATAGAAAATCTGGAAACTCAAACTGCGGAGCAGGCTTTGACCGGAACTTTCGCCCGCGCCGATTATCCGACTTTTGAAAAGCATCTCGATAATTTGGAAAAAAATGTTTCGCCGCTTGCCGTCGAAATTTATCTGCTGTTAGGCGAACGGTCGCTGCAACTGGCGGAAAAGCAGGGCGCAGATCCAAAAAGTTTGAACAAGATACGGAAAAAAATTACGTTAGCGAAAAAGAATCTCAAGTGATAAAATAAACTAAACTTGTGGCAAAGAAGATAATTATGGTGAAAAAAACAGAAGAATTTAAGACCGAAAAAGAAATTTTTCTAGAACATATCCAAAAAGCCGGTTTGCGCCGCACCGCGCAGAGAGATTTAATTTTAGAGATTTTTCTACGAACGGAGGAGCATCTGACAAGCGAAGACCTTTACTGGCTGGTTCAGAAGGAAGACCCAAACGTCGGTCACACAACGGTTTATCGGACTTTGAAACTTTTGACCGAAGCAGGATTGGCGCGTGAAGTCCGTTTTGGAGATAATAAAACTTATTATGAGCATCACTATAATCACGAACATCACGACCATATGATTTGCACCGAATGCGGAAAAGTTATTGAATTTTTCTCGCCGGAAATCGAAGCGATGCAGGTCGCGTCGGCGGAAAAATTCGGCTTTTTGCCGACCCATCACAGTTTGCGTTTGTGGGGAGTTTGTGAAGAGTGCCAACAGTTGAAGAGCGAATCGCATCCAACTGTGGCTTCGGGAGCGCAGCCGCGGGTGCGGGTCAGAACGCTTGTCGGAAATTGATTTTAGAACGCGCTTTAGGAAGCCGGAAAAAAATTGTAGTTGAAATATAAAAACATAAAAACATAAAATGGAAGCTGAATTAATATTTGAAAGAGAAGATGTAAAAGGCGTGGCGGTGGTCGGGACATATTTAATTGACTCGGCGCGGCGTTTGGGAATTGAAATTATTGACGAATGCGGCAGACTCGGACTTTGCGATTCGTGCGCCGTGACGATAAAAAACGGAGCCGAATTTCTCACTCCGCCGACCAAAGCCGAAATCGAATTGTTGTCCGATGAACGGCGTAAAAACGGCGAACGCTTGTCGTGTCAGGCGAAAATCGAATCGGTTGGCGAAATTGTCGTAGTGACTAAAAAAAAGGAAGCTGATTCAGAACCCAAAGACCCGAACGAAGAATATCGGAATGAATTTACCGATTTCCCGCTTGAAAAAAAGATTGCTAATTTGTTGCAGCTCGAAGCGATAACTCTGAGCGAAACTTTTTCGTTCATCTTAAATTCGCCGTATAAAATCGTTGGGAAAGTGATGGACGTAATGGCGGAATTCGGCTTGAAAATCGAAGACGAAACAAAAAACGCGACTCGTCCCGCCGAACATAAAACCAAAGAAAACGGCGATAAATCGAAAAAAACGGAAAAATCCGAAAAGAAAACGAAACATAAAAGTTCGGAGCAAAAGAAATCTGTCGATGAAAAAAATGAGGACAAAAGTTAATTTTTTTTCTGTAAATTTTCTGTAAAATTTTCTGTAAAATTATCGAATAGTGAGCGACAACAATAATAAATTACAAAAAAAAGTTCCCGACGCTTTGAAAGAAAAAGGGCAGTATGTCCTGGCTTTCAGCGTTATTGCATCAATGTTGATGGTTGCCGGATTTCCTATGTTCGTAATATTTTTCTTTGGAATTTTCGCCTATTTTTTGTGGAAGACCTTTTCTTCGCCGTCGCGTAATGAAACGCGCGAAATATTTGAATTTTATCTGGCGGCGAACAACGTTCTGCGCGATGACGAGCGGCGTTGGTTCGGTTTTGAAATACAGGAAGTGATCGGTCACGGCGAGCGAATTTTAAGGGCGATCAACGGCGCGCCGCCGCTCGTCTATTTTACGCTCGGCGCGCTTTACCATAAGGCGGGCGATTATAAATCCGCCGTCAATCATCTGGGTTATGTTCTGGAAAATGAAAGTGCCGAGGAAGCGACTTACATTTATCCGTCGCCGGAATTGAGAAATTACGTCAAGGTTTTACGAAAAATCGAACGCGAACCGGCTGAATCACCTTTAACCTCCGCCGCCGTCCGCGCACTCGAAAGGGCGCGGCGCAATCGCGGTAAAATGTTATTGGAAGATAGCCGCGAACAAGTTCGAGAGCAAAGCCGCAAAAAGCGTGAAGCGTCGCTCGAACAGGCGAAGGTAAAAGCGGTTTTGACTGAAAGCGTTAAAAATGTCGCCGTATTTCAATCGGTAACTGATGAAGTAATTGAAAACCGCCACGGAAACGGCTTCGACAATAAGTCAAAAGCCGATTCAAGCGATTCAAATACGAATTCGAGAGATCAAAAAAGAAACGAAAATGAAAATCAGGATAACGTAAATCCTTTCATACGCCAAAAGTCGATTACCGAAGTTCTCCACGAAATTTACGATAAAAATAATCAGTAAAATAATAGTTGAAGCGCGAACAGGTGGTCCGCGCTTTCGGCAAAGACAAAAAAATTTTCTCAAAAATCAATTCAGCCCGAAAAATTTTTTAATCGAATTTAATACGCCTTTTTCCTTATCGATATGCAGCGTCGAAGCGTGACTTTCGTGCGTTTCTAAAAGTTTTCGGCGTTCTTCAATAATTAAACAGATTGCTTTGACTAAGTTCGGATTTGTTTCAAAAATCGGTTTTAACGCCTTTTTCTTGATTTGCAAAACTTCGGTTTCTTCTTCGGCAATGACGGTTGCCGAACGCGGCTGTCCGGTTAAAAGACTCATTTCACCGAAAAAGTCGTTTTCCCGCAGATTGTTGATTATTTTCGGTTGCCCGTCTTCCATAATCTGGACTTTCACCGCGCCGCGATTGATGACAAACATCGAATTGCCCGTCTTACCTTTATGAACAATCGCTTCGCCGGGCGCGTAGACTCTGACGGAACTTGCCTGCGCGAGTTTTTGGGTTTCTTCGTCGGAAAGCGGCGCAAAAATAGGAACATTGCTCAACTGTTCAAAAATTTCATTGACCGTTTCGACAAACGCCGATTCCTGGGGTTTGGTTTCGACGTGAATCGTCCGCGTCGGATAAGCAAATTCGAGATTCTCGCGCCTAAAAACATACCAGATTCGCTGGCGGACGAGAGCGTCCGTATCGTTGAATTTTGAGTAATCTTCAAGCCAGTATTTAATTTCCCAATCAATTCCGTTATCGCCCAAATTTCTGATTCGCACAATCGGTCGGATTTTCGGCGAAACATTTTCGACCTGCCGAACGGCTTCGCGGACATTCTGTATTGTTTTAGCGGGAGAATTAGCGTAGAGAGTGTTGAAAAAAACGATTCGCGCATTGAGATTATCCTTCGGCGCCACCTCGATTATTTCCTTGCCGAGAACGGCGTTGCTGATAATGAGCAGTTTATTCTGAAAAGTGCGGATTTTCACGCCGCGCCAGGAAACTCCTTCGACCACGCCCATCCCGCGATCCGAAATGGAAATCACGTCGCCGATTTGAAACGGCTGGTCAGCCTGCATCGCCAAACCCGCAAAGAGATTGCCTAAAGTATCTTGGAGCGCCAAACCGATAACGATTCCTAAAATTGTCGAAGTTGTAAACAGAGCCGCCAAATCAACTCGCGGATACTGTGAATTGAAAATGACAAAAAAAGCGACAATATAAATAATTATCGAGAAAACATTACGCATCAGCGACGATAGTTCATATTGATTAGAACCTCGAAAAGCCGCGCCGAAAATCAAAAAATCCAAAAAGCGAACGATGGAAATTGCCAGAGTCATCCATAAAATTATTTTGATAATTCGCAGAAAATTATCCAACAAAATCGTCGCCGTTTCGCCCATATGCAAATCATTCACGCCGAAAAATGACGCGATGTAATTTTTCAAAGGAAGTTCGATAAACGGAAAAATAATCAGAACGAGAATAATCGTGCCGGCGAGACCGATAAAGAAAATCGATTTTTTTCGCAGTTCAGATGCAAACATAAAGATTCAAGATTCAAGATTCAAGATTCAGGGTTCAGAATTCAGGATTTTCAATCGAATAATCTTGAATCTTGAATCTTGAATTGGAGTTAAAACATATCAATAATCGTTTTTCCAATCAACATCAGCGAAAGAAGGGAAACGACAATCGTAATCGTCCAGGCGAAAATTTTGAAGAAAAATTGATTGGCGTATTCGCCCATTATTTCTTTATTGCTCGAAAGCAACACAATTGTGACCAGCAAAAAGGGAAGTAAAACGCCGTTAATTGTCTGCGTCACGAGCAGAAGTTTTATTTGCGGAATATTCGGCAGCAAAGCGACGCTGCCGCCGATAATTATTAAAGTCGTAAAGATACCGATAAAAATCGGAGCTTCCCGGAAAGAACGCGAAAGACCTTTTTCAAATCCGAGCGCTTCGCTGATGGAATAAGCCGTAGCAAGCGGCAAAACGCCCATTGCCAGCATCGCCGCGCCAAAAAGCCCGATTCCGAATAAATATTTAGCGTAAGTTCCGGCGACCGGAACGAGCGATTCGGCGGCGGTGGCAGCCGAATCAATTTCGTAAATTCCTTGTTGGTGTAATGTCGCGGCAGTCGAAATAACAATAAAAGCGGCTACCAGACAGGCAAAAATCGTCCCGACAATAACATCGGCGCGCGCCAGGGACAAATCTTCAACATCCATTCCTTTTTCGACGACCGAAGACTGCACGTAAACCTGCATAAACGGCGTAATCGTCGTACCGATTAATGCCATAACGGTAAAGAGGTAAGCCGTATCGAACAGAAAACTCGGTTCAACCAGTTCGACGGCGACGATTGACCAATCGGGCTTGGCGAGAAAAGCCGAAATTACATAACCGAAAAAAACTAGGGACATCGCCAGAAAAACCCGCTCGATGCGTTTCTGCGTTCCTTTTACGACCAGCCACCAAATAAATCCAGCCGTCAGCGGAACTGCAAAAAAACGCGGAATTCCAAAAAGCTCGGAAGCCTGTGCGATACCGACGAATTCCGAAATAATAACGCCGGTATTGGCGATTAGAAGAGCGGACATCACGAGCGCAGTCCAGCGAACGCCGAATTGTTCGCGGATTAAATCGGCGAGACCTTTCCCGGTGATAACGCCCATTCGCACACACATTTCCTGAACGACGATAAGACTGATCGTCATTGGGAGAAAAGCCCACAGCAAAGTGTAGCCGTAGCCCGCGCCGACGGTAGAATAAGTAGCGATTCCGCTCGCGTCATTTCCGGCATTGGCGGCGATAATTCCCGGACCTAAAATTGCAAAATATGCGAAAAAGCGATAATTGGCAAAATTTCGGCGAATCCGCGCCGGTAAATGCACGAATCTCCGGGCATAATTTTTCGGTGAAAACCGCATAAAACTCAATTATTTTGCCACTATCGCCGTCGGTCATAATTCTTGATTGTGACTTGGTAGTCTGGAAAACAAAACTACGATTTTATTAAAAATTGAATATACAGTTATTATAAAAAACTTAAAAGTCGAAAATCTAATTTGTTTAAAGAAAGTTGATGATTTGGCTGGAAGAATAATCATTTATTTCAATTTAAAAAAGTGTATCGTCAAACGACTTATAAGAAATATGAATCTACGCCTTCGGCTAGATGAAAAAAAATTACTAAACGAAGCAATCACTTGAGTTTTTTCTCTGCGAACTTTAAAATGACAGTTTGATTAACCAAACATTTTTTCAAACTTTCCAACAATACTACTATGACACATAATCTTTTTAATTCACGGCGAACATTTAAAACCGGCGAAGGCGGTGAAGGCGTATTTTATTCACTGCCCCAACTCGAAGCGGAAGGCATCGGCAACGTTTCGCGTCTGCCGATTTCAATCAGAATCGTTCTCGAATCGGTTTTGCGAAACTACGACGGAGGCAAGAAAATAAATGAAGAAACTATAAAATTTCTTGCCGGTTGGGGCGCGGGCGGAGAAAGAACCGAAGAAATTCCGTTTGTCGTCGCTCGCGTGATTTTGCAGGATTTTACGGGCGTTCCGCTGCTGGTGGATTTAGCGGCGATGCGTTCGGCAGTTGAAAGGATGGGTAGGGATGTCGGCGTTATCGAACCGTTAGTTCCGGTTGATTTGGTGATCGATCATTCGGTTCAGGTTGATTATGCGGGAAGCGAAGCCGCCTATCAGCGCAATATGGAAATGGAATTTCTCCGCAACGAGCAGCGTTATCGCTTTTTGAAATGGGGAACGCAGGCATTTAACGGTTTTCGCGTCGTGCCGCCGGGAATCGGAATTGTCCACCAGGTCAATCTCGAATATCTGGCAAAAGGCGTTTTCGAGCGCGACGGTGTTTATTTCCCGGATACTTTAGTCGGAACCGATTCGCATACGACGATGATTAACGGTTTGGGAATCGTCGGTTGGGGAGTTGGCGGTATCGAAGCGGAAGCGGCGATGCTCGGACAGCCGGTTTATATTTTAACGCCCGATGTCGTCGGAGTTAATTTAACCGGCGAACTGCCGCAGGGAGCGACGGCGACGGATTTGGTTTTGCGTATCACGGAAATGCTGCGAAAAGCTAAAGTTGTCGGCAAATTCGTCGAATTTTACGGCGAAGGCGCGGCGAGCATCAACGCGACCGACCGCGCGACAATAGCGAATATGGCTCCCGAATACGGCGCGACAGTAGGCTTTTTCGGGACGGATGAAAAAACGCTCGAATATTTTCGTTCGACCGGACGCGAGCGTGAGCAGATTGAAACGATTCGCAATTACTACACGGCGCAAAATATGTTCGGCATTCCGAAAGAAGGCGAAGTTGATTACTCAAGCAATTTAAATCTCGATTTAGCGACAATTACGCCGTCCGTCGCCGGTCCGAAACGACCGCAGGACCGGATCGAACTTTCTAATCTCGATGACAGATTTATCGAATTATTTAGCCAATCCGTCGCCGACGGCGGTTACGGAAAAAACTCCGATGAACTCGAAAAACGCTTTATGGTGACGATGGGCGCGAAAACCGCAAATATTGCGGCGGGCGGCGGCGAACAATCGCCGAAATCAATTCCGCTTCCGATGTTAAATAATGTCAGCGAAAAAAACACCAATATTTTATCCGAAGTCGAAATGATGAATATCGCCCGACTCCCGACCGCGTGACGGATTTGGACGAACATATTCCGACGCAAACGACTACTATCGGACACGGCGACGTAATGATTGCCGCGATTACCTCCTGCACCAATACGTCGAATCCGGCGGTGATGCTGGCGGCGGGAATCGTGGCAAAAAAAGCCGTCGAAAAAGGTATGAAAGTTCCGGCTTACGTCAAAACTTCGCTCGCGCCCGGTTCGCGTGTGGTGACGGAATATTTAAATAAAACCGGGTTGCAAACGTATCTGGATGAAATCGGTTTCAATCTGGTCGGTTACGGATGTACGACATGTATTGGTAATTCCGGTCCGCTCGATGCCGGAATTGAAGAGGAGATTGTCGAACACGATTTAATCGCGGCTTCGGTTTTATCAGGAAATCGCAACTTTGAAGCGCGTGTGCATCAGAATATCAAAGCGAATTTTCTGATGTCGCCGCCGCTCGTCGTCGCATACGCGCTTGCCGGAACGGTCTTAAAGGATGTTTATTTGTATCCGCTCGGACCGGACAGAGAGGGAAACGACGTTTATCTAAAAGACATCTGGGCTTCGCTCGATGAAGTCAAAGAAATACTGCAATCCGCTTTTGACCCGGAAACCTACAAGCGGCTTTACAGCGAATTTGCCGAACAAAATCCTTTGTGGAATCAAATTCCGACTTCGGAAGGCGCGGTTTACGAATGGGATACGGAATCTACTTATATTCAGGAGCCGCCGTATTTTGAAGATTTCTCGATGGCAACCGGCAGTTTCTCCGACATAAAAGGTGCGCGGGCGTTAGCGGTTTTCGGCGATTCGGTGACGACCGATCACATTTCGCCCGCCGGTTCAATTAAACCGAGTTCGCCCGCCGGAGTTTATTTGCAGGAAAAAGGAGTCACGCCGGAAAACTTCAATTCCTACGGTTCAAGACGCGGAAACGACCGCGTGATGCTGCGCGGAACATTTGCCAACGTGCGAATCAAAAATCTGATGGTTTCGCCGGTCGAAGGCGGTTTTACCTGTCATCAGCCGGAAAAGGAGGAAATGTCGATTTACGATGCGGCAGAGAAATATCAATCGGAAAATACGCCGACCGTAATTTTTGCCGGACAGGAATACGGCACGGGAAGCTCACGCGATTGGGCGGCGAAAGGAACGCGGCTGATGGGCGTAAAAGCTGTAATTACGCAATCTTTCGAGCGCATTCATCGTTCAAATCTGGTCGGAATGGGCGTTTTGCCGCTCCAATTTAAAGAAGGCGAGAGCGCGCAGTCGCTAAAACTCGACGGCACGGAAACTTACGATTTAATCGGACTTGAAACCGGCAATATAAAACCGCAACAGGATGTTTTATTGAGAATAAACCGGACGGACGGAAGCATCGAAGAAACGAATCTGACGCTTCGGATTGATACGCCGATTGAGATTGAATATTACAAAGCGGGCGGAATTTTGCAGTATGTTTTGCGTCAACTGTTAAGCAATCAATAATTGACGCAAAAAAATCAATAGAAGAGAAAACGACTGGAGCGCTGGGCATCCTCGCTTACTGTTAGCGTCGCTTCGATGCTAAAAAAAACTACGACTAAAGTTCAAGTTGAACAGTAATCGAAGCATTGAGCGTTCTCCCGAACGCTTGGCAAGCGGGACGCTTGCGCTCCAGTCCGATGCGTAACACCAATAAATTATTCCGGCTTTGTGATTGTTTTTATTTTGTTATCATTTTCACCAAAAATATATTCCGACATTTTTTTCCGACGGCTTTTTAAAACACAATTTTATTTATTTATTATGATAAGATTTTTTGGGGCGTAAGCGTTAAATTTTTACAAAAATGGCAGTCGGCATTATCATTCACATCTCAATCGGAACGGAAAAGCGCACCGAATTTTTTTCTGACGAAATTATCCGAATCGGCTCGGACGAAAGCAGCGATTTACAAATCCGCACCAAACAGATTGAAACGTCATCCATCTGGCTCGTCCTCGAACATTCGGACGGCATTTTTCGCATTATCAATTACGATAAATCCTTAAATTTTACATTTAACGGAAATCCTCTGCGGCGTTTTGTCGTCATCAGTGACGGCGATGTGATTGCTATCGAAAAGACGGATGTTTCATTTTCGTTTTTTTCCCTCGAATCCAAATCATCGCTGATCACGACCAACCGCGAACAGCCGCATATCGCCCAATTTATCGAAGCCGCCGCTCTTGAATCAGCCGCTACGCCAAAACGCGACGACGCGAAAATTTTCCTGCGCGAATTCGTCCGCGAACTTTCACGCGAAATATCGTGGGCGACGAAATTAATCGTTCTCGTGTTGGCAGTCAGTTTTATCGGCGGCGTTTTATATATCGGCTCGTCGGTCAGAAACGAGTTGAGAGTGAGCCGCGAGCAATCGGAAAAGCAAGGCGAAATTATCAGCAAACTCGAAGCGAAACTAGGTCAGACGAGCGACCAGTTAGGCGTAATCGATAAAACGAACCGGGATATTATCAAATCCGTTTCAAACGCCCAGAATCTGCGCGTCGAATACGGCAACGGCGTTTGTTTAATCGTCGGAGTTTATGATTTAGTTGACAAAAAGTCCGGTAAAATTCTGCGCTATCCCGACCCGCAAGCGTTTCAGCCAAACCAATATGAACCGGCTCCGATGGAAGATGTAATTCCGCAGGATGCCGCGCCGCAGATGGGTTTGACGACCGAAGGCAGCGGCTCTCCGGTCGAATACGATTTTATCGGCACGGGTTTTCACGTCGGCAGCGGCTATATCGTTACCAACCGACACGTGACGCAGCCATGGGAAGAAGACGATTTGGTCAAACAAATGATGACCGAATCAAACGGCAAGGCGCGAATTAAAAGGTTTGTCATTTATTTTCCGAATTTTCCGCAGCCGTTTCCGTTAAAAATCAGACAACTCGATTACCGCGAAGATTTAGCCGTCGCCTCGATTGACCCGAATCTGGTTTCGCCGGATATTCCGGTGCTGCCGCTCGACCCGGATTCGGAAGCCGTCGCCGTCGGGAAGACGGTTGTCACAATGGGTTTTCCGAGCGGACCGGAAAGGCTTCTGGCGATGGTTGACGACGAGGAAGCCAAATCCATCAATTCGCGTTTCGGTAATTCGCGGCAGAATTTAATTAATTTTTTGGCGCAGTCGCGTAAAATCGTTCCTCTGACGACTCAGGGCGCAATTACGGATTTGGATTCGCGCCGCATCGTCCACGACGCGAAAACTGCGGAAGGCGGTTCGGGTGCGCCGCTGTTCGGGCAGACCGGAAAAGTTATCGGCGTTAATTTCGGTGTATTTACGCAAAACACGGCGGCAAATATGGCGATTCCGATTCGCTTTGCGATGGATTTATTAAAAAAAGCCGGTTGGAAGTCGGCGGAAGATATTCAAGCCGAAGCCGCCAAACAAAACCAGACGCAGACGGCGAGCGCAAATACTAATACCGTCAAAGACAATAAACCGCAGTAAAAGTTCAAGATTAAAGGTTTAAAGTTTTTCTAACTGACTTTGAATCTTGAACCTTTAATCTTGAACCTTGAACTTTTTATGAACAACCTCGTTTTTTCAAATATGCTTCACCGTCCGGCGCGAACCGTCGTCAGCATCCTAGGCATTGCCGTCGGCGTTTTGCTGATTGTTTTTACAATCGGTTTATCGGAAGGCACAATGCGCGAACGCGCTTCACGCGAAGCGAACGTCGGCGCGGAAATTTTTTTTCGAGCTTCCGGCACACTCGGAATGAGCGGCGCCGAATCTTTCCGTCTGCCCGTTTCATTGAAAAGTGAAATAGAAAAAGTTGAAGGCGTTCAAACTGCGCTTTCCATTGGTCAAACTTCGGTTGCCGCCGACAGCAACACCGGAAGCCGTTTGATTGACGGCGTAAATTTCGCGGAATACGCGCAAATCGCCGGTTTACAGATAATCGAAGGACACCCATTTAATGAATCGGGCGACGAAGCAATCATTGACACGGGATTTCAAAAACAGAAAAAATTTAAAATCGGCGATGTAATCAATCTCTGGGAGCGTGATTTTACGATTGTCGGAACTTACGAACCGGCTGCCGGAGCGCGAATCAAAATTCCACTCGGCGTGATGCAGAAACAACTCGGCGGCGACGGTAAAGCGTCGGCATTTCTGGTGAAAGTCAAAAACAATTTTACGCCCGAACAAATCGCCGAAAACCTTCACGCTCGATTTCCCGAAAATCAAATACTGCTCACGAAAGATTTGCCAGAGCTTTATCTGTCGAGCATTCCGGCTCTCAATGTTTTTTTGAACGTGATAATCGGCGTAGCGGCAATTATCAGCGCATTAGTGATTTTGCTGACGATGTATACGACCGTCACGGAAAGAACACGGCAAATCGGCATTATGAAATCACTCGGAATGAGCAACGCGAACATCGGCTGGATTATCACGCAGGAAGCTCTTTTAATCAGCTTTCTCGGCATTGTCGGAGGAATTGCGCTGACTGTAATTCTTCGATTTATTTTAACGAAAATTACGACTTTGGAAGTTCAAATCAACCTGTCGGTTATCATAATTACATTCGTTGTCGGTTTAATCGGCGGCGCAATCGGCGGACTTTATCCGGCATTGCGGGCGGCGCGATTCGA
>Ga0136611_10001118_pt1 | contig 18456 bp, 9 predicted proteins | sample AntDrymUQ2232306_2_FD_106645 | JGI IMG/M metagenome (GOLD analysis project Ga0136611, IMG submission 106645) | Polar desert sand microbial communities from Dry Valleys, Antarctica - metaG UQ223 (23.06) | ecosystem: Environmental > Terrestrial > Soil > Desert | place: Antarctica: Dry Valley...
GCTTCGAGTCCAAGTCCCCGTGAATGTCGGCCGTAACTATAACGGTCCTAAGGTAGCGAAATTCCTTGTCGGGTAAGTTCCGACCTGCACGAATCGTGTAACGAGTTGACCGCTGTCTCGACGGGGAGCTCAGCGAAGTTGTAATGGCGGTGAAGATGCCGCCTACCTGCAGCAGGACGGAAAGACCCTATGCACCTTTACTGCACGCTGGTATTGTGTTTTCGATTTTGATGCTTAGGGTAAGTGGGAGACTGTGAATGCGCTTTTTCGGAAGTGCAGGAGTCGCCAATGAAACACCACCCTTCAAGATCGGAGACTCTAATCCGCGCGTAGGCGCGGTGACGCTGCCAGCCGGCCAGTTTTACTGGGGCGGTATCCTCCCAAAGAGTAACGGAGGAGTGCGACGGTCGGCTCAGCCCGGTTTGCAATCGGGTATCGAGTACATGGATATATGCCGGCCTAACTGTGAGACCCACAAGTCGATCAGATGCGAAAGCAGGCCCAAGTGATCCGGTGGTTGAATGTGGAATTGCCATCGCTCAACGGACAAAAGGTACGCTAGGGATAACAGGCTGATCGAGCCCAAGAGCTCATATCGACGGCTCGGTTTGGCACCTCGATGTCGGCTCATCACATCCTGGGGCTGGAGAAGGTCCCAAGGGTCCGGCTGTTCGCCGGTTAAAGTGGTACGCGAGCTGGGTTCAGAACGTCGCGAGACAGTTCGGTCCTTATCCGCTGTGGGCGCAGGAGAATTGAGGAGTTCAAATCTTAGTACGAGAGGACCGGATTTGACGAACCGCTGGTGTTCTAGTTGTCGTATCAACGGTATTGCTAGGTAGCTATGTTCGGTCAGGATAAGCGCTGAAAGCATCTAAGCGCCAAGCCTCTCCCAAGATGAGTTCTCCCTGAAGGGACGTGGTAGACCACCACGTCGATAGGCCACGAATGTAAGTGTTCCGAGCGAATCGGCTTAGTTCAGTGGTACTAATATCCCGTTCGGTTTACCTGCCGTGTCGCGCGTCGTTTAAGCCTGTCGCTTGCTTCAGTGTGTAGATGCCAGCGACCGTGCTGCGTTGCCATTAGAATTTTGGAGTCCCGCAGCGGAATCCGAAATTCTGGTGATACGCTCTCTGGTCCCACCCGTTCCCATTCCGAACACGAGCGTGAAACAGAGGTGCTCCGATGATAGTGCTTCATACTGGTTGCGCGAAAGTAGGTTATTGCCAGGCTTCTGCCCCGCCTTCCGAAAGGATGCGCGGGGTTTAGCGTCTTCGCGAACGTGTCACCGGCATGCCTGCAGGTGGCGCTCTACTCGTCTTTTGCCGTCGCACCCCGCACCTTCCTTCAAATGAATCCTCGCACGCACTTCGGGAAAGTAAAAGAAGTCATCGAACCGCCGAACCTGATTGAGGTCCAAGTCAATTCCTACAGTGCGTTCCTGCGTCCGGGAAATGTTGCGAAGAACGGGAGCGATGCTGGGCTTCAAGCGGTGTTTAGGGAAGTGTTCCCGATCCAGAGCTACGACGAGAAAGTAACGTTGGATTTCGCGAGCTACGAGATCGGTGCCCCTAAGCTAAATATTCGCGAGTCTATGCGGGAAGGGCAGACGTTTAGCGCACCGCTTTACGTGACCTTCGTGCTGAAGGAGGAGCACGGCACAAAGGAGGAGCGGGTCTATATGGGTGAGATTCCCCTGATGACCCCTCAAGGAACGTTCGTTGTCAACGGTGCAGAACGGGTGGTGGTGTCTCAACTGCACCGCTCGCCGGGCATCTGCTTCGAATCGACAACGCATCTCAATGGCAAAGAGCTGTATAGCTTCCGGATTATACCGGATCGCGGATCATGGCTCGAGGTCCAGTTCGACACCAACGATCTACTCTACATTTATTTAGATCGTCGCAAGCGCCGGCGCAAATTCCTGGCTACCACTTTCCTTAGAGCCTTGGGTTATGGGGCCGATGAGGACATTTTGCGGCTGTTCTACTCGATTGAGAATCTTGCGCTTAGCGATTCGACCACGGAGGAAGAGATTGCTTCGAAAGTTCTGGTGACCGATATTCGTGATGGAGAGATCACGGTGGCGCGAGCATTCGAGCCTCTGACGCAAGCGACGATTCGCCAAGTTCTCGCGTTAGGGATTAAGGAAGCGCGAGTTGTCGACACTGTAGCAGACGACACAATCATCAAGGCGTTGCGAAAGGATCCGGCACGCGATGAGGATGAGGCGCTAAAGGACATTTACCGGAAGCTCCGGCCTGGGGATCCTCCTACGGTGCCTAATGCGCGCGGGTTGTTGAAGCGGCTTTTCTTCGATCCTAAAAAATACGATCTCGGCCGCGTCGGGCGTTATAAGCTTAATCAGAAGCTCGCCGTAAATGTCCCGCTTGAGGAGCGCGTGATGACGAAAGAGGACTTCATTGCCGCGACAAAATACCTGATCGCGCTCCGGCGAGGTGAGGGAACTTTGGACGATATCGATCACTTGGGATCTAGGCGCGTCAGGACCGTCGGCGAGTTGCTGGCGAATCAGTGTCGGGTTGGACTCGCGCGAACTGAACGTCTCGTCAAAGAGCGCATGACTCTCTTCGACGTAAACGTCGAAGGCATGACGCCACAGAAGTTGATCAACCCGAAAGCTCTCAGCGCGGTCATTCGCGATTTCTTCGGGAGATCTCAACTCTCTCAATTCATGGATCAAACGAATCCATTGGCGGAACTTACCCATAAGCGACGGCTGTCCGCGCTGGGACCTGGTGGATTGTCACGTGATCGAGCCGGGTTTGAGGTTCGAGACGTTCACCCGTCACACTACGGGCGAATCTGCCCGATTGAGACTCCTGAAGGTCCGAACATTGGGCTAATTTCGTCGATGTCCAGTTATGCGCGGATCAATGACTTCGGATTCATCGAAACACCATATCGCCGGGTAGTTCACGGAAAGGTAACTGATCAGATCGACTATTTGACCGGCGACAGAGAAGAGAATTTCGTCGTCGCGCAGGCGAATGTGCCGATCGATTCAAAGGGAAAGTTTGAGACCGATAAGGTTGCTGTTCGTTATCGGGGTGACTTCCTTGAGGTAGAGCCAGAAAAGGTGAACTATATGGATATTTCGCCAAAACAACTTGTCTCGGTAGCGGCTGCCCTCATTCCCTTTCTGGAGCACGACGACGCGAACCGCGCGCTCATGGGTTCGAACATGCAGCGACAGGGCGTCCCCCTGCTCGTAAGCGAGTCGCCGATCGTTGGGACCGGCATGGAGGGGAAGGTTGCTCGAGATTCACGTGCTGTGGTGGTAGCCGAGGCAGATGGTAAAGTTGCGAGCGTTACGGCTGACATGATCGTCACGACGTCGAACGGAGAGATGCCGGAAGGTAAGAAGAAGTTGAAGCACGACCCGACGGAGGGGACTTACCTATATGACCTTCGGAAGTTTATGCGCTCCAACGCAGGGACTTGCGTTAACCAAAAGCCGATCGTCACGAAAGGGCAGGCGGTGAAAGCGGGCGACGTTATCGCCGATGGACCCAATTGTGAGAACGGAGAGCTGGCGCTTGGCAAGAACGTGCTCGTGGCGTTCATGCCATGGAACGGCTACAATTTTGAGGATGCCATCACTATTTCGGAGCGCGTCGTTAAACAGGATATCTATACCTCGATCCACATCGATGAGTTTGAAATTGGAGCCAGAGACACGAAGTTGGGTCCCGAAGAGATTACTCGCGACATTCCTAACGTCTCTGAAGAGGCGCTTCGGAACCTCGGCGTTGATGGGGTTATTCGCATTGGGGCGGAAGTAAGGCCCGGAGATATTCTGGTCGGGAAAATCACTCCGAAGTCGGAGACGGAACTAGCGCCTGAGGAGCGGCTGCTGCGTGCCATTTTCGGAGAGAAGGCGGCGGATGTGAAAGATACTTCGCTAACGGTTCCCTCGGGCACTTATGGCATAGTCATGGACGTGAAGGTGTCGTCTCGGAAAGAGATTGCCCGGATGAAGCTTTCTCCGGCAGAGTCGAAGCGGCAATCCAAGGTGATCGACGACGAGCATGCTAAGAAGAAGGAAGAGCTGCACGAGCAGCTTACAGATGCCCTCTCAAACGTTCTCCTTGGGGAGAAAATTCCCCTTGATGTGGTTAATGCGCAGAGTGGCGAGATAATCATCCCTGCCAATCGCAAGATCACGAAGACACTCCTCCGCAAGCTGGCGGGCGTGTATGACCACGTTGACATCGACCCATCGCCAATTCGTAACAAAATTCGCGAGATCATCGGACAGTTCGAGCCGAAGTTTGCAGAACTCGAGGTCGAGCATGAACGATCTCTCGACAAAGTGGAGGCCGGTGATGACATCGACCCTGGGATTATCAAGCAGGTAAAAGTCTACATAGCCTCCAAGCGGAAGCTTTCGGTTGGGGACAAAATGGCTGGGCGACACGGCAATAAGGGCGTTGTCGCGCGGATCGTGCCGGAAGAAGATATGCCTTTTCTATCGGACGGCACGCCAGTCGACATCTGCTTGAATCCACTCGGAGTTCCGTCGCGCATGAATGTCGGCCAGGTCTTGGAAACACACCTAGGGATTGCGGCCCGGGCGCTGGGATTCAAAGTGGCCACTCCGGTCTTCGATGGCATCAAAGAGGAACAAATTTTCGAATACATGAGGCAGGCGAAGGCCGTCGATGGCTACAGCTGGGTGAACGAGAGCGGCAAGGCTACCGTCTATGATGGGCGCACCGGCGATCCCTTTGACCAGCAGGTGGTAGTCGGCGTAATCTACATGCTGAAACTTGGACATCTTGTGGCGGACAAGATCCATGCGCGCGCGGTCGGACCTTACTCGCTTGTTACTCAACAGCCCCTCGGCGGAAAGGCGCAATACGGCGGGCAACGATTCGGCGAGATGGAGGTTTGGGCTTTGGAAGCGTATGGTGCCGCCTACACGTTGCAGGAATTGCTTACCGTCAAGTCGGATGACGTCCAGGGGCGGACTCGCATCTATGAGTCGATCGTCAAAGGCGACAACTCACTAGAGGCGGGCACGCCAGAGTCATTCAACGTTCTGATCAAGGAGATGCAGTCGCTTGGGCTGGATGTGAAAGTTGGCGGCAAGGCGGAGGGCGGCCCCGGGCATCTGCCGGATAGTCTCCTGTAATCCAACCAGCTACGCACGCCGGATAAGTTAGGCTTTGGCGCGGGACCGGAATTCATTTAAAAACATTATGATTGAACCATCTTTTCGAGAATTGATCGGCGAGGAGCGTCCTGTCGGCTTCGACCAGGTCGCGATTTCTGTCGCGTCGGCGGAGGCTATCCGCGCTTGGAGCCACGGAGAGGTGAAAAACCCGGAGACGATCAACTATCGGACTTTCAAGCCCGAGAAAGGGGGCCTATTTTGCGAGAGAATCTTTGGACCTACACGCGATTGGGAATGCTCATGTGGGAAATACAAGCGGATTAAGCACAAAGGGGTAATTTGCGATCGGTGCGGGGTCGAAGTAACGCTCGCCCGAGTGCGGCGCGAACGGATGGGGCACATCGAGCTCGCGGTCCCGGTCACGCACATCTGGTTTTATAAGTGCATGCCGTCCCGGATCGGCCTCATGCTGGATATGTCGAGTCGGCAGCTTGAGCGGGTAATATACTACGAGGATTACATTGTCATCGACCCTGGGCAGACTCCCTTGCAGCGTAGCCAGCTTTTGACGGAGGCGGAGTATCGCGAGGCTCTGGATCAATACGGGGACGGCACCTTCACCGCTGGAATGGGTGGCGAGGCAATTAAGTCAATCCTGACGACGGTCCAGCTTTCCGATGTGCAAACGCAGTTGGAAGAGCAAATGACGCAGACGCGGTCAAAGCAGATCCGCAAGAAGGTCGCGAAGCGCTTGAAGCTAGTGCAAGGCTTTATGCACAGCCAGTCCCGACCCGAGTGGATGGTATTGGAAGTGCTGCCGGTCATTCCTCCTGATTTGCGGCCGCTCGTGCCGCTCGAGGGTGGGAGGTTCGCAACTAGTGATCTCAACGACCTCTATAGGCGGGTCATCAATCGGAACAACAGGCTGAAAAACCTGCTCCAGCTAAAGACTCCGGATGTCATCATCCGGAACGAGAAGCGGATGTTGCAGGAGGCGGTCGATGCTCTGTTCGACAACGGGCGCCACGGGCGAGCGGTCACGGGCGCCGGTAATCGTCCGCTGAAATCTCTTTCTGACATGCTCAAGGGAAAAGGCGGGCGGTTCCGCCAAAATCTACTTGGCAAACGGGTAGACTATTCCGGCCGGTCGGTGATTGTCATTGGCCCCGAGCTGAAGCTTCATCAGTGCGGACTGCCGAAAAAGATGGCGCTCGTGCTTTTCGAGCCGTTCATCATTCGGCGGCTGAAGGAACTTGGGTATGTGCATACGGTGCGTAGCGCTAAAAAGATGATCGAGCGGCAGACGCCGGAGGTTTGGGACATATTGGATGAGGTTACGAAAGGACATCCCGTCCTGCTGAACCGCGCTCCAACGTTGCACCGCCTGTCAATCCAGGCATTCGAGCCCCAACTGATCGAGGGCGAGGCGATCCGAATTCACCCGTTAGTTTGCACCGCCTATAATGCTGACTTCGATGGAGATCAGATGGCGGTTCACGTCCCGCTTTCTGTGGAAGCGCAGATGGAAGCGCGGATGTTGATGCTGGCGCCGAATAATTTGTTCTCGCCGGCGAGCGGACGCCCTGTGACGACACCGTCTCAGGACATCGTGCTGGGATGCTACTACCTGACGCAGAACCCTCGGAAGTTTGCTGGTCAAAAGGATCCCGACCGGCTGTCGCTATTTGCCGATCCGACGGAGGTGGAGTTTGCGATGAGCGAGGGCTCGGTGAAAGTGCACGACCGTATTCGGTTCAAGAATCCGGATGCAGGCAAGAAGACGATCTTCGGGAATCCAGAGTTGCGTGTTATCGAGACAACTGTTGGCCGCGTCGTGTTCAACGAAATTTGGCCGTCAAGCCTAGGCTTCTTCAATAAGGCATGCGGGAAGAAACAGATTTCGGACGTGATCTTCCGGACATACCAAGCTGCAGGACATCAAGCAACCGTTGATAGCTTGGATCGACTGAAAGACCTGGGGTTCTTTTGGGCGATGAAGGCGGGCGTATCGATCGGGATCACAGACATGATCATCCCGAAGGAAAAACAGGTGGAGCTCGAGAACGCCTACAAACAGCTCGCGGTCATCGAAAAGCAGTATCGGAACGGTATCATCACCGACGGAGAGCGTTATAATAAAGTGATCGACACTTGGACGCATGCAGGTGAGGAGATCGCCAATGTGATGTTCCGGACTTTGGAGCATAACGAGGGACGTAAAGAGCTCAATCCCGTCTACCTGATGGTCGACTCTGGTGCGCGGGGAAATCGTCAGCAGGTGAAGCAGCTTGCGGGAATGCGCGGTTTGATGGCGAAGCCAGATGGATCGATCATTGAGCGCCCGATCACCGCAAACTTCCGAGAGGGCCTGTCGGTGCTGGAGTATTTCATCTCGACCCACGGAGCCCGAAAAGGACTCGCAGATACCGCTCTGAAAACTGCGGACTCGGGATACCTTACCCGGAAACTGGTCGACGCTTCGCAGGACGTCATCATCAATGAGGATGATTGTGGCACTACGCAAGGCATTGTTGTCCGCCCGATTTACGAAGGTGATGAGGAAGTAGTCGACTTGGCGACGCGCATCATTGGGCGCACAAGCTGTGAGACGATCAAAGATCCAGTTGCAGGATCTGCTGTCGTGAAGCGTAACGTGCTCATGGACGAAGCGACCGCACACGCGATTGAAAAGGTCGGCGTTGAGCACCTCAAGATTCGTTCTGTCCTTACATGCGAGTCAAAGCGCGGAGTTTGCGCCAAGTGCTACGGGCGGAACCTCGCGACGGGGCAGATGGTCAAGCTAGGTGAAGCCGTGGGCATTATTGCTGCGCAGTCGATCGGAGAGCCGGGAACGCAGCTGACGATGCGCACTTTCCATGTCGGTGGCACCGCTTCAGGGACATTCAAGCAGCCGATCATCAAGTCGAAGAGTGACGGGACCATTCGCTACAACGAATTGCGCGTCGTTCAGGATCTCGAAGGTCACTTCATCGCGCTGAACAAGAACGGCACGGTAACAGTTCACGCTAAAGACGGTCGCGAGGTTGAACGATACAACATTGTTTTAGGGTCTACGATCGCTGTCGCGGATGGGGGCCATGTGAAGAAGGGCGAAACCTTCGTGCAATGGGATCCCTACAATGTTCCCATCCTGACGGAGAAGAGCGGCAAAATCGAATTCCGGGATATGATCGCCGGCGTTACCGTCAGGCGTGAAGTCGATCCGGAGACGCAAGTGATGGGGGTAGTCGTGATTGAGCATAAGGAAGACCTGCACCCGCAAGTGGTGGTTGTGGGCGACGACAAGCAGATTGTCGCGAGCTACTCGATCCCAGCTGGCGCGCACCTCTCGGTTCAAGAAGGGAAGAAAGTGCAAGCGGGCGCGCAGATCGCGAAGACGCCCCGGAAAATCGCGAAAACGAAGGACATCACTGGCGGCCTTCCTCGAGTGGCTGAGCTATTCGAAGCGCGGCGTCCTAAGGACGCTGCGGAGATTGCCAAAATTGACGGCATCGTCGAAATCGGTGGGACGGTTCGAGGCAAGCGGAAGATTATCGTCACAGACGCCGACACCGGCGCTGAGGAGGAACACCTTGTCGCGATGAACAAACATATCATCGTGTTCAAGGGCGACTTCGTGAATAAGGGGCAACAGCTTACGGAGGGACCGGTCCCGCCGCACGACATTCTCGATGTTCTCGGGCCACAGCAGCTTCAGGAACACATGGTTAACGAAGTGCAGGAAGTCTATCGGCTCCAAGGCGTGGAGATCGCGGACAAGCATATCGAAATCATTGTCCGGCAGATGCTACGGAAGGTGAAGGTAACCGATCCGGGAGATACGACGCTACTCTGGGGCGACACGGTGGATAAGATTGCCTTCGAGAAAGAGAATGGCGAAGTGGTTGAAAAGGGAGGCAAGCCCGCTGAAGCGGTGCCGATCCTTCTAGGAATCACTAAAGCGTCACTCGAAACAGAGTCCTTCATCAGCGCTGCATCGTTCCAAGATACGACCCGCGTCCTTACTGAGGCGGCAACTCTCGGAAGGGTCGATCATCTTCGGGGATTTAAAGAGAACGTTATCATGGGTCACCTGATCCCGGCTGGAACAGGTTTCCCTCACCATCGAGAGATCAAGATCATCAATCTTGCAGATCATCTCGGCAGCGACGACGAGGTGCGGGAGGACGAGCCGGTTCTCGGTTAGCGGCGCCGTCGCGTCCGGGGCAGAAGGAGCTTTAGCGACCGACAGCGTGATTCTGTCGGTCGCGCTTTGGATTGAAGCCACGACTGGCACGCGTTCCGCTTTCTCACGGAGCTATGGCCCGAATCGACTCCTTTTTTAAGTTCATGAAGGAGCAGAGTGCTTCAGATCTGCACCTTTCAACCAGTAATCCCCCCATGCTCCGTATTCACGGGGAACTCGTGCGCATCGATATGCCGGCGCTGGAAAGCGATGATCTTAAGTCGCTGGTTTACGAGATTGCGCCAGAGCAGAAGATCAAGACATTCGAGGAAACAGGAGACGTGGATTTTGGCTACGAGTTCCCAGGGCAGGCCCGCTACCGAGCGAACTTCTTCAATCAGAAGAGCGGAATCTCCGCAGTTTTCCGGCTGATCCCGAGCAAAGTGATGACTGCGGACGACCTTGGTCTCCCTCCTGTCCTGAAAAAGTTTTCCATGCTCAAGAAGGGCTTGGTGCTCGTGACCGGCCCGACGGGTTCTGGCAAGTCAACAACGCTGGCAGCGATGTTGGACTACGCAAATCTGCACCGAAAGGACCATGTCATCACCGTTGAAGACCCGATCGAATTTGTGCATCAGAGTCAGCAATGCTTGGTAAACCATCGCGAAGTCGGGGTGCACACAAAGTCCTTTGCTGCTGCGCTTCGTGGAGCTCTGCGTGAAGATCCGGATATCATTCTCGTGGGAGAGATGCGCGACTTGGAAACAATCGATCTGGCTCTGACGGCCGCGGCGACAGGTCACCTTGTCTTTGGAACGCTGCATACCCCTAGTGCGCCGAAGACAATTGACCGTGTCATCGACGTCTTTCCGGCAAATCAGCAGAACCAAATTCGAGCGAGCCTGGCTGAGTCACTCAAAGGCGTGGTTGCACAGAATCTTTTCAAACGCATCGACAAGCCGGGACGAGTAGCTGCTTTAGAAGTGCTGGTCGTCGATACGCCGATCGCGAACCTCATTCGGGAGTGCAAGACCCATCAGATTCCCGGCATGATGCAGGTCGGGAAGAAGAAGGGTAATCAACCCCTTGATGACGCGATCATGGAGTTGCTAAAGAAGGCCGTAATCACTCCCGAGGAGGCATACGAGAAAGCCATCGATCGAAAGAAGTTCAGGGTCTTTCTGAAGGAGCCTCCGGATGAGTGGGAAGATTAGTTCACGCCCTCCCATCACCCTTGAGCGCCTGCCCCGTTTGACTCCTTGTTGTTGGCGGGTCTGACGGTTGGACTGCTGCTTGCAGCACCTTTTCGTAGTCGCGAGTGATCCGCTCGAGGTCGAACGCTGCCGCGTTCTTCCAGCTGGCCGCCTTCATCTGTGCGAGACGCACTTCGTCCGTGAGCAGCCCCCGTAATCGCTCAATCCACGCTTCCTTGTTTCCGAGAGGTAAGCGCAGTCCGTTCACTTCGTCCTGAACAACGTCACGGATCCCCGGGATGTCACTCGTGACGATGGCAAGTCCGTGTTGCAGTGCCTCGATCGCAGCTAAGGGCAATCCTTCAAAGTTCGACGGCATCAGCAGCAGATCAGCGTCGGAGAGAGCGCTTTGCACCTCGTCGTTGGTCAACCATCCGGCGAAGGTGATGCGGTCCTCGAGCCCGTAGAAACGCGCCTGCCGCCGTGCTGCGTTGAAGAGCAGCCCGTCACCGACCATGGTCAATCGCCAGTCGAGCTGAGCAAGGCAGCCGAGCACATCGATCAAAAAAAGCGGACATTTCTGCGGGTTGAAACGCCCAACAAATATCAGCCGGCGCTTTTTCGGGACCTCCAGAGACGGTGTTTTGCCTTGCGAGAGGTCGACCCCGTTCAGGATCCGCACGACTCGACGTGAGTATGCGCGCTCCGCGAGTTCCTGGACAAAGGAGCTCACAGCGGTGGCGGCGGCGGCGTCACGCCAAACACGTGCTGCCACCGGACCGACCCACCGAAAGAGCCGATCGGTTTGTTCCGGAGTTCCGCCTGGAACGTCTCCGAGGTGCGCTGTCACCACGTAAGGGATACGCGTTCGGCGGGTGATTGCCCAAGCCAGCAACCCTGTAGGCATAGCGAAGTGGGCGTGAATGACGTCGGGGCGCCACTGGCGGCAGTGCCGGAGCGCCGGCCGGAAGCTTGTCAGGCAGTATAGCCCCATCTCGGCAACCGAGCAGCGGTCCTCTCGCCGGCGAAAAGACGGTGCGCGGAAGATTTGAACTCCCCCAAGCTTCTCTTCCTTCGGTAAGTGCCGCATTCCGGCGGTTTGCACACGCACGTCATGCCCCCGCTTCGTCAGTTGCTCAGCAATCGCCTTCGCCATGCGCCCGCCGCCTCCGCCTAGCGGCGGGTATTCGTAGCACAAGGTCAGAATCCGCATGCGGGATGGCCACGTGCGTTGTTGGATACGTTCACACCTTTCTGACAGTCAGGCCGGCTGCGGGACGATTTCAAAGACATGTTAGGAGCGCGAGCGTAACGGATGCGATAAGAGACAGCGTCAATCCAGTTCGGTCACCGCACCGCGTTTCATCCATTTCGCAAGCAACCAGTAGGACCACAAGAAGAGTCGCTCATCCGATTTGTGCGCTCTGTGACGCTCGAGTTTGCGCCTCACATAAGAGCTGTCGACAAGAGCCGTTGCCGTGCCCTCGTTGAAGTTGAAGCAGCCCTCGCGCAACCAACGCCCTACGGGCATGCCGAAGCCTTTCTTGGGGCGATGGAGAATTTCTGCGGGCAGAAGCGTTCCGAGTGCTCTTTTCAGAATCCATTTGGTTTCGCCCTGATGGAGCTTGAGTTCCCAGGGAATGCGCCGCGCGAGATCCACAAGCTCACTGTCGAGAAACGGTGATCGCGCTTCCAGCGAGTTCAGCATCGTAGCACGGTCAACTTTCGCAAGGATGCCGTCCTGCAGGTAAAGGTTCGTCCAGAATTGGAGGGCGCGGTCGATCAGAGTTGGTTGGGCGCAGCGATCCCAAGCCTCGATGGCCTCGCTGTAAACGGTCTCGATATCCACCGGAGCACCAAAGAGTTCCCGCAGCTCCCGGGGCTCAGTCGCGCCCATCCACACTGCATTCCAGAGCGGCGGCGAGTAGCTGAGCCCCATGAGGGTGCGTTTGATCTTAAAATCCCACGAGACATTAGCGTGGCTCACCGGCAGACGGGCAGCGAGGTGGCGAATTGCGGCGTGGACCGGTTTCGGCGTGATGCGGGAGTAAAGCTCCGCTTTGCGGAGCGCGCGAAAAGGGTCGTAGCCAGCGAAGAGCTCGTCACTGCCGTCCCCGCCCAGCGCGACGGTCACATGCTGACGTGTGAACCGGGAGAGTAGGAACGTCGGGAGCAATGAGCTATCGCCGAGCGGCTCGTCGAGTCTTGAGACAAGGTCCGGCAACACCTCGCGCGATTTCTCGAGATCGAGGATCTCCTCATGGTGACGGGTGCCGAGCTGCTCCGCGACGAGCCGCGCGTAACTGCTTTCGTCGAAGCTCGAGTCATCAAAGCCGATCGAAAACGTGTTCAAGGTTCCCGCCGGAACGTGCTTCGCGGCCATCGCGGCGACGGCCGATGAGTCGATTCCTCCGGAGAGAAAAATGCCGAGCGGAACGTCTGCGATCAGGCGTCGCTTCACCGCGCGCTCGAGCGTATCGCGAATCTCTTCGCATAACGTCTCTACGGCTTTGCGCGCCGAAGCTTTCTGCGTGTGGCCGAGGGTGGGATCTGCTTGCAGAACAAACTCCCACCAACGCCACGTTTTCAATTCGCTGCGGGTCAGGTCGAGGCTCAACGAGTGGCCGCCCGGGAGTTTCCAAACCCGCTCGTAGATGCTGCGCGGCGCGGGAATGTAGCAGTAGGCGAAGTATTTCTGCAGCGAGAGCGCGGAGAGATTGCGCGGGCAGCTCGGATGCCGGGTGAGCGCCGGCAGTTCGCTCGCGAAGCCGAATGTTCCCGCTTCATGGAAGTAATAGAACGGCTTCTTGCCGAAGCGGTCGCGGCTCGCGAAGAGCCGGCGTTGCGCTCGGTCGTAAATGACAAACGCCCACATCCCGTTGAGGCGCTCGACAAAACCGTCGCCCCACGCGCGGTAGCCGTGCAGGAGCACTTCGGTATCAGAGTGATCGGTGACGAACACGTGCCCGAGTTGCTCCAGCTCAGCACGGAGCTCGTAATGATTGTAAATCTCGCCGTTGAAAACGACCCCAAGCTGCCCGTCGGCGGTCCACATGGGCTGGGTGCCGCCGGCGAGATCGATGATTGCGAGCCGGCGAAAACCAAGAAAAACCCCGGCGTTTGTGTCGTGCCAAAGCCCCTCCGCGTCCGGCCCTCGATGTCGCACCGCGTCCGTCATGCGGCGCAAGTCCGCGAGGTCGCCAATCCCCGCAAACCCAGCTATGCCGCACATGCAGCGCCAGCAGCTGGAGCAGAGTGACGCTCCTTCATCGAGAAAGCACCTGCTCGCGGACCGGCTCTCACGGGACCAGTGGCGCGTCAGGCGCTTCGCCAGCGACGTTCCTGGTCGCTCGCACGAGATACACCGCTTTTCCCTGGCTCTCGAAAAACGTGCGCATGATCATTTCCGCAAGCAGCCCCATAAGGATGCAGATCAGCCCAGTCATTCCGGTAAGAATGCAGGTCAGGAGCAGCGGGTTCTTAATAAACGGCTCGCCTTCGCCAAACTTTCGCCAGAGCGCATAGAAGCCACTGCAGACACTTAACCCGAGGGAGAAAAGCCCGACAGCGCCGAAGATATACATCGGTTTCTGTTGAAAGCGGTCGAGGAATTTCACCACGACGAGGTCCGCAATTACCTTAAGCACCCGCTCCAGCCCATACTTGGACGCGCCGCTGGTGCGAGCATAGTGCCGCACTGTTACTTCGGCGATCTTCGCGCCGTGCCACCGCGTGTAGATTGGGAGAAAGCGGTGCATCTCGCCGTAAAGCCGGACGCCCTCGATCACCTCCCTCCGATACGCTTTCAGCGAACAGCCGAAGTCGTGCAGCCGCACCCCACTGACGAGCGAGATGATGCGGTTCGCCATCATGCTCGGTAGATTGCGAGTCACCGCATCGTCCTGCCGATCGCGGCGCCAACCACTGACCACATCAAAGCCTTCGTCGAGCTTTGCGAGCAGCAGCTTGATGTCGCGTGGGTCGTTCTGTCCGTCGCCGTCCATCGGGATGATGATCTCGCCACGGGCAAAATCGAAGCCAGCCATCATCGCTGCGGTCTGACCAAAGTTGCGGCGGAAATGGATTACCTTCACGTGCGCATCTCGCGCCGCGATCTCATCGAGCAATTCTTCGGAGCCATCACTCGACCCGTCGTTCACGAGCACCAGTTCCCACGGTCGACCAATGGCCTCGAGCGCCTCGCGCGTCCGCGTGTAAAGCGCAGGGATGTTCCCGGCCTCGTTGCAGATCGGGATCGTGACGGAGATCATCAGAATCGGCAGAAGCTAGAGAACTGCGCACGGGATCGACAAGCGGCGAAACAGCTTGCCGAATAGTCTCTGCAGGACTTAAGCGGACCGCGTGGCCTTTGCTGTTTCTCTCAAGTCGTGGATGGCGAAGAAGCGCGCGCCGCGGCTCCTCATGGAGTCCGATATTACTGACATGCAGATCCCAGGCGAGAGGCTGCGCGCCTTGCGGGAGGACGATCGTTTCATCGTCTCCTATCCGCGCAGCGGAAACCGGTGGCTCCGCATGATGTTACGCGACGTGATCGTCGCAGGCGGGCCGGATATCCCCGCGCCGAGCGGTTTGTCGGCGTTCATTCCAGACCTTCATCAATGCGATCCGGGCGGGCCCGTGCTTGAGCAGTTTGGGGTGAAAGCGCGCATCTTGAAATCGCACAACCTGCGCGTCATCGAAGGCCGCCCGATGATCTACCTCTTCCGCCGGGCGGCGGATGCGTTGATCTCTCTCTACTATTTTCGATTGAAGCATCAGCCGGCGCGGTCCGGCGAGAGCACTCCGAGTGCGGAGGAGTTTTGCCGCAGGGCGACTCCTGGGTGGATCGAGCATTTGACGCTCGCGCTGCGGGCACGAGATGGCTGTCCGACACGCACCTGTTTCATCGCGTATGAGGCACTGCACGCCGCGCCAGTGGCCGCGCTCTGCCGCGCAGTAAATTTTCTCGGGATCGATGCGGGGGAGGACGTGGTGCGGACTGTCATCGAGCGAAATACCTTTGAGAGAAGTCGCGCAGACGTCGGGAATGGAGCAGGACCTGGGACCGGCCCGATACTGCGCAAGGGCAGGGTGGGAAGCGCATCGGAAGATTTGCGTGCGGAAAGCGTGCAGGAAATTGAACGCAACACGGCGGCGCTCTACGAGGCGGCCCTTGTCGCCGCCTCAGCTTAGATCCTGCGAACGGGCAGACTCGGCGGCGGAAACCGAGGGCCAGAGGGAAGCCATGCGGGTAAGAATCTCCACGAACCGCGCGCGCTCCTCGCCAAGCGTGTGTTGCGCGGCAGTGTGGCGAGCGCTTGTGAGCAATCGCTCTCGCTCACTCTCAGACAGCCGCAGCGCTGCCCGGGTGGCCGCAACGAGTGCGTCGGAAGCAAACGGCGGGCGGAAGGAGTTTTCGCCGGGCAGGCAAAACGACCGGTTGCCGACGACGTCGGGACAGATCACGAGCGTGCCAAGTGCCATCGCTTCGAGCGCGGGGAGGTAAAAGCCTTCCGTTTGTTGTGGCAGAAAAAGGGCAGTGGTGCTCAGGCGAAGAAGCTCGAGAAAGCGCTCGCGCGGCTCTGAAGTAACGAGCAGTTGAACGCGGGGCTCCTCTCGGGAGGAACGAAGCCATCGAAGGCTCGTCGGTCGAGCGAGCTGCTTCGCGAGCTGGCGAGCGAGTTCCGGCTGCTTCATGCCGACGATGAGCAGGTCCCAGTCGTTTTCGCGCGGCCGTTCCGGCAGAGGAGGCAGCTCGATTCCGTTTGGAATGGTAACAAGGGGGCCATTCACTTCGCCCGTGTCAGCGATGGCGCTGCGGAGTTCCTCGCTCACGCAGATGCGGACGGCGGGGTGATGGAGGAATTGACGGAGCGCCCCACCTGGGTGCGCGTGGCGGAAAGATTGGATCAAGTTGATCACTGGCGTCGACGGCTTGGAACGGGCTGCGGGTGCGATCCGCTCCCAATCCAAGCCTGCAAGAAAGAGGAGATCCGGCGGTCCGTCTTTCCATGAGCTATCAACTTCGGCCCGCAGCGGCAGCCATGGATTGGTGCGATCCCAGAGCGATTCGTCGCTAAATCGGATGCACGCCTCGTAACCCGGCGTCGCGCGGACGTGTTGAAAGTAGTCCCAGACCTTTAAGTGCCCTCCCTGCAGGCCACGGAAGTCTCGGAAAAAGAGGACCCGCTTCACGCGCGAGAGGACACGGGCCAGCTTGAAGCGGCCTAGGCCAGGAGCGCCTCGACGCTTTCGCGGGTGTAGAACTTCCAAAAGCTGTCGTGCTTGCTGCGCAGTAGCCGCTCCGCAAGCGCGCGCTGCGTATCGCGGGGATAGACGCGGCTCGCGTTCTTGGAGGCGAGCGGCTCAGCCAGCGCCTGGGCCGCTGGGGTGATCGCCTGCAGCGCCCGCCCGCCACTGGCGATCACATCCTCATAGCGGATGATCCGTTCGCCCGGCAGCAGCCGAGCATACTTTTCGTAAAACCAGGCGAGCAGGAAGAACTGTCGTTCGATGCGGTCCTTAATCGCTGCCAGGCTCGCGCGCAACCCGGGATCGACTTGTTCGGCATACCGCGCGTGGCCGTTTTGCACGCCCATGGCGACGCTGTTCCACGAGCCGAGCACGGCAAGAGGATTGCGGATCACGGCGAAGCACGTAAAGCGCGCCGTGAGCGTCTCCAGCATGCCGGTGAAAAGGATCGGATGTTTCACGACGAGCAGCAGGTCGGCTGTGAGCGGCTTGTCGAACGTGATCTCCTCGCGCTCCGCGCCGCCTTGGCGTAGACCGCTCGCGACGACCGCCGCGTCCGGCACGTTGTTATCCGGCACTTTGCCGTCGATCGCGCGGCTGAACGCGGCCCCGCGTGTGATCAGCGACGTCCGCGTGGCCTGGCAAAAGCTCGCGACTTCGTCCGCGATCGCGGAGGGCGTCTCCAGTTTCGCGACCCGACTCATATCCAGTGGCTCGTGCAGGGCGACGGTGTCCGGAACCTTGTTCAACAAATGGCAAAGCAGCGTGGTGCCGGAGCGCGGCAGCCCTGTGACCAGGATGTCGTGCCGATGCGGAGCAGGAATTTCCATGTGGGGAAAGTTTGCACCGCCGGCGCAGCACGAGACAAGACGAGACGAGCAGAGCGCGATGATCCGCCGGTGGTCGGCGGGGCACCTTGGGAAATTCCGCTGGAGGCGCCTCCTCCTCTACGACGGAAGCGGCCGATCAACCCACGCGGCGTCGGGTTCGTAGCCCGCGGCGATGAGAAGATCGCCGGCGCGCTCGTGAAACTCGCGCCGAATCTGCCGCGAGAAATGGTTTTGCCAATCGCCTGGCAATCCTTGTCGGCCATGCGACTTCGCGTCGACTTCCCCCAGCTTTCGCTTGAACACTGTTTCAAAGCGGGAGGCCTTTACCGCACGCGTCAGGTCTGCTTCTCGAAGCGGCAGCGCGAGCTTCTCGAGAAAGAGCGCACGGAACCCCTCGACGTCGTCGTGGATCAAATCCTCGTAGCGAACGATCAAGTCACCGGCGCGCAGCCACGAATGCTGGATCTCGATGAGTCGCTCGAGGTCGCGGTCGAAGAGGAAGCGGAACCCATCGTCCTTGCTGGCGTGCTGCAGGAACTCGCGCGCAGTCTGCACGCGGCCGCGTTGATCGAGCGCGTGCGTGTCGCGGAGGCTGAAATAGTGGGAGGTGAGCGTGTCGCGGAGATCGCGGATCACGACGAAACGCCGCGCTGCCGCAAACTCCGGGCGCGAAGAGAATTCGCCATGCGTGATGAAGAGCGAGGGGTAAACGTGACCGGGGCGGCATTCGAGCGCGCGGAACATCTCGAGATATGGCGGGTGCTTCTCCGACTCGGCCGCCGCCGCCCCCGGCGCTTCGAAAAGGGTGCTGCCGAAGCGGGGCATCACGCGCGCGCCGAAGAGCCGATGAAGCAGCCC
>Ga0136611_10001119_pt1 | contig 18445 bp, 14 predicted proteins | sample AntDrymUQ2232306_2_FD_106645 | JGI IMG/M metagenome (GOLD analysis project Ga0136611, IMG submission 106645) | Polar desert sand microbial communities from Dry Valleys, Antarctica - metaG UQ223 (23.06) | ecosystem: Environmental > Terrestrial > Soil > Desert | place: Antarctica: Dry Valley...
CCGCTACTGGGCGCACTTCTTCGGCCGCGGCATTGTCGATCCGCTCGACGACATGCGCGCCACAAACCCTCCGAGCAACCCGGAGCTGCTCGACGAACTCGCGAAGAATCTCGTCGAGAACAAGTTCAGCCTGAAGGCGCTCATCAAGACCATCGTGAAGAGCCGGACCTACCAGCTTTCGAGCCTCCCGAACGAATTCAACAAGACCGACAAGCAGTCGTATGCCCGCTACTACCCGAAGCGGTTGCAGGCCGAAGTCGTCTTCGACGCCGTCTGCAACGTGACGGAAAGCCCTTCGGACTTCCCCGGTTTGCCGAAGGACCGCAACGCACCGAAGCGCGCGATGGAACTCCCGGACGAATCGTTCGCGTCCTACTTCCTCGACGTGCTCGGCCGGCCGCAGCGAATCAGCGCCTGCGAGTGCGAACGGGTGAACGAAGCGAGCCTCGCGATGATCCTACACCTGCTCAACAGCGACGAAGTGCAGGGCAAGATCGCCCGCGCCGGGGAACGGGCCGAGAAACTCGCGAAGGACACCCGCCCGGACGAAGAGAAAGTGACGGAGCTCTTCGTGCTGACCCAGGCGAAGAAGCCGACTCCCGAGCAGATGGCGCTCGCGAAAGAGCACTTGGCGAAGAACGAGAAGACGAAGAAACTCGCCTACGAAAACATCATCTGGGCACTCATCAACAGCAAGGGCTTCCTGTTCAACCAGTGATGCAGTGCTCGGCGAGCCGACCGTGTCAACGGTCGGGTGGTACGCTCGGAAGCACCCGACCGTTGACACGGTCGGCTCGCCACCGATTCATTCGAGTCTCATCATGCCCCGCTTCCTATCGGCGTTCGCGTGTCTGTCCATTGCCACAGGCACCGCCTCGGCCCAAGCACCCCTGCGATTCGCCGGGGAGTGGCGCAGCGAAAAATCCGGACACCATGGCCCGATGCGAGCGAAGCTCACGCCGGTCGCCGACGGCTACGGCATGCGCGTCGTCGGTCGCTTCGCGGCGATCATCCCCTTCGCCTATCGAACGCATCTCGATGTCATCGGGACGACGCCCGAAGGCCCAATTCTCGCGGCGGAGAAGAAGCTCCCCCTCTTCGGCGGAAGCTTCCGAACGACGGGCGTCTTGACTCCCGATAGTTTCAATGCCGACTATTCGGCGATGAAGGACACCGGACGGTTCACGCTCATCCGGCGGCGCTGATGCCACCCGTCGTCCTCATCAACGCCGTCGGCCTCACCCCGCGCTTGCTGGAACATGCACCGCGCCTCGCAGCCGTCGCGAAAGCCGGATGGTCCGCACCGCTCGCGGAAGTGCTGCCCGCCGTCACCTGCACGGCGCAGGCAACACTTCTCACGGGCGAGCCCGTGAACCGGCACGGCGTCGTCGCCAATGGCTGGCTTTTCCGCGACACGAACGAAGTCCGCTTCTGGCAGCAGAGCAACCGCCTCATCGGAGCGGAACCCCTTTACGCCGCGGCGAAGCGGCGCGCGGCGAACCGCGGTGTGCAGTTCCGATCGGCGAAGCTTTTCTGGTGGTTCAACCAGGGGGCCGACGTCGATTTCAGCGTCACGCCGAAGCCGTGGTACGGCGTCGATGGCAACAAGGCCTTCGACGTGTCCGGCACGCCGAACGGGCTGTGCGAATCGCTGAAGGGGAAGCTCGGGCCGTTCCCCTTCCCGAGTTTTTGGGGGCCGATGGCCGGCATCAAATGTACCGAGTGGATCGCCGAGAGCGCCGCCGAAACCCTGCGCCTGCACCGCCCCGATCTCACGCTCGCCTATCTCCCGCACCTCGATTACGAACCGCAGCGGCGCGGGCCGAGCGGCTGCGACATGGCCAAGCAGGTGAAGCAACTCGACAACGCCGCCGCCCCGCTCTTGGACGAAGCCGAGAAGTGCGGAGCGCAGGTCTGGGTCGTCAGCGAGTACGGCCACTGCGACGTCGAGACCCCTGTCTACCTCAACCGACTGCTGCGGACGGCCGGGCTGCTCGAAGTGCGCCGCGGCCCGTTCGGGGAACAGCTCGACACCTTCGCCAGCCGGGCGTTCGCGGTCGTCGATCACCAATTGGCCCACGTCTACGTGCGGCTCGCCGAGGATCTGCCGCGGGTGAGGGATCTGCTCGTCGGCCTGCCCGGCGTGGCGGAAGTGCTCGTGGGTGAGGAGCGGGCGAAGCATTCGCTCGATCACGGGCGCTCCGGCGAGATCGTCGTGCTCTCGGAGCCGAAGGCGTGGTTCGCCTATCCGTTCTGGCTCGACGATGCGAAGGCCCCGGATTACGCGCGCGCCGTCGCCATCCATAACAAGCCGGGCTTCGACCCGTGCGAACTCTTTTTCGATCCGAAGTTCAGCATCCCCAAACTCCACGCCGCGACGCGACTGCTCCAGAAAAAGCTCGGCTTCCGCACGATCTTCGATCTGACGCCGCTGGATGCGGGTATCGTGAAGGGGAGCCATGGCCTGATTGCCGCCGACCCGCTGGATGCGGCGATCCTCATCGGCCACGGGCCACGGCCGACGGGCGAGCGAGTCCCGATGACGTCCGTGAAGGAATTGGTACTCGGAGCGCTGGAATTGCCGGAGTAGGGCTACAAGAAGTTCGGCTGCGCATCCAATTCCGGCGCGGCGAAGTCGCCGAGCTTCCACTTTTCGACGGCGAGCGCGGCCATCGCCGCGTTGTCGGTGCAGAGATCCATCGGCGGGATGAAGACCTCCGCGTCGAGGGCGAGCAGCTTTTCCCGCAGTCGCCCGTTCGCACTCACGCCGCCGCCGACGGCGAGACGCTTCAAGCACGTTTGTTGGAGCGCTTGCCGGCATTTTCCGGCGAGGACATCGACGACCGCTTCTTGGAAACTCGCGGCGAGGTCGGCCCGCCGGCGACCGGCCGGCGGCGGGGTCATCTTCGACACGCCCTGCCCGTGGCACGCGTAGAGTACGGCGGTCTTCAATCCGCTGAAGCTGAATTCCAACTGCGGCGTATCGAGGAACGAGCGCGGGAAGGCGAACGCTTTCGGGTCGCCACTGCGCCCCTCGCGCTCGAGGGCCGGCCCGCCGGGGAACCCGAGGCCGAGGATCGCGGCGACCTTGTCGAACGCTTCCCCCGCGGCGTCGTCGCGCGTCGTGCCGAGGAGAGCCAGTGACAGCGGGCTGTCGCAGCGGAAGAGGGCCGTGTGCCCGCCGGAGATTACGAGGCCGACGCAGGGGAAGATGTCGCGCCCCGCGGCGATGCGGCAGGCGTAAATGTGGCTCGCGACGTGGTTCACCGCCACGAGGGGGACACCGAGCGCGAAGGCGAGCGCCTTCGCGGCCGTGACGCCCATCAGCAGCGCCCCGACGAGGCCGGGCGTGTTGTGGACCGCGACGCAGTCGATATCTGCGAGCCTCCGGTTCGCCCGCCGCAGCGCTTCATCGATGACGGGCAGAAGGTTCCGCAGGTGCGCCCGGCTGGCGATCTCGGGGACGACGCCGCCGAAGCGGACGTGCAGATCGTTCTGCGACGCGACGACGCTGGAGAGCACGCGGAGTTCGTCGGTGAAGACGGCCGCGGCGGTTTCGTCGCAGGATGTTTCGAGGGCGAGGAAGTGGGTCGTCACGCTGCTTCTTCGGGCGGGAAGAGTTCGATCAGCGGCAGTCGGAAACCGGGGACGACCGGGTCGCCTTCGAGGATGTCGGTGATGCCGTAGATCGTCACCGACTTCGGCGAGGCGTAGACGTGAATCTGCTCGGCATCGGGCCAGACGACCCAGACGGCTTTGCAGCCGGCACGGAAATACTCCTGCATCTTTTTGATGATGTCCCGGCCCCCATCCGACGGGCTGATGACTTCGACAACCAAGTCGGGAGCGATGCTCATGAACGCGACGCTGGGAATTTTCTTGGCCTTCGGCCAAGTCGAATAGGAGATAAAGGCCAGATCGGGAATGCGTCGGTTTTTCGAATTCGGCAGAGCGAACTTGCCTTCCACGACGCACCGACCCAAATCGTACTCCCGGATATACAGTCCGAGGAACATCGCCATTTGACTATCGATCCATTGCTCTTCGCAACCCATCGCCTTCTCCACGAGGTACCCATCGACGAGTTCGAAGTGCTCGTCGTCGAAGAGCGGCTCGGGTACCGACTCTTGTACCGCCGGCATCGGCCAATTATCACTCAGCAAGCGCTTCGTCGAAGCCAAGATGTTCATGATCGTCTCCTGATCTGTGATCGGTATTCTACCCCTTCCAATTGTTCGACTGCTTCCAGAACTCCAGCGGGTTGCGGTAGACCACCCGTTCGATCACATCTTCCGAGTGCCCGCGGCGCTTGAGTTCCTGGATGAGCGCCGGCACGGCGAGCGGGTCGGAGTGGCCCCAGTCGCCGGCGGAGTTCACCATGACGCGCTCGGGGCCGACCATCTCCAGGATGTCGGCGCTGCGGCTCGGCGTGCACTTCGTGATCGGGTAGAGCGTCATCCCGCACCAGAACCCGCCGTCGAGCGCGAGCCGCACCGTGTGCTCTTCGACGTGATCGACGCAGACGCGGTGCGGCTTCACGCGCCGGTCATTCTTGAGCATATCCACGATCATCCGGGTCCCCTTGAGTTTGTCTTCGAGGTGCGGCGTGTGGATGAGTACGAGTTCGTCGGTGCGCATCGCGAGGTCGAGGTGTTCTTGGAAGATGGTCGCCTCGTTCGCGGTGTTCTTGTTCAGGCCGATCTCGCCGATGCCGAGGACGTTGGGCGCCTTCAGGAATTCCGGGATGAGCTTGATGACCTCGCGCGACAGCGCGACGTTTTCGGCTTCCTTCGCGTTGATGCAGAGCCAGCAGTAGTGCTTGATCCCGTATAGCGCGGCCCGCTTCGGCTCGACCTCCGTGAGGTGACGGAAGTAGTCGCGGAAGCCGTCGGCCGTACCGCGGTCGAACCCGGCCCAGAAGGCCGGTTCCGAGATGGCCTCGCACCCGGCGATCGCCATGCGGGCGTAGTCGTCGGTAGTGCGCGAGATCATATGGATGTGCGGGTCGAGCCACGGAATCATGTCGCATCTCCTTCTAGAGTAACGACTTGTGCGGTTGATCGGGATGAATAATGGACGGAATTCCTGCCTGCCAGATAGTCCATATCATATCAGATCTCACCCACCAAAAGTCCCCAGAAGCACTCGGCGATGCCTGGGCGGATCGCCCGCTTCCACGATAGCCGGTAAGAAACAGTACGGGGTGAACCCGGTGTGTCGGTTCGACGCGCAATACCTGGCGATAAGGAGCGTCACGCTCTCTGGGCTACGTGCGAGTCACGACTTCGTCGGCCCTTTCACATGAAGCGCATGATCTTGGCGAGAGTTGGCCGATGTCAGGGCACGGATGGTAACTCGCTCAAGAGCCGGCAGTCGTCCTCGAAGCGCTTCACGGCCCGCTCGTAGGAACCCGTCGTTTTCGTGAGCACCAGGGAATAGGGACTTCCCTTGCGCTCGAGTGAGTGTCTGATGTCGCACTGGTGCCGGCCAATCTTCTCAATGAGATGCCGTCGGTTGTCTTCGCTGGCCGGAATGCGGACGACCTCGTGCGAAGGGTCGGCGAGGAATGCGTTGAGTTGCGAGCAGAACTGGCAGCGGCAATCGACCGTCGCAGGCCATGCCCAATCGGTCGGTGGCGTTGGTTCACTGGCGGTGGCACGTTCGAGTTGACCGCGCACGGCGGCGAGCCATGACTGGAATTGCGGGCGCACCGAGCCGAGCCGCTCTTGCGACCAGGGGATCAACAGCTTCAGCGCGGGAACCTGGCCGTCGTCCAGGGTGAACTCGTTCGGCAATTCTTGCGCGAATCGAATCACCCGCGCCAGGTCTTCGTCGCGTCCGCTCGCCGCCAGAGCCTGAAGCAACGGTGGGAGCGATTTCTCAGCGATGGTCGCTCCCGGGCTCCAGCGAGGCGCGTAGGCCGACAGATCGGGACATGGTTCGCAGAATTGTGTCACGGCAATCGCGCACAGCTCACCGGCCAGAATCGACCTGTCCGGGTCAGGTGACGATTCGCAACAAACCGCTGATAACCACTCGACATCGCGCTGCAGTATTTCGGATCGCCGCCCACATTGATCCGCCCGAACGGTGATCAGGTGCTTCAGTTCCTGAGCGAAGGCGGTCCATCCGAACTCGTGGCACGCGGTCACCACGAACGTGTTCAGCGGCAGCACCTCATCCTGTCCCGCGAGTTTCGTCAGGAACGCCGCGATGGTGTCCCGGTCGTGGAGCATGAGCAGGTGTTTCGGGAAGTCGTCGAGTGGCGACTCATCCACACGCCGGGAACTCCGGTAGCTGGAGCGCTTGGGCCACTCGGTGACGAGGGCGGCGGCGAAACGAATACAGTCGTGGCGGGCAACTTCGAGATGCTTCTTGGGCGTTTTCGCCAGCTTTTTCGCCATCGAGCAGAACAGCGGCATGCCGGCCGCCGCACCGCAACTGGCGACGACATCGAAGTGTCGCTCGCGGTGCCAGACGACAATGGCCGACCTGTGATACCAGCGGTCGAGCGTGTTGCCGGCGTTACCGGTGTACCCTTCAAACTCCTCGGACGTCGGCTTCCAGTCGTGAACGGGGATCGAGGAGACGATGGCCGACAAGTCGAGTGCGATTTCTCCCCACGGCTGTTTCTTGCCGTCCAAGTCTGTCCACTCGGTACCGTTCAAATCGTCTTGGTAGGTCTCGCCGATCTCGATCGCGTGCCGCCGCGGGGCACGGTAAGAATTGCGAGAATAACTGTCATCGGAGCTGCCGCCGTCGGCGAACTGCGACAAGTGTCGCGAGACCTGCGCCAGATGCACCAAGCAATCCGCCGTTGCCGCCGCCGGCACCACCAGGTCCGCGAGTTGTCGGTCCGCTCCTTTCAGCAAATCCAGCGACAATCCGCGTTGCGTGTAATGGTGATCCAAGGCAAAGACCAGTGGGCTGGCCGGCTGTCGCGTGACCCACGATCCGAGCGCCTCGGCCAGCCGATCGGCAGGAGCCGTCGGCCTCGCGGCAGCCGATAGTTTCCCGGGCTGCGGTTTCAGCACCAAGTTATAGGCCAGAGCGACTCGAACGCCGGAAGTCACGCGCTCGACTTCGTGTTCGCAATCGGCGTAGAACGCGGCGAAACAGGCCGTCTTGCCGGCCGCTGCTTCTTCGAACGCCAACTCCTGTTTGGCGGCACCGTGCCGCACGATCAACCTCCCGCCCTCGAAGGGATTGGGGAGTACGACGATGAGGCTCGCCACCATCCGGTCGTGCTTCTCGCTGTCGCGGTGCGGCAGGAAGAACCCGCCCTTCTCGTACACCAGCAGCTTGTACAGCCGGGCTTCGAGTCGGTCGGCGGGCAAACCCAGCGCGTCCGCGGCCGTTCGCGTCGCGTCGGTGATCGCAGTGTTCCATTCGTCGCCGAGTCGGAACATCTGCGGATCGAGTTCAAACGTCTTGCGGACACGGGAATCGACTAGCGTCTCCGTGCCCTTCCCGTATGGCGCAACGTGGCAGACCGCGATCAGCGCCTTCGCGGCCCCGCGCCTCAGCGGAACCGGGACATGGCCCAACCCCTCGACTTCGAGGTCGGGGGCGGCGACGGGCCGTTCGCCGGACACGACGAACTTTGCCGCCCGCGTTGCCTGCCCGATCGCGGCCGCGAGCCAGTCGAGTTGCGAGGATCCGGTGTCGCGTTTCTTCGGCGCCTTCGACATCGCTGGCTCCCTTATTCCTCAGCATACTGCGGGGGAGATTTTCCCTTGCGCTTGATAATCCGCGGATAGGTGACGGTCGGAATGGCTTGCTCGACCCGCTCCACCTGGACCTGATGAAACCATTCGTCGCCGAAGACGAAGAGGTAACCGAAGGCGCGATTCGGCTTCAATTCGAGGGCGTCCAGCGTGGTCGTGCGTGCGTCGCCGTCACCTTTCTTGCCCTCCTGCGGATCGGGAATGCCGTAGTTGGGTCCGTCGGGATCGAACGGACGCTTGCCGAACTGGAATTCGTAAAGGTGCTCATCGGACCGGTCGAACGCCGCGAAGATGGCCTGGTGCAGTTGTTCGAGCGTCTGGTCGCCACGAATTTCGATGTCGCGGCGAACAACTTTGCTGGCGAACTTCTCATTGACTGGTCCAGCCGTCAGGAAGACCGATACGACGAACAGGTTCGCCGGAGGTGTCACCGGAGTCGTGGTAACGCGTCTTGGTGGATTGCAGGGGCGTTCAGGGTTCTTCGCCGACTTGCGCTGATTCCACGGTGGAATCTCGTCTTCCGGGATCAGGATTTGGAGCGAACGGGGCTGTCCCGGATGGCGAAGGACCAGTCCTTTCTTTTCCAGCGTCTTGACCATCTGGTTCACCGACGGCGGTGAAACGCACATGGCCGCGGCGATCTCGGATTCGGCGGGCGGATAGCCACGCATACCGATGTAGGCGTGAATAAACGCCAAATACCGGGCCTGGGTCGGAGTGAAGTCGGCCATTACCTGGTTCTCCTCACCCGCGGGCAGGTGCCGATGTACCGCATAAAAGCCTCCGGAGCCGTCGCTCAGCCCCAATTGAAAACCCTGCTCTCCGTCGCTCCCGTCCGGATCGCGGACGGAAATTGTGGATGGCGGAAAAACGCGGGTCTGTATGCGGGGAAGGAAATAGCATCGTGACTCAACTCATGAGGATATCCCAAGATCCCGAGGCAGGAAACCGTCCGCTGCCGGGAGGCTCCGTTCACAAGAGGGCGAAGACCACTCGGTGGTCTCGATCCGCAAATGAAAAGCAGGCCCGACCGTTACTGACCGTCGGGTATCGAATGCCACCACACCTTCTTCGGCCTTGGCTTGTGTTGCGCGTCGGGCCAACGGGCCCACTCCATCGCTTGACACTCGGACGCCGAACGCCGATACTCCACACCCCGTCCACTCCCTCGTCCCGGTGCCTTCCCGTGCGAACCGTCGCGATCCTCGGCTCCCTATTCCTGTGCGTCCCCCTCCTCGCGGCCGAGCCGGAGCTGACCGTGAAGAAGTCGAAGGAGAGCCTCGACTTCTCATACGGCGGCGAACTCATCGCGAAGTATGTCATCGCGTCGGATGTCGCGAAGCCCTACTTCTGGCCGCTCAACGCGCCGGGCGGCATCCCCGTCACGCGGGCTTGGCCGATGGTGAAGGGGACGGCCGGCGAGACGACCGACCACGTCCATCAGAAGTCGGCGTGGTTCTGCCACGGCGATGTGATCCCCGTCGGGATAGAACTCAAAACGAAATCGGCCGACAAGCGCGTTCGTGGGGTCGATTTCTGGTCCGAAACGCCGGGGCACGGCAAGATGGTCTGCGTCGAAGTCGGCGAACCGAAGACCGTTTCCAAAACGGAAGTCCGCGTCCCGACGAAGAACGAGTGGCGCACGGCCGACGGCGTGACGATCCTCGCCGAAAGTCGGACGATCACCGTGCGGAAGCTCGACAAGGGCTACCTGATCGCGCTCGATATCGACTTCCACGCGAATGTCTGCCCGATCACCTTCGGCGATACGAAGGAAGGGGCCATGGCCGTGCGCGTCCCCGACGGCACGGCGCTCGCGAACAAAGCGGGCGGGACGATCACCTCGTCGGACGGCAAAACCGCGTCGGCCGGGGCGAAAGATAACCTGCCGCTTTGGGGCATCGCCGCCGACTGGCACGACTACGCGGGGAAAGTCGGCGACGCGACGGCAGGCATCGCGATCTTCGACGATCCGAAGAATGCGCACCGCAGCGTCTGGCACACGCGGGCCTACGGCTTGATGGCCGCGAATCCGTTCGGCCGGGACGGATCGAAATTTCCGGGCGTGAAGGGGAAGACGGAACTTGTGACGATCGCGAAGGGCGAGCACCTGAAACTGCGATACGGTCTCTACGCCCACACGGGCGATGCGAAGGTCGGTGAAGTCGCCAAAGCCTTCGCGTCGTTCTGCGGTACCGAGTGATCACTTCCCGAAGGTCGAATACTTCGGATAGCTCGGCTGGATCACGCTCTTGTAATAGCTCGACGGGTAGCTGCTCGGGTCGGGGAGCGGGCTGAGGCCCCCCTGAACCGGAGCCGCGTACTTCTTCGTGCCCCAGAGGGCGTTCACCGTGCGGACCATCGCGTTGTTGTCGATGTAGCCCGCGGCCACTCGGCTCACGTACTTGAACGACGTGCCGACGATGCTCGTCGCGGTGTCGGCCGGCTTCACCACGAGCTTTTCGGCGTCGATCGGCCGAGAGGTGTACTGCTGGGCTTGGGCCGAGCCGGCCGCCGCCATCACGATGACAGCGGCTGCAAGAACCACTCCGGTAAAACGCATCGCGCCCCCCTTCCGAGCGACGTCGCGGCCCGCGCCGGGCCATCCGGCGGTGAGTCGCGCAGTCCGGTCTGTCAAGAAGCGGGGAGCAATACCATCGGCGGCGGAGGTGTCAAGGATTTTCCGGCCGGTGATCCGCTACTTCTGGAGCGGGGCGGCGAGCTTCAGCTTGAGGCTCCACTTCGTGCTTTCGATTGTTCCGGTCCGGCGCACGTCCAGCGATTGCAGCAGTTCGATCACCTGCCCGAGTTCGCGGAACTCCTTCAGCACGTCGTCGGCACTCTTGCCGGACAGCGCCGCGAGGGCCTTCGCCGCGTCTTCGCCGTGCGCTTTCAGGTAGTGATCGAGCGCCGCCCACCCGATGCGGAGGAGCAAACCCGCGTCTTCCTTCGGAGCGGCCCGCGTCGCGTCGAAGCGGCGGATCGCGTCCGGCGACGACGCGAGAAGGAAGAAGTCGCCGCGCTGCGCGTAGGCGGGCCGCACCCCGGCCGGGAGGAGCTTGGCGTTCTCCAAATGGGAGATCGTGCCGGCGTCGTCTTTGATCTGCTTCAGAGTGAACTGGTCGTCGTGCGTGCGGTTGTACTCGACGCGGAGCGTCTGGAAGGCGAAGTCCAGTCCCATGCGGAGGGCGTCGCCGAGGGCGTTGTCTTTGCTGTCGGCGGCGCGCACCCGGAGTGCAACGGTGAGTTCGGGGAGCGTCCCCTTGTCCTTCTCGGTCGGGGCCGTGAGCCAAAGTCCCCAATCGGGGCCGATGCCTTTGAGCAAGTCGGGCAGCGCGTCTTTCCCCACGGCCGGGGCGATTCTCTTGTCGAGCAGGTCGCTCAGCCCCCTCAACCCGGAGTCGCTGAGGAACGCTTTACCCAAGCTCAGCACCTGCGGGAGGTCGAGCCGTCCGGCGAGGGCGAAGAGCGCGTCCTTCGGGATCGCCGACCAGATAGCCGACCCTTTCGGCGTGCCGAGGAAGGGCTTCAACTCGGCCGGGAGCAGCTTCGGATCGAACGCCGCGTGCAGGGCGAGTTCGCCGTCGCCGTCGAGTTCGAGCGCGAGTGCCGCGGCTTGAGTCGCGCTCCAGATGCGGGCGAACTGCTTGAGGAAGGCTTTGGCGTTGTCGTCCTTCGCGGCGGCGAGCTTCGCCTTCAACTCGGCGTCGAGCGGGCGCGGGTTGAAGATCGCCGCGAGCGCGGCCTTCTCCAATTTGAGGCGGTCGTACGCTTCGAGGAAGGGTGCGACCCTCGGCGGAGCGGCGTCGAGCGCGAGCGCCTTCTCGACGAGCGACTCGTCGCGCGAAAAGGCCAGAACGCCCTCGCGGACGAAGTAGAACTCCGTTTCGCCGCCGTCCTTCTCGCGGCGGAAGTAGGCGAGCTTGCCGAGCTTCACTTCGACAACGGCCTTAAGTTCGCCCGACTTCGTCTGCACGTCATTGAGGCTCTCGACGAGTTTCGCGAGCGCCTTCGGATCGCGGGCTTTGAGCATCAGGATCCCGGCGTCCTCATCGGACTTCGCCGCGGTGCCGGGTCGGTAGGCGTAGAGCACGGAGTCGCCGAGGATACCGTCGCGGAGTTCTTCGAACGTGATCCCGAGTGAACCCGTCAGTACCTTTTCGAGATCGAAGACTTTCTGGAGCGCGTCGGCGTTCAGGAGCGTCTTGCCGAGGTCGGACTTCTTGAGGCGCGCCGCGAACGGCGATTCCGCGATCCGCTGCGAGTGTCCCTTGAAATCTTGCGCGACGAGGCAGAGGGTGCATTCCGGCGGCACGCCGCGCAGAAGATCCTGCGTCGGGTTGGCCCGCGCGGACGTGGCGAGCGCGACGGCGAGAACGGCGACCGTGCAGAGGCGCAGCATCGGGAGTCCCATCAGGATCGCGGTTTGGACGGGGCGATACCGAAGTCGCGGAACATCCGGTTCACGGCCCGCCGCGGCTGCCCCGCCACGGGATCGAGGCCGATGATGGCACCCTCGGCGGCATCGGCGAACCCGGTCGATTCGTCCGGCGCCTTCGCTTCGACGGGCGTCGGCATCGGGATGCGCTCGGCGCCGGCGATCATTGTCTTCGACGGGGCGAGCGCCTTGTCGGTCGTCTTCCGCGTGATCGCCGCGATCGCCTCGCCCGCTTCGGCAAACGGCTTTTGGATCGGTTCGACTTTCTCGATCTTCGGTGCCGGAGCCGGCGTCGGCGGAACCGCGACGACTTCGGCAGGTGGCTTCCGGAACGCATCAAACCCGACGGCGACCCCGAGGGCCACCGACGCGGCGAGCGCGAGGCCACCGGCGCGCACGAACCAAACGCGGCGGCGGCGAGAGCGGTGAACCGCGAGTGCGGCGGCCGTCACGCGGTCGGCGAAGCCGGCGGGCGCAGTCGGCCACGCCGCTCGATAAGCCGGAAAAGCGTCGTGTTGGGGGTAATCTTCGTTCATGGCTTCGTTTCGGTCGGCGGCATCAGGCCGAGTTCGTTCAGGCGTTCGAGGATGATGGCGCGGGCGCGATGCAGCCACGTTTTCACGGTTCCCACCGGCCGGCCGACGACTTCGGCGATCTCCTCGTAGGATCGCCCCGTCTCGTGGAACAGCACGAAGACTTCGCGGTAATCGTCCCGCAGGTCTTCGACGGCTGCGGCGACCTCGACCGCGAGTTCGCCGTCATTCGCCGGAGCGTCCTTCCCCGGCATCTCGGCGAGGTAATCGACCAACTCCGGTCGCTTCGGCCGCTTCGACAGCCACGTCCGACAGCGGTTCACGGCGATGGTCAGCACCCACGGGCGCAGCGGCCGGGCCGGATCCCAACTACCCAGACTCCGGAAGACCCGCAAGAAGACTTCCTGCGCGACATCTTCCGAGTCCTGGTGGTGCCGCAGCAACCGCGCGCAGAGGCCATAGATTTCGTGCTTGAATCGCTCCACCAGCTCGCGGGTCGCGGCGGCATCGCCCGAGAGGCAGCGTCGGGCGAGGTCGCGGTCGTCGGACACGGCATCCCCCGTACGCCCATTCCTACCCCGGCTGCCCGCCGCAGGTTTCGCGGGGCCATTCGCTTCCCGCGTCCGATTCTTGCGTCGGTTCGGCCGGTTGGGTATCGTTTCATCGTACAGAGACCCCAGGGCGCAACGAGCCGCCATGTCCCGCGTTCGGGATCGCCGAGATCACCGCCAGCGAGCCGGGTGACACTTGCGAAATCACCCGGCTCCTGACGGAGCACGGATCACCCGGGCCGTGAAGAAGCTGCTACCCTTGCCGCCGAACGGCACCTTCTGGACGGCGAAGGGATCCAAGCGGAAGCTGCCGGACGAATCGGCAATGCGCGAGTTTCGCCGTGAGCCCTGCAATTGTCCTCAGCGGCGTCAGCGTTTTTTCAACTCGGCCAGCACACTCTCCACGGCCTTCGGATCCGGTGGTTTCACGAGATGGTGATCGAATCCGGCGTCGGCGGTGCGACGGCGATCCTCCTGCTGGCCCCAGCCGGTCAGCGCCGCCAACACGACTTCCTCCAGGCCGGGCTGCCGTCGCAGCCGGCGTGCAACCTCGTACCCGTCCATCCCCGGCATCCCGATGTCGAGGAACACCACGTCCGGCGTATAGGCTTCCGTCATTTCGAGCGCCGCCGAGCCGCTGTGGGCAACCCGGACTTCGTGACCTTGCAGTTCGAGGAGCATGGCGAGGCTATCGGCGGCATCCCGATTGTCGTCGACGACCAGCAGCCGGTGGCCCGAATGCGCGGCGGGACCGGCGGCAAGTCCCGGCTCCGGGGTGCCCGCGTCCGGAAGTCCCTTTGTCGAGATCGGCAGCCGCACGATGAACTCACTGCCTTTCCCCAGACCGGCGCTGCGGGCCTCGACCGACCCGTCGTGCATCTCACAGAGGTTCTTCACCAGCGTCAGCCCGATGCCCAGCCCGCCCTGGGCCTTCGTGGTGGCGTGATCCACCTGCACGAACAAGTCGAAAATGCGGGGGAGCATGGCGGGGGTTATCCCGATGCCATTGTCCCGGATCCGCAGCACCGCCTCGCGGCCGACCCGTTCGGCGGCCAGCCAAATGCGACCACTCGGCTCGGTGTATTTCGCCGCATTCGTGAGGAGGTTCGCGACGACCTGGGCGAGCCTCACCGGGTCGGCATCGAGCAACAGCGATTCGGACGGAATAGATATTCCGAGTCGGTGTCCTTGGGCTTCGATGAGCGGTTGGGCCGTCTCCGTCGCACGGGCGACCACCGCGGCGAGTTCCACGGGTTCCTTGCGAAGTTCGATCTTCCCCTGCATCACCCGTGACACATCCAAGAGGTCGTCCACCAGTCGCACGAGATGGTGGACCTGACGCTCCATCATCTCTCGCGACCGCTCGACCGTCGCCGCATCGACCCTCGGCATCTTGAGAATTTGGAGGGCGTTGCGGATCGGGGCCAGCGGGTTGCGGAGTTCGTGGGCCAGGGTCGCCAGGAACTCGTCCTTGCGCCGGTCGGCGTCCCGGAGCGCCTCATTCGCGTGGGCCAACTCCAAGGTGCGGCACTCCACCCGGTGTTCCAGTTCGGCGTGGGCCTTCCGCAAGGCTTCCTCGGCCCGCTTCCGCAGCGTGATGTCGTGCATCGACACGACGGCCCCCAGTTTCTCGCCCCCGGAGTCGAAGAACGCCTGTCCGCTCGTCATCACCGTTCTCGGCGGGAGTCCTTCGGGGACGATCACCATCTCGATGTCCCGGATCCGTTCGCCCTGAAGCGCCCGGTACAGCGGCACGTCGTCTTTGGTCATCGGAGTCCGGCCGTCCGGCCGGTAGAGGCGGTAGTGTTCGGCCCACTGCCCGGCCGGGATCGGTTCCTCGGGGAGGCCGTGCAACTCGCGGGTGACGCGGTTGAAACGCGTCAGGATCCCCTCGGCGTTGCAGGCCACGATGCCGTCTTGGACGTTCTCCAGGAGCGCGTGCAGGAATTCGCTGGTGCGGGCGAGTTCGGCGGTGCGATCGGCGACCCGTTCCTCCAACTCCCGGTGGACGACGAGGAGCGCCTCCTCGGCCCGCTTCCGAGCCGTGATGTCGTCCTGGACGAGTACGACTTCCCGAATGACCCCGCGGGTGTCCTTGAGGGGGTAAATGATGGCGGCGACCCAGCGGCTAGGCTCTTTGTGGCGGGTGCGGTCGGGGATCGTTTCGTTCGGGTCGTACCGGATGGCCGGGACGCGGGCGCTCTCCCCGGCGAACCCCTTCCGAATAAACGGAAGGACGCCCTTCCGGTCGAGCTGGCGGTCTTCCAGGATGTTGTAATCGCCGATTTGTTCCAGCGTCACGCCCCACAACTCCTCCCAGGCCCGGTTGACACGGATGGCACGCCCGTCCGGTGCAAACACCTGAATGCTGAAAGGGGCCTGTTCCATCAGTCCCCGGAACCTTCCCTCGCTCGCCCGCAACGACTCTTCGAGGCGATTGCGTTCGCCGATGTCCCGCAGGTACGCCGTGAACAGCGGCGGGCCGTCCGTGGGGATGCGGGTGATCGCCAACTCGACGGGGAATTCCGATCCGTCCGCACGCAGGGCCGGCATCTCGATCCGCTTCCCCAGCACCGGCCCCTCGCCGGTCGAGAGATAACGGGCCATGCCCGACCGGTGAGCCTCGCGCAGACGGGGCGGCACGACGAGTTGCCCGATATCCCGACCCCGCACGTCGGCCCCGGCATACCCGAACAGCTTTTCGGCTGCCGGGTTGAACTCGACCACCCGGCCCTCGTGGTCGATGGTGATGATGGCGTCGAGCGCCGTTTCCAGGATCGCCGCCTGGCGCGCCTCGCTCCCCCGGCGGGCTTGCTCGGCCTCCTTCCAGTCCGTCCGATCCCGCATGATCTTGGCGAAGCCCCGGAAGATCCGGCCTGCGTCCCACAGGGGCGTCATCGTCCCGCCGCACCAGAAGCGGGAGCCGTCCTTGCGGACGTGCCAGCGATCGTCGTTCCCGCGCCCCTCTTCCAGTGCCTCTCGCATCTCCTGTTCCGGGACGCCGTTCCCGATGTCTTCCGGTGTGAAGAAGACTCGGGCCGGTTTCCCGATGATCTCCTCTTCCGTGTAGCCGAGCAGCCGTTCGGCCCCAGGGTTCCAGCTTTCGACGCGGCCCTGCGGGTCGATGACGAAGATGGCGTAGTCCTGGACGTTCTCGACCAGCAGCCGAAAGAGTTCGCCCTCCCGTGCGTCCTGCGCTATTTGCTCGCGATCCGTCATGCTCGGCCACTCACTTCGGATGCCGCATTTCCAGGACACACGGCGGGAGCCGGGCGCGGAGGCGTGAGCGGCAATTCTAGCGGTTTGCCCGATCGAAGGCAGGCCGCAGGCGGTGAAGACGCCGCCGGGTGCGGGGAGAGTCTTCAAAGGAGTGCAGCGTCTCAGCGCCTCCAATCCGAAGCCGCTTGCGAGAGTTCGCAAGCGGCTTTTTTCGTCCTGAGCACAGCGCATTTCACGCCGCCCGACGCGTAGAATAGATCGTGCGATTCGTCTGCAAATCATGCGGTTTTGACGCGGCCCACCGTGCAAGATCGGCCCGTTCGGCCGGTACCTATCTGCAGGAAAGACTACCCTCAAGGATTCGACCCGTGCTCTCTCGTTTAGACCCCACGAAAAGCTACCGCTCGCGCGATCTCGGCTTCCTGCCCATACGGACGGAACTGTCCGAAGGCGTACTTATTTTGAACTGCATGCGCGGCCGCAAGAGCTTCGAAACCGCTTACGACCTTCAGTGCGAGCGTTCCGAAAGCGGCCGGCTGAATACGGTCTACCTCGCGAAGCGGGCCGATGCGGATGGTGCCGTGTACGGCATCGTGTTCGATCCGATCTCGGCCCTGCCGGCGCGGTGCAACTGCTCGGGCTTCGGCCGCTGGAAGGGGTGCAAGCACGTCGCCGCCGTGCGGGAACTCACACTCCGCGGCGAATTGCAATCCGTCCCCTCCGCACGCGGGAATGCGTCGCTGTAGCCGCTCATCCGCCGAACGCCGCGCGGAAGCCGCGCCCCAATTCCTTCAGCAGCGGCACGAGTTTTTTCCCGTCGAGTTGCTCGCTCAGCACGAAGTGCAATTTCACGAGATCGCAGCCTTCGGCGCGATCCCCTTCGACCTGAGCCGACGGGCCGACGCCCTCGAAGCGAGCGACGTTGAACTTGCCCGGCGAGGCGATGAACCAGCATTCGAGTGCGGACACTTCTTTCGTTTTGATCCGAACCCAATAGCGGGAAATCCCCGGCAGGCGGACGGTGACCGCATCGCGCACGTCGTACTTCACTTCGACGGCGGGTTCGACTTCCTTCAGCAGTTGCAAAAGCTTCGGCAGCAGCGCGCGAGCCCATTTCGGCTTCTTGCCCGGCGGGAAACCCTTGTCGCCGCCGTGCCACTGCTCCCCGGCGATCTTCCAGGGCATCGCCGCTTCCACGGCGGAAACGCCTTCGGCTTTGCCGACCGCCGCTTGGAACGACTCCACCGCCTGCTTCAGGAACTCCCGCATCGCCGGAGCACTCACTTCGGTCGCCTTCACGACGGTCACGACGACTTCCTGCCACGGCCCGCGCGGATTCGAGACCTCGACGCGGTGATCGCGGGCGTACCCCTCGTGGCCGGGGTAATCGCTCAGCGGCCGGAGGGCGAGCTTCTCGACGAGTGCGGCCTGCTTGAAGGTGTTGCGGGCGACTCGGAAGACGAGCTTCAAATATGCCTCGTGCCCGGTCATCGCGTGGAGGAACCATCCCGACGACTTCTTCGCGGCGGGCACTTCGACGATGGTGCGGTGCTCCCAGACCGTGTCGCTGAAGGTGCCGAGACCTTCGATGAGCGCGACGACATCCGAAAGCGCAGCCCCCTCCCATTTGATCGGAGTGCCCTTCGTCGTGATGCGGTCGCGCGTGTGCCATTGCACGCCGTTCGCCTCCCACGGCAGCTTCTGATCGCGGCCCACTTGATCGAGCGAAACATCGCCGAGCTTTTTCGCGAGGGCCTTCTTCGCGTCGTAACGTTCCCGTGCGGCGAACGGCCCGGCCGCAAGCACCGATGCCAACGCCCGCGCCGTGTGCTGCGGCAAATCCGGATGGGCTTCGGCGCACTCCACCACAGCTTCCGGAGTGCCGACCGCAACAACGAACCCGCCGCCGGTGCCGGCTTCCGGCCCCATGTCGATGATCCAGTCGGCCGTCTTGATCACATCCAGATTGTGTTCGAC
>Ga0136611_10001120_pt1 | contig 18441 bp, 18 predicted proteins | sample AntDrymUQ2232306_2_FD_106645 | JGI IMG/M metagenome (GOLD analysis project Ga0136611, IMG submission 106645) | Polar desert sand microbial communities from Dry Valleys, Antarctica - metaG UQ223 (23.06) | ecosystem: Environmental > Terrestrial > Soil > Desert | place: Antarctica: Dry Valley...
CCCGGCCCCTTCCCCCATCCGAGGGGGAAGGGGAGCACGGGTCTTCGTCCTCCCCTCTCGCTCGCATGGGAGAGGGGCCGGGGGTGAGGGCCTCTCCCGCGTCACTGGCGGGTCGCCGTCACCAGCGTGCCGTCCGAGAGCACGTCGAGCGCCGAGATCGCGACCTCATCGCCCGCGTTCAGGCCGCCCGCGACTTCCACCTGGCGGCCGTCGTTGATGCCGACCTGCACCTCGCGCGACTGGACCCGCCCATCCGCGCCCACCACGAACACGAGGTTGCGCCCGGACCGATTGACGATCGCTTGCACGGGAAGCAAAAGCGCCTGTCGCTGCGCCGTTTGGAGGGCCGCCTGGGCGAACATGCCGTCGCGAAGCGGGTTGTTCGCGTCGGTCGGGTAGATGCGCACGGCGAACGTGCGACTGCGCGGGTCGGCGGTCGGGGACACGCTGGCCACCGAGCCCCCGAAGAGCTGCCCCGGGAATGCCGCGACCGTGATCTGTGCGGTCTGGTTTCGCTCCACCTGCCCGATGCGCGCCTCTTCAACTTGGAGGACGATCTCGACGTCTCGCGACACCAGGCTGACGATGGGCGTGTTCGTCCCGACCGTCGCGCCGGGGCTCACCAGGCGCTGCGCCACGACCCCGTTGAACGGCGCGCGCACGACCGACTCGGATTGATTGACGCGCGCCGCGTCCAGTGCCGACACCGCCTGATCGACCTGGGCCGCGGCGATCTGGATATCTTCGGTGGCCGGATTCTGGCGCGACGCCAACGCCGCCTGGGCCTGCTGGACCTGGGCGCGAGCGGCCCGTACGTCGTACGGGTTCGGGTTGACCAGACGCGCCAGGTTCGCGACCGATTGGTTGACTACCTCTTGAGCGTTGCGCACGTCGAACTCGCTCGGATTGCGGGCCGAATCCGCCCGCGACTGCGCCGCGTCCAAGTTGGACTGGGCCTGGTCGAGCGCGGCCTGGAGGCGCTCGACATCGGCCTGGGCAACGCCGAAGCGGAGCTCGAGCGCGGCGAGGTCGGTGGTGCCGCCGAAGCGCGTGCGCTGGAGCGTCGCCTCGGCCTGGCGGACCGCTTCCTCGGACTGCTGGATGTCGAAGATGGTCGCGCCGTTGCGCGTGCGGTCGAGCGTGTTCTGGGCCTCCGCGACCGACACGCGCGCGGCGTTGCGCTGCGCCTCGAGTTGGTCGCGCTGCGATTCGCTGCACGACTGGCGCTGCTGGCTGGTGGTCTCGGTCGTCTGGCCGGTCGTGTCATTTCGCGAGCGGCTGCGAGTCGTGCTCACCGTCCGGCCGCACGCCTCGAGCGCCTCGTTGGCCGCCACCAGGTTGGCGCGCGCCCGGGTGAGCGCGAGCTCGGCGGCCCGCAAGTCCTCGGGCCGAGCGCCGGCGCGCAGGTTGTCGAGGCGGCTGCGCGCGGCAGTCACAGCCGACTGCGCCGAAGTTATGTCCTCGGTACGCGTGTTCGGTCCGCCGAGGCCGGCACGAGCCTGGTCGAGGCGGTAGCGCGTTTCGGTCATGGTGGCCGCCGACGCCGCGAGCTGGGCGCGGCTCTGATCGACGGTCGCGCGCGCCGTCTCAATGGCGGCGTCGAAGCCGAGCGCGTCGTCCGGCTTCGGTCCCGCGACCAGCGCCTCCAGGCGCGTCTGGGCCTGCGCAACCTGTGCCCGCGCGGCCGAGACCTAGCCTCGGGGCGGGCGCCGGCGATGGCTTGGTCGAGGCGCGCCTGCGCCTGATTGATCGTCGCCTGGGCGGCGTCCACGTCCTCCGGCTTCGCGCCGGTCTGGACCTGTGAGAGCCGGGCCTGCGCGACGCTCACCGCCGCCTCGGCCTGCTGGACCGATGCGTCGAGCGTGGCTCGGTCCAGCTCAGCGATCGTCTCGCCTTGTCGCACCTCGTCGCCGACGTCAACGAACAGCCGCTCGATGCGGCCGGTGATCTTCGGCACGACGTTGACTTGCGCGCGGGCCTGCACGTTGCCGCTATAGACCAGCGTGGCGGCGATGTTCCCCTGCGTAACGAGGGTGGACGTGATGGGGATCGCGGCGGCGGGGGCGGGGCCGCCGCCCGGCTTCGGCGCTGCCGGTTGTGCGGGAGTGCAGCCGGCCAGCACGACCGCGAGCAGCATGGAGACGTAGCCCAGGCTCCGACGTCCGTGAGGAAACGTCGAGCGAGTGGACATCGTGCGATCGCCTCTGGAGGAAGCGTCGCGGCGTGAGGCGGAACGGAGACGGCTCGGAAACATCCGAAAAATCACTTCGACAGCCCCGAAGTATCGCGGGTTCGCCGCCGAGTCTACGCGCGTCGCGCCGCACTGTCAAGCTGCCGTTATGACGAACGTGGCCGGATATTTTGTCTGCTCCCCCAGATGGGGGACGCTACGTCGGGCGTCGCCGCGCGGCATGTGAAGAACGCTCACCTCGGGCTTCATGTTTGGGCACGTCGTGGGGCGTCCGGCCGTTGACACCTGCTCCGAGCGGGGTGTATTCTCGTAGGTAGCGAGGTCGCCGACGATCTCGAGCGGGATGAGCGTATTGGTTACGACGTCCGCGGTACTCGGCAAGAAATCTCGAAGCGCCAGCGTACGATCTACGTTGGCGCTCGTGCTTTAAGCCGGGTCCACGCTGGCGGGGAGGTGCTCTGTGCAGTCGAGCCTGATCGGTAAGATCCAGAAAGCGAACCTCTACGCGCGCGAGCCCGATCGCGTCACCTTCGCCGAGTTTTCGACCACATTCCGTGGCGAGCACGATTCGTACGACGTGGCATTCCGGCAGGGCCATTGGACGTGCGAGTGCCATTTCTTCCCAGCCAATGGCATCTGCAGCCACGTGATGGCCATCCAGAAGCTGATGGGCCAGATGCTGCCCGCCGAGGCCCGCTACTGGCCCGTCTCCGAGGCGGTCGGCGTCAACGGAAACTAGCGGAACGGCACCTGGCGTCCGATTGTCTCCCGAGAGCCCCCGCTGCTCATAATGCGCGGGGGTCCTCGCATGCCCGCGCTCCGGCCACGTCGCCGCGTCCTGTTGCTCGCACTCGCCCTCGACGCAACATTGGGGGAGCCACCGTCGGGGCTGCATCCCGTCGTCTGGATGGGGACGGCCATCAACTGCCTGGGCCGGCGCGCTCCCGCGTCGCCGATGAGTCAGCTTTTCTACGGCGCGTGCCAGGCTGCCGCCGTGGCCGGCGGCACGTTCGCGGTGACCGCGTTGGCGATGCGCGGCGTCCGGCACCTCCCCGAGCCGCTCGCAACCATCGCCGAAGCGTGCCTGCTCAAGTCGATGGTCAGCGTGCGTGCGCTCATCGTCGCGGCCCGTGCGGTCGGGTGCGCGCTCGCGAGCGACGACCTATCCGCCGCGCGCTCCGAGGTCCGCGCCCTGGTCAGCCGTCCCGCCGCGGAGCTGTCCGCGCCCCAGCTCGTCGGCGCGGCGGTCGAATCGGTGGCCGAGAATGCGATCGACAGCATCGTCGCGCCGGTGCTCTACTACGTCATCGCCGGGGTGCCCGGCGCGGCGCTGTATCGCGCCGTCAACACGCTCGATGCCATGGTCGGATATCGCGGCGACTACGAGTATCTCGGGAAGGTCGCCGCCCGCACCGACGACCTGCTGAATCTCGTCCCGGCGCGGCTCGGTACGCTGCTGCTCATCGCGGCCGCCGCCATGGTCGAGGCCGACGCGCGGCGCGCCCTCGCGACGCTGCGGACAGATCGCGGGCTCACGGCCAGTCCCAACGCCGGCTGGCCGATGAGCGCGATGGCCGGAGCGCTGGGCGTGCGCCTGGAGAAGCCGGGCACGTATTGCCTCGGCGAAACCTTCGACGAGCCGCACGCCGCGAGCATCGAGCGTGCCATCGAGATGGTGGTCGCCGCAACGCTGCTAATCACTGCGATCGCATGTTGCGCCATCTCGTTGCGACGTCGGCGCGCATGACCGCCCGGATTCGACAATTCGAGCGGATTGCCGACCTACCGATTCTCTTGGTGCATGCGCCCGCCGAGGGCCGCAAGCTCGTCGCGCGGCTGCGGTCGCGCCCATTCCGCTTCCTCTGCGCCGTCGCCCACACCGACACGAGCGAGATCCCCGACATCTCGGCGGCCGGCGAAACGCCCGCGCTGCGGCGCCTCACGGCCGCTGCCGACGCCGAGGCGCTCCGGCACGGCCGGCCACGCTGCATGCAAGGCGTGCCGTCGAATCCGCGCGGCGCGCCGGGGCCGGTCATCATCACGCTCGCCGGCCTCGGACTGGCGGGGGTGACGGCCACTGTGTTCGACGTGGGGCTCCGCGTGCGTCCGGACGCGCCGACCGTGAAGATCGACCGCCGCTGGGGTGCGTCGATCGTGAGCGGGCGCGCGGTGCCCCACGCGGCCGAGTTGTTCGAGCGCGGCTACGCCTGGGGCGAGGCGCTGGCGCGAGAGTCGCGCGACGACTACCTCGTCGTGTCCGAGAGCGTCCCAGGCGGCACGACGACCGCACTGAGCCTGCTGTGTGGGCTCGGCATCGACGCCTGGGGGAAGGTGTCCGGCAGCATGCCCGGAAACGTGCATCGCTTGAAGGAGCGCGTCGTGCGCGAGGCACTGGCGGCGGCGAGCCTCGACGCCCCGCGCGCTCAGCCACGGACCGCATCTCACGCGTCGCACCTGTCGCATCCAACCGTCGCGTCGTGTCGCTCGTGCCCATCTTGCCCGACTGCGCCGCTCGGCGTCACGGCGGCCGTCGGCGACCCGATGCAGCCGTTCGTCGCCGGACTTGCGCTCGCCGCGCATCTCCGGCTCCCGGTGTTGCTGGCGGGAGGGAGCCAGATGGCTGCCGTCCTCGCCCTGGCCCTGCAACAGGCTGCACATGCGTCGCTGCCCGTCGCCCGCGAGAACCTCGCCGTGGTGACCACGGGCTGGGTCGCGCGCGATCCGGCCGCCGATCTCGCCGGGCTCGCGCGCCAGGTTGCCGCGCCGGGCAGTGCGTCGGAGCGCGAGGTGCCGTTCCTGGCGAGCGACGTGCCGTTCGGCGGCTCCCGCCACGCGAGCTTGCGGCGCTACGAGGACTTCCTTGTGAAGGAAGGTGTCGGCGCGGGAGCGGCGCTGGTCGCTGCCGCCCTCAAGACGGGCGCCGACCGCGCGTCGCTGCTAACGGCGGTCGAGGCGGTCTACGACGACATCTATGGTTCAGGTTCCGAGGACATGGGCGGCCCTGATACAATCACCCGCTGATCTGGCACGCGCCGCGCCGGCACGCGCCGATCCGACCCAGCGGAGGTAGGATGGCTATCCGGCCGATCGTGGTCCTGGGGAATCCGGTCCTGCGACAGCGGGCGCGCAAGGTGTCCCGCATCGACCAGTCGATCGCGACGCTCGTCGGGGACATGATCGAAACGATGCGCGACGCGCCGGGCGTGGGCCTCGCCGCGCCCCAGATCGGCGTACCGTTGCAGGTCGCGGTCATCGAGGCCGAGCCCGAGACGGTCCACGTGATCATCAACCCCGAGATCGTCAAGCGCGACGGCGAGCACGTTCTCGACGAGGGCTGCCTGTCCGTCCCCGGCTACTGGGCGCAGGTCACGCGCGCCGAGCGGGTCGTCGTCAAGGCGCGCGACCTCAAGGGCAAGGAGATCCGAATCAGCGGGGACGGCCTACTCGGGCAGGCCCTTCAGCACGAGATCGACCACCTCAACGGGACCGTGTACGTCGATCGCCTGGACAGCCTCGACGACCTCAGGCGCGCAAGTCGCTCGCGCGCCAAGGGCGGCGACGGCGATGATGCCAGCGACACAGCGGCCGAGTAGCGCGATCCCTCGCCGCGCCCCCTCAGCACCTGACAGCGCGCCACCCGATGGCATGATGCAATACCGCACCTGGCTGCACCTCCTGGTCGTCGCGCTGTTCCTGCTGGCGGGCTGCACGACGCCCGCCACGGAGACGCCCGCGCCGGCCACTCCAGAACCCCGCGCGGAGACGCCCACCCCCGCGCCGACCGCGAATCCGGCCGCCACTGCGACGGCGCAAGCGCTCCGCGAGACGATCCGGCTGCCCACGACCGAGCCGCCCACGCTCGACCCTTCGCTCGCGACCGATCAGGTGTCGGGCGACGTGATCGTCCAACTCTTCGAGGGCCTGGTGGGCGTCGATGAGCGCGGCACGGTCGTGGGCGTGGGCGCCGAATCGTGGGACGCCTCGGAAGACGGGCTGACGTTCACGTTCACGCTTCGCGACACGGCGCGGTGGTCGGACGGGCGCCCCGTGACGGCCGGCGACTATGAATACTCGTGGCGCCGCGCGATCGACCCGAAGACGGCCTCCGACTACGCCTCGCTCTTCTACCCGCTCAGGAACGCGGTCAAGATCCACACGACCGGCCTGGACGCACAACTCCTTGGTGTGACCGCGAAGGACGACCGGACGCTGGTGGTCACGCTCGAAGAGCCGGCCGCGCATTTCCTGCGCGTCGTGAGCACCTGGCCGTACAGCCCCCTGCGTCGCGACGTCATCGAGCGCTTTGGGGATCGCTGGACGGACCCGGCCGCCATCGTCACGAACGGTCCATTCATCTTGCGAGAGTGGAAGCACGACGAGCGGCTCGTGCTCGACCGAAACGAGATCTATTTCGGCGAGCGGCCCCAGGTGCGGAGCGCGATCTACCGCATCTTCCCTCTCGATGCGGGAGACCAAGTGCTCGCGGCCTACGAGGCCGGCGAGCTCGAATCGATCGGGACCGGCACGCCATTCGAGATCCCGCCTGCGCAAGTAGATCGCGTGCTGGCCGACCCGAAGCTGCGCCAGGAGGTGCGGACCTTCCCGCAGTCCGCGACGATGTTCCTCGCGCTGAATCACCGGCGTCCGCACCTGCGAGATCCGCGCATCCGCATCGCGCTCGGGCAGGTGATCGAACGCGACAAGCTGCTCCGCACCGCGCTGAAGCGCGTGGGCGAGCCGGCGGTCGGGTTGCAGCCGGAAGGGATCGGCGGCCGGCAGCCGATCCTCTGGCCGACCGAAGACATCGGCCAGGCGCGCCAGCGGTTCGCCGACGCGGGCTTCCTAGATGGGAAGGGGTTCCCGCCGTTGACGTTTACCTTCAACAACGCACCCCAGTGGCGCGTTTTCGGCGAGTACCTCAAGCAACGGTACCTGGACACGCTCGGCGTCGAACTCAAGCTCGAGCCGATGGAGTGGTCGGCGTACCTGCGCTGGCGGCGGGGCGAGGAATGGGCCGCGAGCGGGGACATCGCGCGCGCCGGCTGGTTCTCAGATTTCGAGGATCCGTACCCCTGGTACAACGTCCTGTGGGACAGCCGAGAAGACGCCATCGCGTTCAACACGGGCTGGCGCGACGACGACTACGACCGGCTCGTGCGGGAGGCGCGCGGCGACCTCGACAGAACCTCGCGCGACGCCCGGTACGACCAGGCGGAAGCAATTCTCGCCCGCGAGTATCCGTCCATCCCGATCTTCCACTACGCGCTCCGCACGCTGGTGAAGCCGTACGTGCAGGGCTACGAGCCGGAACGCGTGCTCGGGCTAACGCGGCTCAAGTCGATTCGCTTGAACGACCGCGCCCGACCCGACTAGACAACGCGAGTAGCTCACGCCGCACGTCCCGACGCGCCAACGCTCGGCAATCCTCCGCGTGTGACCGATGGCGGATGGCATAATCTCGTCACTTCCAACGTACTAGGCTCGCGTCTCCATCTCGGCAACGGGGTTTCCATGCGAAATCGCTGGCGTCTCCTCATTACGGCGGTCTTGACGCTCATCGGGCTGGCGGTCGTCTGGCCGCGCTATCCGGGGAACTTCATTCCGGGCGGAGAGTTTCTCCCCGGCAGCCCCGGCGTCAATCTCCAGCTCGGCTCGTACCGCTTCCAGCGGGAGGGCGCCACGCTCGGCCTCGATCTCCAGGGCGGCACGCACCTCGTGCTCCTGGCCGACATGTCCAAGGCGCCCGGCCAGGATCAGGCGGAGGTGCTGCGCGGGGTGATCCAGGTGCTCGAGCGCCGGGTGAACGCCTACGGCGTGGCCGAGCCGCTCATCCAGACGCAGGGCACCGACCGGGTCATCGTCGAGTTGCCGGGCGTCAAGGACATCGAAGAAGCGAAGAAGCTCATCGGCCAGACGGCGCAGCTCGACTTCCGCGAGCGCGACCCCGCGACCGGCGAATGGAAGGTCGCGGTGGCGACCGGCCTGGACGGGGAGCCGAAGGAGCTGACCGGCAAGTACTTCCGACCGAACGCGCAGGTCGTCTTCGACCAGCGGGGCGGGAGCCAGCCGCAAGTTGCCTTCGAGTTCGACGACGAGGGCGCCCACCTCTTCGAGCAGCTCACGCGGCGGCTCATCGGCCAGCCGCTCGGCATCTTCCTCGACAATCAGGTCATCTCGGCGCCGACCGTGCAGGCGGTCATCAGCCGCAACGGCGTCATCACCGGCGTCCGCCTCCAGGAAGCCCGCACGCTGGCGATCCAGCTGAACGCCGGCGCCGTGCCGGTGCCGATCTCGATCATCGAGGAGCGCACCGTCGATGCGACGCTCGGGAGCGACTCCGTCCGCAAGAGCATCGTCGCAGGCGGCGTCTCGTTCGTGATTGTCGCGCTGTTCATGATCATGGCGTATCGGCTGCCGGGTCTGGTCGCGACGGTTGCCCTGTTCATCTACGCGGTGCTCACGCTGGCCGTATTCATCCTGGTTCCGGTGACGCTGACCCTTGCGGGAATCGCCGGTTTCATCCTCTCGGTGGGCATGGCCGTTGACGCCAACATCTTGATTTTCGAGCGGATGCGGGAGGAGCTGCGCTGGGGCAAGACTCTCGGCGCCGCGGTTGAGGCCGGCTTCGACCGCGCCTGGAGCAGCGTCTTCGATGCGAACGTCACGACCCTCATTACCTGCGGTCTGCTGTACTGGTTCGGGCAGCAGTTCGGCGCGTCGGTCATCCAGGGCTTCGCGTTGACGCTGGCCATCGGCGTCGCGATCAGCCTGTTTAGCGCGGTCTTCACCACACGGTCGCTGCTTCGCGCGATCATCGGGAGCTCGTGGACGCACAATCCCGTGCTGTTCGGCTCCGAGATCCCCGAACCGGTGATGCCCGTGGCCCCTTCCCGATCAGTGCGCCTGAGCCAGCGGGGGGCACCCTCGTGAGCTTCGACTTCGTGCGCCACCGCTTCAAGTTCTACGCGCTGTCGCTCGCGCTCATCGTGCCCGGCGTCCTCTCGCTGCTGCTGCCGGGCGGCATCCGGCCGGGCATCGACTTCAGCAGCGGCACGATTATGACCGTCCGCTTCGAGGGGCCGGTCGAGCAGACCGTCCTGCGCGAGGCGCTTGACGACCTCGGCCATTCCGAGGCGATCGTCCAGCGCTCCGACAACAACTCGTATGTCATCCGGCTGCGGGCGTTCGAGCAGGCGCTCACCGAGACCATCGAAACTGGCGGTCGATCCGAGCGACAGGTCATCGTGGCCGGCCTGACCGAGCGGTTCGGCCCCGTCGAGGTGCTGAGCCTGGACTCGGTGTCACCGATCGTTGCGACCGAGACGGTCTGGTACTCGATGCTCGCCGTCGCCGCGGCGTCGGTCGGCATCTTGCTGTATTTGTGGTGGGCCTTCCGGCGCGTGCCGCACCCCGTCCGCTTCGGTGCCTGCGCGGTCGCGGCCCTCGTCCACGAGGCGCTGCTGCTGCTCGGAGTCTTCTCAATCCTCGGCCGCCTGTTCGGCATCGAGGTCGATTCGTTGTTCATCTCGGCCACGCTCACCGTGATCGGGTTCGCGGTCCACGACACGATCACGGTCTTCGACCGCATCCGCGAGAACTTCATCCGTCACGCGGGCGAGCCGATCGAGGACATCATCAACCACAGCCTCGCTCAGACCTTGGTCCGCTCGCTGAGCACGGGCATGTGCGTGATCTTGACCCTGGTGGCGCTCTATCTGTTCGGGGGCGTGACGATCCGCAACTTCATCCTGGCACTCTTGATCGGGATCGTCGCCGGCACCTACGGATCGATCTTCAACGCCAGCATGCTGCTGTACTCGTGGGAGCACGGCGAGCTCGGCAATTTCTTCCGGCGGTTCACGGGCAGGCGGGGCATCCCCGCACGAGCCACGTAGCCAGCACAGGCGCGAGCCTACGACGCCTGGCCCGCCGTCTCGTGACGCGCAATTGGGCAATTGAGGTGTCATCCTGAGGCAGGCGGAGCCTGCCGAACGGATCTCGTCCTCAGCGTCACTACGTTCATGGAAGCGGGCGGATCATCACCGGCGCCGGCTGCGCTCGGAATTTACAGCAGCGTCAAGCCGGTCGGGTCCGCCTTCAGGAGCTCCACGAGCTGCTTGACGTCCGGCACCCGGTCGCGCGGGCAGATGAAGACCGCATCGGGCGTCTCGACCACGACGAAGCCTTCCAATCCGATCGTGGCGACCGGCCGCGATGTCGCGAACACCAGGGTGTCGTGCGTGTCGAGGCCGACGTGTGTGCCGCGCACCACGTTGTTCTGCGCGTCGCGCGGCAACGCCTCGAAGATCTCGCTCCAGCTCCCGATGTCGCTCCACTGGAACCGGGCCGGGATGACGGCCACGCGGGTGGACCGTTCCATGATCCCGACGTCGATGGTCTGCTCGGGGACCGTCGGGTAGACCGTGGCGAGCGTCTCGGCCTGCCGAGGCGTCCCGAAGTCGCGCCCGATCTCCATCACCAGCTCGTGGATGCGCGGTTCGAAAGTCGCGAACTCTTCGAGGATGACGTCGATGCGCCAGACGAACACACCGGGGTTCCAGAAGTGTCGTCCCGAGTTGAGGAACTCGGTCGCCCGCTCGAGGTTAGGCTTCTCGACGAAGCGCGCCACGCGGCGGACTTCGTACCCATCGATCGTGCTCAACCGATCCGCAGCCTCGATGTAGCCCAGGCTGGTCGAGGGCGAGGTCGGCGGGATGCCCATGAGGACGAGCATCCGAGTAGCATCCGCTGCCTCAAAGGCGGTGGCGAGCGTGCGGCGGAACTCCTCGGGGTCGTCGATGTAGGCGTCGGCGTGAACCGATGCCATCAGGGCTTCGGGATCCCGCGAGTGGATCGCGGCGGCCGCGAGCGCGAGCGCACCGGCCGTCCCCCGCCGCGCCGGCTCCACGATCACATTCTCGGGCGGGACTTCGGGGAGCTGCGCGCGCAGGGCGTCCGCATGGGACCGCTCGGTCATGATGAGCACGCGCGCGGGCGTGACGAGCGGCGCGACGCGATCGAACGTCGATTGGATGAGTGAGCGGTCGGAGTGCAGCGCGAGCAGCTGCTTCGGCTGGTGCGATCGGCTCAGCGGCCACAGTCGCGTGCCGCTGCCACCGGCGAGGATGACGACGAAAGCTTGCGGCCGACTCACGGCTGCTCCCCTGCGCGACCCGCCCTCGGCGGACGTGGCGCGCGGCACACGAAAATGCGGGGCGGCAAGTTGCCGCCCCGCGCGAATCGTAGCACAGGCCCGCGCGGCGTCCTTACGTCGCGGCGACCTCCGCGCCATCGCGCCGAGCAGCGATCTCTGAGCTCTCGACGCTGGCCCGCTGCCGCGACCAGACGGCTGCCACGAAGTCGCGGAAGAGCGGGTGTGGGCGGGTAGGTCGGGACTTCAACTCCGGGTGGAACTGCGTCCCGAGCATCCACGGGTGATTCCTGAGCTCCGAGATCTCGACGAGCCGACCATCCGGCGACAGGCCGCTCGTGACGAGCCCGGCGTCCATCATCGGCCGCCGGTACTCGTTGTTGAACTCGAAGCGGTGGCGGTGCCGCTCGAACACGATCGACTCGTCGTACGCGGCAAGCGCCCGCGTCTCTGACCCGAGCTGGCACGGATAGACTCCGAGCCGCATCGTGCCGCCCTTCTCCGAGACATCCTTTTGCTCGGGTAGGAGGTCGATCACCGGATGCTCGGTGAAGACGTTGAACTCGGTACTATTGGCGTCGCTCATGCCCAACACGTTGCGCGCGAACTCGATCACCATCACCTGCATGCCGAGGCACAGCCCGAGGTACGGGACGTTCCGCTCGCGGGCGTAGCGTGCGGCGATCACCATGCCCTCGACCCCACGGTGCCCGAATCCGCCGGGCACGACGATGCCATCGAGCCCGCCAAGCACCTGGTCGGGCGACTCGTCCTCCAGCCGCTGGGAGTCGATCCACTCGATGCAGACCCGCACGTTGTGGTGCCAGGCACCGTGGTTCAGGGCCTCGCGCACGCTGATGTAGGCGTCCTCCAGCTCCATGTACTTGCCGACGACGCCGATCTTCAACTCGATGGTCTTCGCGCTAGCGCGGAGCACGATGTCGCGCCATTCGTCCAGGTCCGGCTCGGCAACCGAGAGGCCGAGCCGCTCGACGATGAACGAACCGAGGCCGGCCTTCTCCAGCGTCAGCGGCACCTCGTAGATCGTGTCCGCCGTTTCGAGGGGCACGACCGCGCGCCGATCGACATCACAGAACAGGGCGATCTTGTCCTTGAGCTCGTCCGGCATGGGGTAGTCCGAGCGCAGTACAATGACATCCGGCTGGATGCCGATGCTGCGCAGCTCCTTCACGCTGTGCTGGGTGGGCTTCGTCTTCAGCTCCTTCGTCGGCCGCACGTACGGCAGGAGCGTCACGTGGATGAACAGCGTCCGCTCGCGCCCGAGCTCGCGGTGCATCTGGCGGATCGCTTCAAGGAAGGGCAGGCACTCGATGTCGCCGACGGTGCCGCCGACCTCGACGATCACGACCTCCGCGCCGGACTGCTTCGCGACGCGCGTGATGCGGTCCTTGATCTCGTTCGTGATGTGCGGCACGACCTGGATGGTGCCGCCGAGGAAGTCGCCGCGCCGCTCGCGGCCGATCACGCCCGAGTAGATGCCGCCGGTCGTGACGTTGCTTGCGCGCGTCAGGCTCAGGTCGACGAACCGCTCGTAGTGGCCCAGGTCAAGGTCGGTTTCTGCGCCATCGTCAGTGACGAAGACCTCGCCATGCTGGTAGGGGCTCATCGTGCCGGGATCGATGTTGATGTACGGGTCGAGCTTCATCAGCGACACGGAGATGCCCCGACTCTTGAGGAGGCGACCGAGCGACGCGACGGTGATGCCCTTGCCAACCGACGAGACGACGCCGCCGCTCACGAAGATGTAGCTTGTCATCGGTCCACCTCCTGTCTGAATGCTGGCCGGTCATGCGCTCGGCCACCGACGACCACGGTCACACACGTCCACAACCTGGGTTGAAACCTTTGGTCCTGCAACGAAAAGCCGGCGGTCCCGTCTGGGACGCCGGCCTGTTCGCCGCTGCATTCTCTGGGGTCGCTCCACGGCCCGGCGGGCGTGTCCGTTGGGTCGCTCATCTCGAATTCCGTCCGATCTCGACCACCCAACGATGATACGGACGCTCCGAGGTGACTGGCAAGAGGCGGGCACCCCGAAGCGTCGTTCTCAGGGCGTGCGTTGCCACTATTGTGACGCGCTCTCCGCGAGCCGCACGATCAGCCGATCCGTCGTAGTGACGACGCCGGTGATCTGGAAGCGACCGTCAGCCAGCACGCGGTCGAGCTCCGCGTTGATGGGCTCCGACACGAGCTCTCCCAGGCCGACCGGCAGTCGCAACGCGCCGACCTGCACGCCATCGACATCGACGCGCATCCGGCCGTCCACGACGCTCAACACGCCCGACGCGGTGCCGGCGAGCACCTGGTTGAGTAGCGATACGTCCGCCGTGAAGACCAGTCGCTGCGCCGGCTGCACATCGACCCGAACGTTGCTGACTGCCCCGGTGTTACCCGTCGTCGCCGCGTGCTCCGCGATGGCACGATTGAGATACGCCTCGCGGATGGTGAGCTCCAGGTCAGACTCCTGGGCCGTACCGGGGTTGCCGACATCCGTGGGGGGGACCGAGCCGGTTGCCTGGCACGTTCCTAGTATCGCCGCGCCGAGCACCATACCGGCGACGAGGTGGGCCAGGCGCGCCCACGGTACGGAAGGTTTTCGTGGCATCGCTTTAGGTCTGTTGGAAGGGTGATCGGTGGTCGCGTCGTGCATGGACGTAGGCATCCAAATCCCTTGCCGAATGCATACCCAAAGCGCAGCCGGCGTGCCATCACGGCACGTTCTATGCGTTCGAGACGTGCGGGATGGTGTGGTATAGTGCCCTTGATGGACAACGAGGCTGAGCTAAGCGACGCGGAGGATGCGCAAGCACTCGCGAGGCGCATCGTCGATCTCGCCTCGGACAAGCAGGCGAGCGATATTGTGCTGCTCGATGTCGGCCCGATCTCGGCGGTTGCTGACTATTTCGTGATCTGCACGGCGATGAGCGATCGGCAGTTGGCGGCCATCGTGCGCGACATCGTGGAAGCCCTGCGCGACGAGCTACGTGCCCGCCCGTTGCGAGTTGAGGGCCAGGCGCCGTCGGGCTGGGTGCTGATCGACTATGGCGACGTGGTGGTCCACGTGTTCGGCGCGGAGCAACGGAGCTTCTACCAGCTTGAGGAGCTCTGGTCCACCGCGGTCCCGCTCGTTCGGATGCAGTGATGATCGGATGGATACGCGACGAGCGTGTGGCATCGGCGCCATTTCTGGGCGGGATGACGCTCGGTGTCGTTGTCGGCTTCGTCGCCGGCTCGGCTCTCACGTTGCTGGTCGGTGACGCGACGCTTGGCGCGGCGAAGGATCTCGTCGATCGGGTAAGCGGGCGACGTAACCGCGTCAACTTCGAACTGTTACTCCAGTAGTTAGAAGTTCGATATCGCTGCTCCCGTCTCGTGCTCATCTGGTCGGCTTCTAGATACCCTTCCTGCCGGGCCGACGAGTCCTTGACACAGCGCTCCATCTCTAGCTAACCTCCGAAAAAGCAGGAGGGTGGCTGGTGCCTACTCAGACCCCCGTCGAGTCCTATTATGCGCTCGCCGCATCGTTCCGCCGCTCGCTCCTGGCCGAGAACAAGTCGCCCAAGACCGTGACGTCGTACATGGAGGGCGTGGATCTCTTCGGCCGCTTCCTCGTCGAGCGCGGGATGCCGACCGCCGTCGACGCCATCGGACGCGAGCACGTCCAGGACTTCATCACCGATCAACTCGATCGGTGGAAGCCGGCCACCGCCGTCGCCAGGCACAGGGGAATTCGCCGCTTCTTTGCCTGGCTGGTCGACGAGCGCGAGATCGCCTCGTCGCCCATGGAGCACGTCAAGCCACCGACCATCCCCGAAAATCCGCCCGACGTGCTGAGCGACGACAGCCTGCGCAAGCTGTTCAAGGCGTGCGAGGGGACTGCCTTCCGCCCGAAGCGCGACATGGCCATCGTCCGACTCCTGGCCGATACGGGCATGCGCATCTCCGAACTGACGGGCTTGCGCGTCGACGACATCAATCTTGACCTGAACGTGGCTCACGTCATCGGGAAGGGTCGTCGGCCGCGATCCTGCCCGTTCGGGCGGAAGGCGACGCAAGCACTCGACCGCTACATCCGCGAGCGGGCCAAGCATAAGGACGCAGGGTGCCCAGAACTCTGGCTGTCCCGCAGCGGCCCGATGACGGACGACGGGATCCGCAAGCAGGTCGAGCAGCGGGGACGGGAGGCCGGGATCGGACACATTCACCCGCACCAGCTGCGCCACACCTTCGCCCACAGCTGGCTCGCGCAAGGTGGCCAGGAAGGCGACCTGATGCGCCTGGCGGGCTGGCGCTCGCGGACGATGCTCGGCAGATACGGCGCATCGGCTGCCGACGAGCGCGCGCGCGATGCGTATCGGCGGCTGTCGCCCGGGGATCGGCTCTGACACGATGGAGGTCGCCGTGACGACTACCGCGAACTCAGCGTTGCGCGTCGGAAAGCCGTGGGATGCAGGCATCCTCGTCCGAGAATCCAAGACGTCCCCTGAGGTGCACATCGTGTGCGGCTACAGGCCGTGCGCGGCGACGATGGCCCAACTATGGAGCGCACGTCCCGATCGGGATCTTCACAGCGTCGTAGTTGATTGTGCATTCGGGTGCACAACCCCAATGGATAGTGCCCCCCGGCGGTTATGCTGCGCCCACGGCATGCTCGGCAATGGGAGCGCCATAAGAAACAAGGAGGGGCATGGTCGACCTTCCGCCCCCTAAGCAGACGCCCAAGCCTTACGGGAAATCCGTACAACAAGGATCGCACTTTGGAGGGTATTTCGGGGACGGTCCACTCAAACTGCTTCACCTTCGTCTGCCCAGTCTGCGGGCGCGCGAATCTCGCTACTACGCCGGAAATCTGCCCTTCCGACTGCCCGTATCACTGGCCCCGGTGTGGTCATGCCCGATCGCGTCGTAGCCCGCGAGCATGCGTCTTTCTCGATAACGTCACGCTTGGGCCTTGTGTAGGAGAGTAGCGGTGTGGCACCCTCAGGAGTAATTACATACGTGCCTTGCCGACCATGAACACTGCAGCCATAGGCTGGTAGGAAATCGGTAGCAGCCAAGAGCCTCGCATAGCAGGGTTCTTCCCTGGTAGAGGCTGCCGTGAAAAATCGAGCAGGGGCCATCCCCCGCCTTTTCGACCCGAACGAAATGGCGCTCAGGGGCCGTATCGGTGCGTACGCGCTGCATGCGCGCCACGACCCGCGACAGACCACCGCACCCGCCCGCGCCGCGTTCTTGAAGCGGTTCGAGCATGACGTCGATCCCGACGGCGTACTGCCCGAGGCAGAGCGCCTGCGTCGGGCCGAGTGCGCTCGCAAGGCGCATTTCGCTCGCCTTGCACTGAAGAGCGCACGCGCCCGGGCCAAGGGCCGCATTCGCGAGAAGAAGAACGCCGCCGTGGATCAGACGGCGGCGGCTTGCGAGGGGGCGCGCGACGATGCATCCGTCACGCAATCCTCGGAGTGATGGTACCTCGGCCGACCGACAGCGTGCTGAGCCGAACTTGGGTCGCCCCGATGCCCCCGTCTCCAGCGGCACCAGTGATCGCGGCGTATCGGAACCACGGACGACCGACAGGCCGCCGCTCGCACTCTCCGCGCGGGTCTACGCGAAGCGGTTTGACTGGTTGATCGTGCCGCTGTACGGCGTTGTCGATGGCCGCTGCGAATGCGGAGTCGATCAGTGTCGCCCGATCGGCAAGCATCCTCGCACCCGCCATGGCGTCAAGGATGCGAGCCGTGACGAGGCCCAGTTGGTGGAGTGGTGGACGAATTATCCGAACAGCAACCTCGGGATCGCGACTGGCGTGAGGTCCAATCTCATCGTCCTGGATGTCGATGCGGACCGTGGTGGCGATCGAGCACTCGCTGAACTGGAGGATCGCTACGGCCCCCTGCCTGCGACCGTGCGGGCCGTCACGGGGAAAGGCGAGCATCTGTACTTCAGCCACCCCGGCCGGCGCATATCGAACTCCAGCGACGAGATCGCTGAGGGGTTGGATATTCGGGGCGATGGGGGCTATGTGGTCGCCCCTCCCTCGCTCCACGCGAACGGGCGCAGCTACGCATGGGAGGACGGCCACAATCCCCGAGAGATCTCCGTGGCACCACCCCCGGGCTCGCTCCTCGACGCGATTCGCCGCCCCGCTCGGGTCCAGGCGGAGCGGGAGAAGGTGCCGTCTAGCCTCGGCGCGCCCGCAAGGTTCGCGTACGCATACGTGCTCGATGGCGTGGAGGAGGGGAGCCGCAACACGTCGATCTTTCTGATGGCGTCCAGCCTTCGAGGGCTGGGGACGCAGCCCGCGCTCATCGAGGATCTGGCGCTCCACGCGGCCAAGAACTGCACGCCCCCGTACCCGGAGCAGGAGGCGCTCGAGGCCGCGCGGTCGACGCTGCGCTACCCGACGAACGCCCAGCGCCGGGCCACCCGCGCCGTGTCGCCCGAGCGCCTTGCTATCCTGGAAGTCCTGCACAGTGCGGATCTACCCCTCCAGCCACGTGACGTGGCGCGTGTGCTGGAAAAGCCGCGCGAGAGCGTCAAGATGCTCCTCTCCATGATGGCCCGTGACGAGCAAGTCGCTCGGGTCGATGGGGGCTACGTCCCGTCCTTCGGCGCGTTCATCGCCAGGCTCGCGGCCGCTCGCGACGCCGACCAGCGGTAAACGGTCCGACTCCAGGACGGTAAACGAACGGCCACCTACGGGCCATTCGCGTTTACCGTCCTGGAGCGGCCACCAGATAGCGCGGGGGCATCGCCCCCTTCACCATCGGTAATCGTCTACCAGGGTGGGTGTGAGAGGGAGGTGAGAAGGGACCAGGGCGAGGCGGGGGCGGCATGAGCAGGGCCATAACGAGCGCGAGGCCCGCGAAGGGCGCGGGCAGCCCACGGGACGGCCGCTCGTAATCCACGAGCGCGCGCTGGTCGTCGCGGGCAGCCGATGACAGGGGGGGGAGACGGGCGACGTGTCGATCCCCAGTGGGCTGCTCGGGCCTCCAGCGGAACGCCACGTCGCCCACTGGGGATCGGGACGCTCCCAGTGAGTGCCGCACACCCCGACCCCATGCGCTTGCACCGACCCCTGGCC
>Ga0136611_10001121_pt1 | contig 18414 bp, 15 predicted proteins | sample AntDrymUQ2232306_2_FD_106645 | JGI IMG/M metagenome (GOLD analysis project Ga0136611, IMG submission 106645) | Polar desert sand microbial communities from Dry Valleys, Antarctica - metaG UQ223 (23.06) | ecosystem: Environmental > Terrestrial > Soil > Desert | place: Antarctica: Dry Valley...
GGCGGGCGCCCGCCCATCTTCCACGGCTGGAAGATCGTCGCCGGCGCCGCTGTGGTGCAGGCGCTGCAGAGCGGCCTCATCATCCAGTCGTTCGGCAGCTACGCCGTCATCCTCCAGCGGGAGTTCGGCTGGAGCCGGACCACGTTCTCCATCGCCTACTCCTTTAACCGGGCCGAGAGCGGCCTCCTCGGTCCGCTCCAGGGATGGGCCCTCACCCGCTTCGGGGCCCGCCGGGTGATGCGCATCGGCGTCGTGGTGCTGGCCCTGGGCTTCGTCCTGTTCAGCCAGGTCCGCACGCCGGTCCAGTTCGTCGCCGCCTTCTTCGTGATGGCGGTCGGGGCCGGCCTCTCCGGGTTCCTCACCCTCACGACCGAAACCGTCCGATGGTTCGAGCGCAAGCGGGCGAAGGCCCTGTCGATGATGATGATCGGCTTCGCCGTGGGCGGCCTGGCCACCCCAGGAGTGGTGTGGCTGCTGCGCACCATCGGCTGGCGGGAGACGGCGTTGGCCTCCGCCGCCGTCGTGCTCGTCGCGTCGTACTCGCTGACGTCGCTCTTCGGCGGCACCCCGGAGGAGCGGGGCGAGCACGTCGACGGCATCGCTCCGGCCGACGTGCGCCCGGCCCGCTTCACGGCCGAAGGGGTGTCGGACGTCCACTTCACGGCCAAGGAGGCCCTCCGGACTCGGGCCTTCTGGATGATCTCCCTCGGGCACGCCTCGGCGCTGCTCGTGGTGGGCTCGGTGATCGCCCACCTGTCGCTGTACCTCACCGACGAGCGGGGCTTCGACGTGCAGGGCGCCAGCTACGTCGCCGCCGGGCTCACGGCGTCCCAGCTGGTGGGGATGCTGGCCGGGGGCTACCTCGGCGACCGGATGAACAAGCGCCTGCTCGCCTGCGGCGCCATGCTCGGCCACACCGCGGGGCTGCTGCTCCTCACCGCCGCCACCAGCAGCTGGATGATCTGGATGTTCGTGGCCGTGCACGGGGTGGCGTGGGGCCTGCGAGGCCCGCTGATGGGAGCCATGCGGGCCGACTACTTCGGGGCGACCGCCTTCGGCCAGATCATGGGCATCTCGTCGATGGTCCTCATGTTCGGCATCGTGGGCGGGCCGCTCCTGGCTGGCATCCTCGCCGACCTCACCGGCAGCTACGCCACCGGGTTCACGATCCTCGCTCTGCTGGCCGGTGCCGGCCTGGTGTTCTTCGTCCTGGCCACGCCGCCGCCGCCCCCCGTCCGGCCCGCGCCCGGGGGCGACGACGTGGTCGACCGCTCGCCGGCCCCGGCGTCGTAACCGGCCCGGGGGCCGGATGTCGGAGGCGGCGGTTCACTACGTCGGGACGGCCCCCGCGGTGGTGGCGGCCTCCGCCGCCGCAGCCGTGCCGGCGAGCAGGAAGAGCAGAGGGGCACGTGCGCCCGGGCCGCCCACGCCCGTTCGTGGTGGCCGGCCCGGGGAACGCCTTGCTGAGGACGTCGTCGCCCTGGCGCCACCCGCCGGCGGCGAGCGCCCGGTCGAAGCGCTGCTGGCCGATGGCGTCGAGGATGTCCTTGGTGTCGCAGCGCGCTTGGCACTTGAACAGCACGCCATCCCACCCCTTGCCCACGCTGAGGCTCGGGCTCCTGTCGTCGTGGGCGGGACCGGACAGCGGTAACTGGCCTTCTCGTTCGGCGGCTGGTAGCCGGTATTTGCAGCCAAGGCCGCCGTGACCTTCTCGTAGGCGCTCGGACCACCGGCCCGGTGACCTACAGCTACACCGGCACCAACCGGTTCCCGACAGCGTCACCGATGCAGCGGGCAAGACCATCGTCAACCAGGTCAGCGCCGGTCTCTTGACCCGCAGCACCGACCCGGACGGTGTGGTCGCCGCCTACACCTACGACTCGGCTCGGCGGCTGGAGACCACCACCCTGGCGCCGGGCACCCCCCCCTGGCCGCCACCACCACCTACGGCTACGACGGCTCGGGGCGACTGGTTACCGTCACCGATCCGCTCAACGCCACCACCACCCGCACCTATGACCCCCGAGGGCGACTGTTGTCGGTGCGCGATCCGCTGAACCACGCCACCGCTTACAGCCGCTGGACGTCGGCCGGCTGCTTGTTCCGGATCACCCGGTCACGCTCACCGTTCTCCACAACGTCGCTTGGTGGACGGGGGAGGCGGACGACGCCCGAAGGGCCTCGGCGCTGTTCGAGGCTCTGCTGCGAGAAGGTCCGGGTGCAAGGTCCCGACCACCCGGACACCCTCGCCACCCGCGGCAACGTCGCCTACTGGACCGGCGAAGCGGGCGACACCTCGCAGGCCGTGGCGCTGTTCGAGGCCCTGGAGCCAGACATGGTCCGGGTGCTGGTTCGGGACCACCCAGACGCAGTCATCATGCGCGCGACGGTGCAAAGCTTGCGCGAGCGGACTTGAAGTTCCGGACTCGGAGCACGCCGGGCTCATCTCCGCGTCCGGTGCTCGCCGACCGCAATCGCGTCAAGCCTGACGCCGACGCGCTGGCGGAGGGACGCGATCAACGCCCGCCGGGCCGTGACCTGCCCGAGCTCGCACCACCGACGCACCGCCCTTCGCCTTCATGGAGTGAGCTGCCGACGTGGGGCCGGAGCCAGGCTCAGCGCTTTGCCATGCGCGGCCCGGCGATCCGGCGGTCACCGGCCCGTCGCAGCACGCCACGCCGGTCGAGCTCGTTGAGGAGCGGCAGCGCGAACTTGCGGCTCGTGCCGGCGGCCGCGCAGAACGACGACACGGTGAAGCCGTCCGGAGACGACGCGAGCAGCCCCGCAGCTGCGTCGGCGGCCCGCTCGACCGCGTCGGGGTGGAACACGATGCCTCCGCTCTCGAGGACGAGGCCGCGGCGGACGAGCTCGCGGAGCGTGGCGCGGTCGGCGTCCGGCGGGCTCGGCGTGAGCCCGCCGTCGCGGAGGATGCGGATCGCGGGGTGGTCGTCGAACAAGTCCGGCACCGACGCGTGCCGGGCGACGCCGGCGGTGACGACGACGGAGTCGAGCGCTGCTACCACCGCCCGGTCGAATTCGCCCAGCTCGGCGACGCGCAGCCCGGCCGGGCCGGCGCTGCGCACCGCGTCGTCGAGCCGTGACCGTGCCGATTCGAATGCCTGTTCGGAGGCGGCCCATCGACCGACCGTCGGCTCCACGGCGGCGCCCGTGAGCAGCTCCAGCTCGTGGACGTCGATCCACCCGCGCTCGCGGACCACCCGGTCGATCGACCGGTCGGGTGTCGCGGCGTTGATCTTGCGCACCGGCGCGATGTCGAGGATCTCGCCGCCGCCGACGGTGATGCTCCGGCCGGACTCGCGCAGCACGTACCGATCGCCGGGCAGCAGCGGCAGAGGTTCCGGCAGGAAGATGCGCGCGAACCCGGTGCTGCCCGGCGCGATCTCGCCGGCGCCGATCAGGCGGAGCTGGACGGCGACCGCTCGGGTGCCGACGTAGACCACGTACGCTCCGCGCCGTCCGATAGGCCGGCGGAGCGATCCGAGCACCTCGACCGATGCGTCCACGCACGCCGTCCCGCTCCACCGCTGCGGGTGCACGAGGACGTCACCGCGTCGGATGCTCATCCGCTCGATGCCGACGAGGTTCGCCGCGACGCGCGTCCCGGACGCGGCGACGTCGACCGCTCGCCCGCGCAGCTGCAGCGCGCGGATGCGCGAGCGAGCTCCGGTCGGCGCGAGCTCGACGTCGTCGTCGACCGTAAACCGACCGCCGCGCAGCGAGCCCGTGACGACCGTGCCGCTGCCCTGGATGGTGAAGACCCGGTCGACCCACAGCCGCGGTCGAGCCCGGTCCGCGTCGTCCGCGCTGGTGCTGACGAGCTCGGCGAGCGCGGCGCGCAGCGCCTCCAGCCCGTCACCGCGCCGGGCGGACACCGCGATGATCGGTGCGCCGTCGAGGAACGTCCCGGCAACGCGATCGGCGACCTCCGCCATCGCGAGCTCGAGGAGGTCCTCGTCGACGAGGTCCGACTTCGTGACGGCGACGATCCCGCGCTCGACGCCGAGGAGCTGCAGGATGCGCAGGTGCTCCTCGGACTGCGGCATCCAGCCGTCGTCGGCAGCCACGATGAACACGCACCCGTCCACACCGGCGAGGCCGGCGATCATGTTCCTCAGGAAATCGATGTGGCCGGGCACGTCGATGAACGTGACCACCGTGTCGGAGGTGGGCGCCACGTGCGCGAAGCCGAGGTCGATCGTCATGCCTCGGCGCTGCTCCTCCTCCCACCGGTCCGGGTCCACGCCGGTGAGCGCGTGCACCAGCGCCGACTTGCCGTGGTCGACGTGCCCCGCCGTGGCGAGGACGCGCTCGATCAACTCGCGCTCCGGTCGAGGCACCGCAGGGCCTCGACGACGACGGCATCGTCGGCGGGGTCGACGGTGCGCAGGTCGAGCAGCGTCTCGCCCTGCCGGACCCGGGCGACGACGGGCGTGGCGTGGGCGCGCAGCCCGCACAGGTGGTCGCCCTCGACCGCGACCGCCGCGGAGGGGATCGTCGCGGTCGTCGCGGATCCCGCGCCGACCACCGCGTCGCTGGCGACCACGCGGCCGCGCCCCGCCGCAGCGACCACGGCGGCGGCTCGCTCACGGACGCGGTCGAGCGGCGTGGTTGCCATCTCCCAGAACGGCAGCGACGCGGCCGCGGCGCCGTCGAGGTAGCGCAGCCCCACGTCCTGGAGCGCCTGCATCACCAACCCGCCGCAGCGGAGCGCGCGGTAGAGGGGGTGGCGCGCGCAGCGGGCGACGAGGTCCGCCTGTCCGGCGATGATGCCGGCCTGCGGACCGCCGAGCAGCTTGTCGGCGCTGAACGTGACGAGCCCGGCGCCGTCGTCGAGGACCTGGCGCGCGCCCGGCTCGTCGCACAGCCACGCCGGTGGTCCCGCACGCAGCCACGGCGTCCGTGCGTCCAGCAGGCCGCTGCCGATGTCCATGACGACCGGCACGCCGAGCCCGGCGAGCTCGCGCACCGACGTCGACTCGGCGAACCCGACCACCGCGTAGTTGCTCGGGTGGACCTTGAGGATCAGGGCGACATCCTCGCCCCGCTGCAGCGCGGCGGCGTAGTCGTCGAGACGCGTCCGGTTCGTCGTCCCGACGTCGACCAGCCGCGCGCCGGACTGGGCGATCACCTCCGGCACCCGGAAGTGGCCGCCGATCTCCACCGACTCGCCACGTGACACCACCACCTCGCGGCCCGTTGCGAGCGCAGCGACGGCGAGCATCACCGCGGCGGCGCCGTTGTTGACGACGATCGCATCTTCCGCGCCGCACAGGCGTGCGAACAGCGTTGCAAGCGCACGGTTGCGCGACCCGCGCTCGCCGGTGCGGAGATCGAACTCGATCGTCTGCGTGCGAGCTGGCTGGTGGTGGGCGAACGGCGCGCGACCGAGGTTGGTGTGGAGGAGCACCCCGGTGGCGTTCACCACGCCCTGGATCAGGCCCTGGCGGAACTCGGCGACGCGCTGGTCGAGCGACTCGAGGTCGGACGCCGCTACGGCCTGGCGGGCGAGGTCGACGAGGACGGCGTGGGGGAGCCCGCTCGCTGCCATCGACCTCGCGAGGCGATCGATCGACGGCGGCCGCGAGGGCAAGGGTGCCACGGCGTCACAGTAGGGCGGCCGCGAACGACGGGAGGTGGCCCGCCGCGCGGAGGCGGACGGGAATCGAACCCGCCGGACGGGGATCGCCCGTCCCACCCGCTTTGAAGGCGGGGGAGCCCACCAGGTGCTCGTACACCTCCACGTGTGACGCGGGACGGTAGCAGCCGCCGCGGTGGGTGCGCGGCACGGTGGCGCCCCATCCCGCTCGACCACGGGGGTGCTCGCGCCACGCTCTAACCTGCCGCCGCATGACCGGGGACGAACGCGACGACGGCGGCGCGTACCGTCTCACGACCTTCTCGCACGGGGCGGGGTGTGCGTGCAAGCTGTCACCGGCCGAGCTGTCGGAGGTGATGTCCCGCCTCACGATCCGGCCGACGGATCGCTCGGCCGACCTGCTCGTCGGCACTGACACGTCCGACGACGCCGCGGTCATGCGCCTCCGCGACGACCTCGCGCTGGTGTTCACGACGGACTTCTTCACGCCGATCGTCGACGACGCGTTCGACTGGGGCAGGGTCGCGGCGACGAACGCGCTGTCGGACGTGTACGCGATGGGCGGCACGCCGCTGATGGCGTTGAACCTCGTCGCGTGGCCGCGCGAGCGCCTGCCGCTCGAGCTGCTGTCGCGGGTGCTCGAGGGCGGCGCCTCGGTCGCCGCGGACGCCGGGTGCCTGGTCGTCGGCGGACACTCGATCGACGACGCGGAACCGAAGTACGGGATGGCGGTCATCGGCACGGTGCACCCGGATCGGGTGCTGACGAACGCGGGAGCGCAGCCGGGCGACGTCCTCGTGCTAACCAAGCCGATCGGCATCGGCGCGATCACGACGGGCGCGAAGCACGAGAAGGCCCCGGCGCCGGTCGTCGAGGCAGCGCTCGCGACGATGACGACGCTGAACCGCGGCGCGATGGATGCTGCCGTCGCGGTCGGCATCGGGCCGGCCAGCGGGGTGCACGCGGCGACCGACGTGACGGGCTTCGGGCTCCTCGGGCACGCGGCAGAGCTCGCCGCCGCATCCGGCGTGTCGCTGTCGATCCGCGCCCGCGACGTCCCCGTGCTCGACGGCGCGCGCGAACTGCTCGCCGCCGGCATGGTGTCCGGAGGGACGAAGCGCAACCTCGACTGGGTGTCGCCGCGCGTCGACTGGTCGGGCCAGGACCTCGAGGACCAGTACCTGCTCGCCGACGCGCAGACCTCGGGCGGCCTGCTGATCTCGTGCACGGCGGACGCGGCGGACCACCTCGTCCGCGAGCTGCGCGATCGAGCGTGCCTGGCGTCGAGCCTGATCGGCGACGTCCACGCCGCTAATCCAGGGAGGATCCATGTCGTCTGATCCGACGCCGTCCCGTCTGTCGCTTCCCGATGGGCTCGTCGTCGTCGTCAAGGAGGAGTGCGAGACGTGCCGCATGGTCGCGCCGTTGCTGCCCGAGATCGCGCAGGCCGGCACGTTGACCGTGTTCACGCAGGACGATCCGTCCTTCCCCGGATCGGTCGGGTCGACCCACGACGCCGACCTCTCGGTGAGCTGGCACCACGAGATCGAGACCGTGCCCACGTTGATCCGGGTCTCCGGCGGCGTCGAGGTCGAGCGCACCGTCGGGTGGCTGCGCGCCGACTGGCGCCGGATCACGGGCGTGGCGGACCTCGGCGAGTCGCTGCCGGTGATGCGGCCGGGGTGCGGGTCGCTCAGCGTGGACCCGGACCGCGTCGACGCCCTGCGCGCCCGCTTCGGTGGCGGCGTGCTGCGGTCCCGGCGCCTCGAGCTGGCCGACCTCGAGGACGAGATGGAGGTGCTCTTCGATCGCGGGCTCACCGACGGGCTGCCCGTCGTGCCGCCCACCGAGGAGCGCGTGCTGCGGATGCTGACCGGCACGACGCGCGCACCGCAGAACGTCGTGGCCGTCGTCCCGCCCGACCTGGTCGAGGTCACGGTGGAGAAGGTCGCGATCAACGCCGTGATGGCCGGGTGCAAGCCCGAGCACCTCCCGTGGGTGCTCGCCGCGCTGGAGGCGGTGTGCACCAGCGAGTTCAACGTCCACGGTGTGCTGGCGACGACGATGCCCGTCGGCCCAGTGATCATCTGCAACGGCCCCGGGACGCGGGCGATTGGGATGAACAGCGGCGTCAACGTGCTGGGTCAGGGGAACCGCGCCAACTCCACCATCGGTCGCGCCGTGCAGCTCGTCATCCGCAACGTCGGCGGCGGACGACCCGGCGAGGTCGACCGCGCCGCGCACGGGAACCCCGGCAAGGTCGGCTTCTGCTTCGCGGAGGACGAGAAGGCGTCCCCGTGGACCTCGCTCGCGGTTAGCCGAGGGTTCGCGCCGACCGACGACACCGTCACCGTGTTCGCCGGCGAGGGCCCGCGGTGCATCGTCGACCAGCTCGCGCGGGAGCCCGAGCAGCTGGCCACGTCGATGGCCGCGTGCCTTCGCACGGTCCACCACCCGAAGCTGCCGCTCGGCTTCGACGTCGTGCTCGTCATCGGTCCCGAGCACGCCCGCGTCTTCGCCGAGGGCGGGTGGGACCGCGACCGCGTGCTCGCAGAGCTGCACCAGCGCTTGCAGCTGCCCGGTGCCGAGATCGTCCGCGGCGCGGGCGGCATGGCCGAAGGCGTGCGCGCGGCGATGCGCGACAGCACGCTGCCGAAGTTTCGGCCCGAGGGCATCCTGCTGGTGCACGCCGGAGGTCGCGCCGGGCTGTTCTCGGAGGCGATCGGCGGCTGGGCGAACGGCGCCACCGGATCGACCCCCGTCACGCGCGTGGTCCGCCGTTGAACCGGCATCGCTCCGGGAGTAGGGTTCATCTTGTGACACGCATCCTGCTCGACCCCACCGGAGAGCGGACGGTCCTCGAGCGTCAGCGGCTTGCGCGGCCAGCCGGGCTCGACGGCCTCACCGTCGGCCTGCTGGACATCAGCAAGCCGCGTGGCGATGTGTTCCTCGACCGCCTCGAGGAGCGGCTGCGGTCCGTGGGCGCGGACGTCAAGCGGTTCCGCAAGCCGACGTTCACCAAGCCCGCCCCGGTGGACCTCCGCCACGAGATCGCGAGCCAGTGCACGCTGGTGATCGAGGCCCTCGCCGATTGAGGCAGTTGCACGTCGTGCAGTGTGCACGACATCGCAGACCTGGAAGCCCGCGGCGTCCCGGGCGTGTTCGTCGCCTCGGCCGAGTTCGTCGACGCGGCGGTCGCACAGTCGACGTCGCTCGGGTTCCCGACCGTCGCGCGCGTGTTCACGCCGCACCCGATCCAGGACCGCACCGACGACGAGATGCGCGCCTACGCCGACGATGCGTTCGACCGCATCGTTGCGTCGATCACAACCTGATGGTCAGTTCGGAGGCGCGCTACGGGCCCCGAGGCGCTCGGTGAGCAAGACTTCGATTTGTCTCCAATTTGCGTCGCCGATGGGTGCGGCGGTCACACCCGGTTCATCTCGGACAATCGCCATCAGAGAGCGGGTCGTCGGACACCGGCACGTCAGAGGCCGTTTCTGGCGCTGCCGGTCGCTCGCGGCGAATCGAGGCGATCTGTGGGGAACGGGCGAATCTCCCGTTAGCAGTGAGGCCGATTCGGCCGCTCTCGCACCTCTCGTCGAGCGCACACGGTAGCCGCGCTCCTCTCGGCCCGTCATCGACTGCCAAGCGTTGATTCAGAGTTGCGCACCGCGCACCGATGAACACCTATGCGCCGACGCGGAAGCAGCCCGCACCAAGCGCACGTCTTCCCGTTGCTGGTCGCGCTCGCCCTCCTCCCCGTCTTCCTGCTCACGGGCTCGAGCCGGGTGTTGACGAGTAGCGAGGTGACCAACGAGGTGCGGGCCCGGGTGAGCACCACCGCCGAGGTCAGCGCCGTGTTCATCAACCAGCAGACGGCAGGTCTGGCCGACCTGGTTGGCTCGTATGCGGACCGGCCGAACCTGGCCGCGGCCCTCGGCGACGGCACCCGGGAGTCCTTCGACCACGCAACCCTGCTCGAGCACATGGCCAGCCTGCGAAACCACCGCGTCGGGATCACCGGCACCTTCATCGCGACCATCGACGGCATCGTCGTCGATGTGGTCCCACCGAGCCCAGGTGTGATCGGCCGGGACTTCTCCCATCGCGACTGGTTCACCGGCGTGCGGGCCAACGGCGGCCCCTACGTCTCCGAGGCGTACAAGACCGCAATCGCGGGCGAGCCATTGGTGGTGGCGGCGGTGGACTACGTCCGCACGCCCTCAGGTGAGCCGGTGGGGATCATCGCGGCCATCTACAGCCTCGACGCCATCCGCGCCTACGCCACAGACCTGGCCGAGGCGCAAGGCATCGAGCTGCAGGTGACAGACCAGCGAGGGACGCTGCTGTCGAACGGGGGCGCCCAGGGCCTCGTGTCCGCCGCCGGAGACCACCGCGTCGCCGATGCTCTGCTGGGCAACAGCGGCGTCGACCGCACCGACAAGGCGGTCTCCGCGTGGGCCCCGGCCAGGGCGGGCGGATGGACGATCGTCGCCTCGGTACCAGAGTCACGGGCCTTCGCGGGGCTCCGGCGCCTCGAGCGCCTCCAGCTGGGCACGGCCGCACTCGTGGTGTTGATGGTGCTGGCCGGCGTGGCCGCCGTGCAGCGTTCACGTCGCGGCCGATCGGCCGCGGAACAGCTCTCCCTTTCTCGTCAGCGCGAGCTGTCCGGGGTGCTGGCCGCGTCGACTGACGCGTTCATCAGCATCGACACGAAGGGTCTGGTGACGGCCTGGAACGGGCGGGCCGAGGCCCTGTTCGGCTGGCCCGTGGACGTTGCGGTCGGTCGGAGGCTGTCGGAGCTCATCATCCCGCCGGAGCATCAGGTGGCACACGAGACGTGGCTCGCCCGGCACATGACGGGTGAATCGTCAGCCGTGGTGGGCAAGCGCATCGAGATCACCGCCCAACGCCAGGACGGCTCGACGTTGCCCGTCGAGCTCGCCGTCTGGGCCCATCAGGACGGAGGCGGCTACAGCGCTTTCGTGCACGACATCAGTGATCGGCTTGCCGCGCAGACGGCGCTGGAGGTGGCGCGCGACGCCGCTCTTGCTGGCAGCCGGCTCAAGTCCGAGTTCCTCGCCAACATGAGCCACGAGATCCGCACGCCCATGAACGGCGTGATCGGCATGAGCGGGCTGCTCCTTCGCACCGACCTCGTCCCCGAGCAGCGCCGCTTCGCGGACACCGTGCGGTCGAGCGCCGAAGCGCTGCTCACCGTGCTGAACGACATCCTCGACTTCTCCAAGATCGAGGCCGGCAAGCTCGATGTCGAGAGCGTGGACCACGACCTCCGGCGCGTCGTCGAGGACACGGCCGCGCTCATGGCCGCGGAGGCCCAGCAGAAGGGCCTCGAAGTCACGTGGGTGGTCGACGCCGCAGTGCCGAAGCTGGTCAAGGGCGACCCGGTGCGCCTGCGCCAGGTGCTGATGAACCTCCTGGGCAATGCCGTCAAGTTCACTGCGGCCGGCGAAGTGGCGCTCGCCGTCCGCCTGGCCAGCTCGGTGGCCGACGGGGTACCGGTCGAGCTTCTCGAGCTCGAGGTGACAGACACCGGCATCGGCATCGACCCGGCCGCCATGGAACGACTCTTCGATGCCTTCACGCAGGCGGATGCATCGACCACGCGCCGTTACGGCGGCACCGGGCTCGGACTGGCCATCAGTCGACAGCTGGTCGAGCTGATGGGTGGCCAGCTCACCGTACGGAGCGTCGTGGGCACCGGCAGCACCTTCACCGTCCGGCTTCCCCTGCTGCGAAGCGCGAGCAGCAGTGAGGAGGCTTCGTCGACGAAGGGCGCCATCACCGGGCGGCGTGCGCCCACCGGAGGCACCGTGCTGCTGGCCGAGGACAACGTCGTCAACCAGATGGTGGCCCGGCTCACCCTCGAGCATCTCGGCTACGCGGTCGACGTGGTGGCCGACGGAGCACAGGCCCTCGCCGCGCTCGACGTCACCTCGTACGACGCCGTGCTCATGGACTGTCAGATGCCGGTGATGGACGGATATGCGGCCACGATGGCCCTGCGGGAACGCGAACGGAGCTCCGGCGTCCGGCGCACACCGGTGATCGCGCTCACCGCGTCGGCCATGGCCGTCGATCGAGACCGCTGCCTGGCGGCGGGGATGGACGATCACCTGTCGAAGCCACTCCGCACGGAGGACCTGTCGTCACTGTTGCACCACTGGGTGCAGAGCGCGACTCCCGACGAAGCGGTCGTCCCGGCCCGGGGCTAGTCAGCCCAGCAGGGCCAGAACATCACCTGGCGCGTCGAGCACCAGATCGCCAGGCTCGCTCGTTGCCCGGGAGTTCCAGCCGGCCAGGGCGAACACCACACCTGCGGCTCGGGCGCACTCCCGGTCATGGGCCGTATCGCCGACGAAGACCACGTCCACCGGCTCGACACCAAGGGCGGCGAGCATCGGACCGAGCGACTTGGGCCGCCCACCGAAGTCATCGGAGAACATGGCCAGCACGGGGGACCATCTCAGGCGGGCCAGCTCGGCCAGGCCGGACACCCTGGCCTTGTTCGAGCACACCGCCCACCGATCCAGCTGGCGAAGCATGGCGTCGACCCCCGGGAAGGCCTCGACGACCGTGCTGTCGTACAGGTCGAGATAGTCGTCGATCTTCACTCCGGCGCGCACACACGCCTCACCCAACGGCAACCCCAGCGGGGGGACACGATCCGGTGTCACGCCAAGCGTTCTGAACGGGGCGAGCAGGGCGGCGTCAGAGTCGACGAGCGTGCCGTCGAGGTCGAAGAGAGCGGTGCGGAGGCGGGGGGTAAGCATCGGAAAGGCAGACATGAGACGGCGCGGATCTGGGCGGAGCGGGAGGGATTTGAACCCCCGGATCTTTCGATCTCCGGTTTTCAAGACCGGCGCATTCGGCCACTCTGCCACCGCTCCCTGCGGCGGAGGCTAGCGGCGGATCTGGTCGCGAATGGATGCGATCCAGCCTTCGGCGGCCTGCCACGACGCCTCGGCCTCGCGCCGCAGAGCCGGAGCGTGCTCGCTGGCCGCGGGGTACGAGCCAAGGAACTTCAGCTCGGCCAGCTGGGCGTGCAGGTTGCGCAGGCAGTCGGCCACCACCTCGTCGGCCACGTGACCTTCGAGGTCGATGATGAAGCAGTAGTCGCCCAAGCCCCGACGGGTCGGGCGGCTTTCGAGCTTGGTCAGGTTGATGTTCCGCGAGGCGAACTCGCTCAGGATGCTCAGCAGACTGCCCGGGCGGTCGGCCTGCTGGAAGCACACGATGCTGGTCTTGTCGTGGCCGGTCGGCTCGGGCACGCACCCCGGCGAGCCGTTGGGAGCCACCAGCACGAAGCGCGTGGCGTTGTCGGGGTGGTCCTCGATCTCGGACTCGAGGAGGTCGAGCCCGTACAGCCGGCCGGCCAGCGCGGTGCCGACCGCGGCTGCGTGCGGTGGCCGGTCCACACCGACGTGGCGCACCGCTTCGGCTGTCGACGTGGCGGCGTGCACCTCCACTCCCGGTAGGCGGTCGGCCAGGAAGGAGCGGCACTGGGCCAGGGCTTTGGGATAGCTGTAGATCTCCCGCAGGTCGGCCAACGCGGTGCCGGGCGGGGCCAGGAGGTGCAGGCTGATGCGGAGGATGACCTCGCGCTGGATGAACACGTCCCGCTCGAAGATGAGGCTGTCGAGCGACTCGTTGACGGTGCCGTCGATCGAGTTCTCCAGGGCCACGAAGCCGAGGTCGACGTCACCGCGCTGCGTGCTGGCCAGCACGTCCAGCATGGTGCGGATGGGCACCAGCTCAGCCCCAGCTAGGTCGGACTGGGTGAGCAACGCCTCTTCACCGAACGTGCCGGGCGGGCCGAGGAAGCCGATGCGGGTCATCAGGCAGGGCAGGATAGGTGCCGCCATGGATGAGCCCGCCCTCCGACAGCTGCTCGACGACGTCCGCTCCGGCGCGCTGTCGGCGGATGGCGCAGTGTCCCGGCTGCAGCGCCTGCCCTTCGCCGACCTCGGCTTCGCCAGGGTCGATCATCACCGTGCCCTGCGCCAGGGACACCCCGAGGCCGTGTACGGGCCGGGCAAGACGCCCGAGCAGTGCGCGGCCATCGTGGCCGAGCTGCTGAGTGAGCCGGGTGCAGGACCTGTGCTGTTGACCCGCGCCTCTCCCGACCAAGCCGAGGCCGCTCTCGGCGCCAACGCCGAGGGTCGTCAGACGGGTCACACCGTGGTCTGGCGTCCAGCAGCGGTGCGGTCCGGGCGCGTCGTCGTCATCACCGCCGGCACCGCCGACCTCCCGGTCGCCGAGGAGTGCATTGTCACCCTGACGGCCCAGGGCTTCCGTCCCGAGCTGGTCGCCGACTGCGGTGTCGCCGGTGTGCACCGCCTGCTGGCCACTCTGGACGAGCTGCGGTCGGCCGATGCCATCGTCGTGGTGGCCGGCATGGAGGGCGCGCTGGCCAGCGTCGTGGGTGGCATCACCGCCGCCCCGGTGGTGGCCGTGCCGACCAGCACCGGATACGGCGCCGCCTTCGAGGGCATCACCGCGCTGCTCGCCATGTTGAGCTCGTGCGCCTCCGGGCTGACCGTGGTGGGCATCGACAACGGCTTCGGCGCGGCATGCGCCATCCATCGGATGCTGCCGTGACGCGAGGAGCCTGGTTCCACTGCTTCGCCGGCATCGCCGGTGACATGGCGTTGGGTTCGCTGCTCGACGCCGGCGCGGATCTGACCGAGGTCACTGCGCTCCTGCAACGGCTGCCCCTGACGGGATGGAGCATCGAGCCGAGGGCGGTGTTGCGGGGAGGCATCGCCGCCACCGCGCTCACCGTGCACGGCCAGGACGACACGGTGGTGCGCACCCACGCCAACATCGTCTCCATCATCGAGGAGGCCCGGCTGCCCGAACGCATCAGCCGGCGCGCGCTCGCCACCTTCGGCGCGCTGGCCGAGGCGGAGGGCCGGCTGCACCAGCGGGCACCGGCCACGGTGCACTTCCACGAGGTCGGCGGCATCGACGCCATCGTCGACATCGTCGGCACCTGCGCCGCGCTCGAGGTGCTCGGGGTGGACGAGGTCCACGCCAGTGCGGTGGCCACGGGAACGGGTACCGTCCGCACCGCCCACGGCATCCTGCCCAACCCGGCCCCGGCGGTGGTCGCGTTGCTGCGGAACGCACCCTCGTACGGACGCGCCATCAACCTCGAGCTGACCACGCCGACGGGCGCCGCCCTGCTGGCCGCCCTGGCCGCCGGCTGGGGGCCGCTGCCGGCCATGCGCATCGAGGCCACGGGTTACGGAGCGGGCAACCGGGACCTCGAAGAGCTGCCCAACATGACCCAGGTGGTGGTGGGCCAGCTCGGGCCCGTGGCTGACGAGCCGCCTCGCGGCCAGCCCGTGGTGCTCCTCGAAGCCAACCTCGACGACGCCACCGGGGAGACCCTGGCCCACGCCATCGCCCGCTTGCTCGAGGCCGGGGCTCACGATGCCTGGATCACGCCCATCATCATGAAGAAGGGCCGGCCCGCCTACACCGTCAGCGCCCTGGCCGACCCGGCCCTCGCCGCCCAGATCGCCACCACGCTGACGGCCGAGACCGGCTCGTTGGGGGTGCGGGGCCAGAACCTCGAACGCTGGCCCGTCCGCCGGTCGCTCGAGCACGTCGAGGTGCAGGGCCTGCCGGTGCGGGTCAAGGTCAGCCCGGGGCGCCTGAAGGCCGAGCACGACGACGTGGCTCACGTGGCCCGGGTCACCGGCCTGCCGTTGCGCGAGGTCCACTGGCAGGCCGAGTCGGCGTGGCGGGACCGGGCCGACGAACCACCGGCCGACGAACCCGCGTAGGTCAGCTCTCGCGGCGGCGAAAATCGTGCGGTGCCCGGGGGCGGCGCACGCCATGCTGGCGACCATGATGACCGTGACGACCGTGATGGTGTTCCGTGTCCGGGGCGGCCGAGCCCTGGGGGTGGCACCAGCTCGATAGAGGGTGGTGCCGTCGGCTCGTCGGGCTGGCCGGCATCGAGCCTGGTGACCTGGTCCTCGATGTGGGTGCCGGCACCGGGGCCATCACGGCTGAGCTGGTCCGGGCCGGCGCCCGCGTCGTAGCGGTCGAGCTGCATCCACGGCGGGCGGCGACGTTGCGCACCCGATTCGCCGGACTGCCGGTCGTGGTCGTGCAGGTCGACGCGTCCGCCCTGCGGCTACCGGCGCGCCCGTTCAAGGTGGTGGCCAACCCGCCCTTCGGCATCTCGACGGCACTGCTGCGACAGCTCACGAGGTCGCGGAGCCACTTGGACCAGGCGGCCCTCGTGCTGCCGGCATGGGCGGCGGTTCGGTGGGCGGCCGGTCGGGGCGTGGGCGGCATCACTTCGAGATCCCGTTTCACCTTCGAGCTCGGCCCACGCCTTCCGTCCCGATCCTTCACGCCCGCTCCCTCGGTCGACGCGCGCACCCTTCTCATCCGGCGGGGGACGCTCGGCTGACCGCCAGGCCCTACTCCGCGACGAGCTCCTCGGACCGGGCGACGGCGTGGTTGGCGGTGGCGCCGTGCACCACCACGGAAAGGAGGATTGTCAGGAGCACGACCGACCAGATCCTGTCGGCGCCTGGGAAGTCGGCATCCACGCCGGCGTGGGCGAGGTAGTAGATCGAGCCCATCCCTCGGATGCCAAAGCCGGCGATGACCAAGCGCTGTGCCTTGTGCAGCCCGGTGCCGAGCAGGCTGAGCCAGCCGAAGACCGGCCGCACCACCACGACCAGGACGACCGCGACCAGCGCCTCGCGCCATCCGAGGCTGCCCAGACCCCCCTGGGCCACCGCACCTCCCACGAGCAGCAGCAGAAGGGCACTGCCCAGGCGCTCGACCGTCTCGGTGGCCTCGTGCAACACCTCGTGGTACTCGTGATCGCGCTCGTGGTCCCGCAGGACCAGGGCGGCGATGAACACAGCCAGGAAGCCGTAGCCGTGGGCCAGCTCGGCCACGCCGTACACGAGCAGTGTGGCCCCCACCGCCGCGATGCCCTCCGTGGTGCGGGCCAGCTGGGTGGTAGGAGGGCTGCGGAAGACCAGCCACCCGAGTGCCCGGCCGCTGGCGTACCCGACGACCATGGCGGACGCGAGCTTCACGACTACATCGTCAACGAACCAGCCTGCCACCCAGGGCCCACCGGCCAGCAGGGCGATGGCGGCGTTGGTGAACGGGAACGCGAGCGCGTCGTTGAGACCGGCCTCGGCGGTGAGGGTGACTTTCACCTCGGTCTCGTCATCGGAGTTCGGCCCTCCGACTTGCACATCGGAGGCAAGCACGGGGTCGGTGGGAGCGATGACGGCTCCGAGCAGCAAGGCACTGGCCGGTACCAGCCCCAGTAGCCCCCAACCGAGGAGAGCGGTGGCGGCGATGGTGAGGGGCATGGCGATGGCCAACAGCCGCCAGGTCGGCATCCACGAGCGCCATCCGAACCGCCGATCCAGCTTGAGCCCCGCGGCGGTCAGGGAGATGATCAGCACCAGCTCGCTCAACCGCTCGGCGATCGTCCCTTCGGCGAACGGGTCGGGCGTCGGTAGCCCGTCGACGGCCAGGTAGAGCAAGAACCCCGCCAGCACCTGGAGGATGGGCAGGGATAGCGGGAGCGAGCGCAGGGCACGCGGCAGCACCGAAGACGCCAGGATGGCGGCGCCCAGCACCACGAGGAACACCTGGTACTCGCCCATCGCCGAGCCCTACCCCACGAAGGGCAGGGCGGTCACTTGCCGCGAGCGCGGCGCCTGCCCTCCTGCATCGCCTGCACCCGCCCGCCGGGGATTTCGTGGCCCTCCTCGACCAGCTCGGTGGGCAGGAGCTGCGGCTGGGGCATGGCCTCGGCCCAAGGGTCACCGTCGCCCAGAGCGGAGAGCGCAGTGCGAATGGTGAAGTCGGCGGGCTGCACCCCGTCGATCTCATCCCAGGCCAATGGAAACGACACCGGTGTGCCGGGCCGGATGCGGGGGCTGTAGGCGGCGGCAACGGTCGCGCCGGCGGCGCGAGTCGAGTCCACGAACACCTTTCCGCCGCGGTCGGCACGCACGAACGCAGTGGTGGCGATGCCGGGGTCGAGCTGCGCCGCTCGCACGGCGATGGCGCGTGTGGCTGCTGCTGCTGCGTCGATCGGCGTGTCGGCGACGAGCGGGACGTAGATGTGCAGGCCCTTCGACCCACTGGTCTTGACCGCACCGGTCAGGCCGGCGTCGCTGAGGGCTTGGCGCACCAGGCCTGCCACTCGCACCACGTCACTGAAGGGCCCGCCGGCAGGAGGATCGAGGTCGAGCACGAGCTGACCAACCGACGCTTCGCCGCTGCGCACCAGTGCCGGGTGGTACTCCACGGCCCGCTGATTGGCGAACCACACCAACGTGCGCCGGTCGTTGCAGAGCGCGTAGGTCACGTCCCGCTTGGACGCTTCGGCCCAAAGGGATGTTCGTGGAACCCACTCCGGGGTGTAGGTCGGCAGGTTCTTCTGCATGAATGGCTTCTGACCGGCCCGGACGCGGATGACCGACAACGGCCGGTCCTCCAGCACCGGGAGGATCCGGTCGCGAACCGCATCGAGGTACTCGATCAGGTGCCGCTTGGTGGCGTCGGCACCGTCGAACAACGGTTGGTCGAGGTTGGAGAGATCCACACCGGCACGCGACTCGACCTGCTTGTCCTTGCCGCCGCTCACTGGCGCACGCCGACAGTCATGTCGAACAGCATGACCCGGCCTGCCTCGAAGCGCGCTTCGTTCGGGAGACTGGTCGAACGGGTAACAGGGTGCGGTGGGCGTTCGACGCCCCGAGAAGGAGGAA
>Ga0136611_10001122_pt1 | contig 18398 bp, 14 predicted proteins | sample AntDrymUQ2232306_2_FD_106645 | JGI IMG/M metagenome (GOLD analysis project Ga0136611, IMG submission 106645) | Polar desert sand microbial communities from Dry Valleys, Antarctica - metaG UQ223 (23.06) | ecosystem: Environmental > Terrestrial > Soil > Desert | place: Antarctica: Dry Valley...
AACTGTTCACACTTGGGGGGACGAGTTTCCCGCGCGTTGTGTCGATTCCGCGTCAGGACGCCGATCCGATCGGGGCGCGGGACACGAAACTGGCTGGAATCCCCCCAAGTGTGAACAGTTACGTCAAGCCCGGTTGACACGTTGTCCCATCCGGTGGTACAGTGTGGGACACGAACGGACTCTGTGAAGGATGTCACGAACGCCATGAGTACACACTTCAAACACACGAGGAGCCCCAGGCGCGGCTGATTGAAAGATCAGCCAGTAGACCATTGCCTGACCCACCGCTCTTCGTTTGTACTGGAGTTTTCCGTGACAGCCCACCAATCGTTCACTTCCTCTGACATCTCATCGACCGTTGCCGCCTTCCGCGCGGTGATTGCCGTTTCCCCCACTCCCGCAATCCCCGGTCGCGTCAGGCTTCGCGCCTGACGTGCCGCGTGCGTATCGCTTGTCGATGCGCGCAGCCGGTGGCCCGTCAGGCCGTGCAGCCCGACTGACCACACCGACCCAGGGAGCTGAGAGGGAAACCGACGATGTCGACAACACTGACACCATCTGAAACCTATACCGACCAGGCGCTGCTCGACGGCGCGCTGGCAAAGGTCGCCGCGACCGACGTTGCAAACGTCAAGAAGATCGCGATCGCCTTCTCCGGTGGGCTGGATTCGACGCTCTGCATCGTGCTGGCCAAAGAGAAGTACGACGCCGAGGTCGTGCTGATTACCGTCGATGTCGGCCAGGGCGAGGACGAGATTGCGATGGCCTTCGAGAAGGCCGCGCTACTTGGGATCGAGCCGATCCTGATCGACGCCAAAGCTGAGTTCGCCAACGACTGGCTGGCGAAGGCGATCGTCGCCAACTCCGACTACAACGGCTACCCGGTCTCGACCTCGATGACGCGCCAGTTGATCGCCGCCAAGGTGGCCCAGATGGCGGTCGAGCTTGGTTGCGACGGTCTGATGGAAGGCTCGTCCGGCAAGGGCAACGACCAGTACCGCATGCACAACGTCTTCACCGTCTTCGCGCCCGACCTCAAGGTCATCGTCCCGGTCCGCGACTTTGACCTGACCCGCACCGAGGAACTGGCCCTCTGCGCCCACTACGGCGTCCCGGTTACCGAGATCATCTCCGGTGGCGACGACAAGACGATGTGGTGCCGCTCGATCGCATCCGGCGGGATCGGCCTCGACACCGTCCTGCCGGACAGCATCTGGATGTGGCTGACACCGCCAGCGCAGGCACCGGATGAAGCGGCCACGATCACGCTCACCTTCGAGCATGGCCTGCCGGTCGCCCTCAACGGCCAGACACTGCCGCTGCCGGACATCATCGACCAACTCAACATCACTGGCGGCGCGCACGGCATCGGCAAGATCGACATCTGGGAAGACGGCATCATGGATCTCAAGTCACGTGAGATCTACGAGGCACCGGGCGCGAAGATCATCCTGGCCGTCCACAAGGACATCGAGGGCATGACACTCACCAAGCAACAGGTGCAGTTCAAGAAGCAGGTTGACACGACCTGGGGCTCGCTCGTCTACCACGGCGAATGGTTCCAGCCGCTCAAGTCCGACCTCGACGCCTTCATCGCCAGCACCCAATCGGTCGTCAGCGGCACCTGGACCGTCAACCTCTACAAAGGCAACATCGACATCGTCAAGCGCGAGTCAGCCGCCTCGCTCTTTAAACCAGAACTCCGCTCGATCGCCAGCAGCGGCTTCAACCAGCAACTCTGCGGCCCAGCCGCCTACATCAAGGGGCTGCCGTACCAGGTCCTCGCCCTGCGCGACGCCGAACTGGCGAAGAGTGCGGGCGCGGCGAAGGAGGTAGTGGCAGCGGACTAACCCCTCCCCCAGCCCCTCCTCTGAGAAGGGAGGGGAGTAAGGAACGGAGGGGCAGACTTGACACACGATTCGTAAGCCCCCTCCAGTTCTAGGGGAGAGGGCCGGGGACCCGCAGAGGCGGGTGGAGGAGGGGTTTAGGCCCGTTGGTCACGAAGCTCTGGGATAAGGGATACGCACTCGACCCGCGCGTCGAGCGCTTCGAAATCAGCGACGATCTGGTCTACGACCAGCGCCTCGTCGTGGCCGACGCGCTCGGCTCGATCGGGCATGCGGCGGGACTCGCCAAGGCCGGGCTGCTGCCAGTCGAGACGTTCCACGCGCTGCGCGAGGAACTGGCGACGATCGTCGGGCTGGCCGAGACGGGCGAGTTCGAGCTGACGCTGGCCGACGAGGATGTCCACACCAAGATCGAGGGCTGGCTGACCGAGAAGCTCGGCGAGGCCGGCAAGCAGATCCACACCGGACGCTCGCGCAACGACCAGGTCGTCGTCGATATCCGCATCTTCACCCGCGAGGCGGTCCTGCCGGTCCAGACGGCCGTCCTCGACGCCTGCGAGGCGCTGCTCGACCTGGCGACCCGCCACGCGCAGACGCCGATGCCAGGCTACACCCACATGCAGCGCGCGATGCTCTCGTCGGTCGGCGTCTGGGCCGGCGCCTACCTCGAATCGCTGCTCGATGACCTGCTGCTGCTGGATGCCGCCGTCGCACTCTCGGACCAGTCGCCGCTCGGCTCGGCCGCGTCGTATGGTGTCGGCCTGCCGCTGGAACGCGGTTATGTCTCCGACATCCTCGGCTTCGCCAAGACGCAGAACAACGTCCTGTATGCCCAGCACGGGCGCGGCAAGTTCGAGGCGGCCATCGTTCAGGCGCTCGTCCAGGTCATGCTGGACCTGTCGAAGCTGGCCCAGGACATCCTGCTCTTCACGACCAGCGAGTACGGCTTCTTCACGCTGGACGACTCGTTCAAGACCGGCTCCAGCATCATGCCGCAGAAGAAGAACCTCGGCGCAATGGAGATGCTGCGCGCCAAGGGCAGCATCATCCTCGCCTTCCAGCAGCAGATGCTCGGCATCCTGGTTGGCCTGCCGGCTGGCTACAACATGGACTATCAGGAGACGAAGCGCCCGTTCATGGAGTCGCTTGACATGGTCGAGGAGTCGTCGGCAATGGCAGCCCTGACCGTCGCCCGCCTCCAGCCGAACGAGGAGCGCATGCTGGAGGCCTGCTCGCCGGAACTGTTCGCGACCGACGCCGCCTACGATCTCGTCCTCAAGGGCGTCCCGTTCCGCGATGCCTACCGCCGGATTGCCGACATGATCGACGATCTCGGCGAGCTCGACCCGCGCGATGTCCTCAAGACGCGCACCCATCAGGGTACTAGCGGCGACCTGCGGCTGGAGACATCCGCTTCAACCATCGAACAGCGCCGCGCCGCTGTCGCCGAACGCGAGACGGAACTGGCCGAGATCAAACAGCAGCTCCTGGCCGGAACGCGGCCGGGGATGCCGGTGGGGGGCGCATGATCGACAGCCACTCGCCGCTCTACCCGCAGCCGAGGCCCGACCCTATCAACGGGAGCCTCACAGCGGAGGAACTCCCAGCCGTCTTTCCATTCGTTCACTGATACGCACATCGAACCGAGAGCATTGAGAAAGGGACCACCCATGAACGCTTGTCCGGAATGCGCCGCCGATATCGAACTGTCTGACGCCATCGTTGGCGAGATCGTCCAGTGCGTCGATTGCAGCGCCGAACTCGAAGTCCTCAGCGTCGCTCCGATCGACCTGGCCCTCGCGCCGGCTGAGGAAGAGGACTGGGGGGAGTAGCGACGGATCCTCGTTAGCCCCTCGGTGGAGGGGTGAGGGCCGACCGCATGACCATGACCACTTCCACCGTCACCCTGCTCGCGCCCCGCATGCGCGTTGAAGAACGGCTACTCATCGCAGCCTTTACTCAGCGCGACACCGAGGCGCTGCTCGTTGATGCCTCCACGCTGGCCGTTCCGCTCGTCGGAAACCAGCCGTCGCTGCCGTCGCTCGCTCTCGACCGCGAAGTCGCGACGGCAGACCGCGCGACGCTGGCGGCGCTGCTGGGAGCGAGTGGGGCGACGGTCGTCAACCGAGCGGCGACAGCTCGGCTGCTGTCCGATCGGCTGGCGCTGCTACGGCACCTGATCGTCGCCGGTATCCCGACGCCGGAGACAACAGTCGCCTTCGGCGAGCAGCCTGCAATCGCAGCACTGGTGCAGGTCGGTTATCCGGCACTGCTTCAGTCGTTACAGGTCGATCCATGGATGCCGGACGCCGTCGTGACCGATCAGGACGCTGCCGAGGCGGCGATTGAGCACCGAGCCATGCTCGGACGCGAGACGACGCTGCTCGTACAGCAATACGTTATCGGAGACGTGGCACGAGTTGTCGTCGTTGGATCGGAAGTCGTCGGAATCGAGGCGGTTCGGTCTGACGGCGGCAAAATCGCGTACGCACCGTACGAGCAGAACGCTGCGGCACTGACCGATCTTGGCACGAAGGTGATCGCGCGGCTCGGCAGCGGCGTCTACGCCGTTGAGATCGTCGAGAGCGACGCCGGTCCAGTCGTCGTCGGCGCGAGCAATCTCGTCGATTTCCGCACGCTCCATGACGCTGGCATCGACATTGCCGGTAAGATCGCTGATTTCACGCTATCGCAATCACGGGAGGCTCAGGATGGCAGTTGACACAATGACGATGACCGCGCTGGATATGCTGGCCGGACTCGTCGCCATCCCCAGCGTCTCCGGCGAGGAAGCCGCCGCCGTCGACTGGCTCTGCCTGGCGATGCGCGAGATGGGCTACGCAACGTCGATCGATGGGGCCGGCAACGCCGTCGGCACGATTGGCAGCGGCGAGCGCGAGATCCTGCTGCTCGGCCACATCGACACCGTCCCCGGTGACATCCCAGTCCGCATCGAGGACGGCATCCTGCACGGTCGCGGCGCGGTCGACGCCAAGGGACCGCTGACTGCGTTCGTTGCCGCTGGCGCGCGAGCGCAACTCCCGCCGGGCGTCCGGCTGACCGTCATCGGCGCGGTCGGCGAGGAAACGTTCGGCTCACCGGGCGCGTCATGGCTCTGCGAGCACTACCCCGCCCCGGACGCCGTCATCATCGGCGAGCCGAGCGGCTGGGACGGCATCGTCCTCGGCTACAAAGGTTCGGTTGGCCTGACGGCAGCGGTGACAACCGGATTGACCCACTCAGCCGGGCCGGAGGCAACCGCGCCGGAACTGGCGATCCGCTTCTGGATACGCCTGACAAGCTGGCTGGCCCGCCAGAACAATGGCGCTCCTGCAGGCTTCACAACGGTCGACGCCACCCTGCGCGGCATCAACACAACCAGCGACGGCCTGCACGAGATGACGACGCTTGAGATCACGTTCCGCCTGCCGCCCAGCTCGACCATCGCCTGGCTTTGCGAACAGGTAGACGCTCTGGCGCTCGATGCCAACCTCTGCTGGCGTCCGAACGCCGAAGCCTACCGCGTCGACAAGCGCTCGCCGCTCGTCGCCCCCTTCCTGGCCGCCATCCGTGCCACCGGCGGCCAGCCGCGCCTGAAGGTCAAGACCGGCACGTCCGACATGAACCTCGTCGGCCCCGTCTGGAACTGCCCGATCGTCTCCTACGGCCCCGGTGATGCAAGCTTCGACCACACTCCGGACGAGCAGATCCCGCTCGCCGACTTCGAGCGCGGAGTGGAGGTGCTGGTGAGCGCGATCGAGCGGTGGTCGGGACTCGGGATTCGGGAATCGGGGTCGGGGAAGGTTCAGTCGTGACCACAACGACCGACAATGTCAGCACATCCCGAGTCCCGGTTCCCGATTCCCGCCGCCCGTGCCTCGGCATCCTCGTCTCTCACCTGCGTGAAGAGGAGAAGCTGATCCTGGCGGCGGCACGGGAGCTGGGTGTCGAGACGGTTGTCCTGCAGGATCGGACGCTGGCGCTTGACCTGTCGTGTCCAGAGCCGCCCGCCGTCGATGTCGTGCTGGACCGCTGTGTCGCGCACACGCGCGGGTACTACGCGCTACGCATCTTCGAGGGCTGGGGCATTCCAACCATCAACCCGAGTGCGGCCGTCGCCACCTGCGACGACAAGGCGCTCATGTCGCTGGCATTCGCGACCGCCGCTGTCCCGGCCCTGCGCACCGCCGTCGCCTTCACCGTCGAGAGCGCGCTGACGATCGGCGAACGCTTCGGCTACCCACTCGTCATCAAGCCGGTCAGCGGCTCATGGGGCCGCTTGCTTGCCCGCGCCAACTCGCCGGAGTCGCTGCGAACGATCCTCGAACAGAAACGCGCCCTCGGCGGCCCGCAACACTCGGTCTTCTACATCCAGGAGTACGTCAACAAGCCGGGCCGCGACATCCGCGTCTTCTACGTCGGCGGCGAGGTGATCGCTGCCTCCTATCGCAACGCCGAACACTGGATCACCAACGTCGCCCGTGGCGCGACCTCGACCGCCTGCCCGTTCACCCCCGACATCGTCGCCATCTCGCGCGCCGCCGCATCGTCCGTCGGCGCCCAGATCGCCGGCATCGACCTCGTCGAAACCGCCGACGGACTCAAAGTCATCGAAATCAACGGCGGCGCCGAGTTCAAGGGTCTGCGCAGCACCACCGATGTCCCGATCGCGAAGGTAATCGTCGAGCACGCTGTTTCTCGGGAATCGGGAATCGGGATTCGGGAACCGGGGGTGTCAAAGGGACATACTCCTTCAAATACCCCCGAATCCCGAATCCCGATTCCCGACCTTCACACGAATTGAGGTTTCATGTCACGTCTAAACGCCGCCATCGTTGGAGGATCTGGCTACACAGGCGGAGAGCTGCTACGGCTACTGCTGGCCCATCCCGATGTTGAGGTCACCCAGGTCACGTCGCGTTCGCTGGCGGGCAAACTGGTCACCAGCACACATCCGAACCTGCGGAAGCGGACGACGCTCAAGTACATCGCGCCAGACGCGCTGGAGCGGTCGGACATCCTGTTTCTCTGCCTGCCGCACGGCGCATCGGCCCCGAAGGTCGAGGAGTACTTGGAGAAGGCCAGCGTCATCATCGACCTGAGCGCCGACTTCCGGCTGAAGGACCCAAGCGCCTACCCGACCTGGTACGGCTGGCAGCATCCGAAGCCGGAGTTGCTCGACCCATCGGCCAGCATCTATGGCTTGCCGGAGCTGCACCGCGAGGAGATCAAGACGGCGAGCTACATCGCCAGCCCCGGCTGCAATGCAACCGCCTCGATCCTCGGCCTCTGGCCGCTGGCGAAGGCCGACCTGCTCGACCCGGCCATGCCGATCGTCGTCGAAGCCAAGTCCGGCTCGTCCGGCGCTGGTGGCGAATCCGGCCCGTCCAGCCACCACCCCGAGCGCAGCGGCATCGTCCGCTCCTTCAAGCCGACCGGACACCGCCACTCCGCCGAGGTCATCCAGGAACTGGCAGTCGACGGCTTCTGCCCGAAGGTCAGCTTCACGGCCACCTCGGTCGAGGCCGTCCGTGGCATCCTCGCCACCTGCCACGCCTTCACGAAGGAGCCGGTCACCGACAAGGACCTCTGGCAGGTCTACCGCGCCGCCTACCGCGACGAGCCGTTCGTGCGGCTGGTCAAGGAGAACAGCGGCATCCACCGCTCGCCGGAGCCGAAGATCCTCTCCGGCACCAACTTCTGCGATGTCGGCTTCGAGGCCGACCCGCACTCGAACCGCGTCGTCACCCTCGCCGCCATCGACAACCTGATGAAAGGCGCGGCAGGCCAGGCCGTCCAGGCCATGAACATCCGCCACGGCTTCGAGGAAACGGCGGGGCTGGAATTTATGGGGCTTCATCCAATTTAGCGTGCGGTTGTCGGGATCCGGGATTCGGGAACCGGGGGCATCGAAAGGAACAGCTCCCTCCAACACCCCCGAATCCCGATTCCCGATTCCCGTCCCGAAGGGGCTAACGTGCTCGTCATCAAGCTCGGCGGGAGTGCCGGGATCAACACTGAATACACGCTCGACGATCTGGCCACACTCTGGCCGGGCGAGCGGGTCGTCTTCGTCCACGGTGCGAACGCGGCGCTTGACGCCTTCATGCAGGCACAGGGACGCCAGCCCCGGCTGGTAACATCCTCGACCGGCCAGGTCAGCCGCTTCACCGACCGCGAGACGATGGACGACATGCTCGCCATCTACGCCGGACGGACCAACAAGCGGCTGGTCGAGGGGTTGCAGGCACGTGGCGTCAACGCCGTCGGCCTGTCCGGCATCGACGGTGGCATCGCGCGCGGCACCCGCAAGGACGCCCTGCGTGTCGTCGAGGACGGCAAGCCGAAGGTGCTGCGCGGCGACTACGCCGGCAGCCTCAAGGAGATCAACACGCACCTGTTGACGCTGCTGCTCGATAACGGCTATCTTCCCGTCCTGACCCCGCCCGCTCTCTCGCAGCACGGCGAGGCGATCAACGTCGATGGCGACAAGCTCGCCCTCCGGCTGGCACTCGCGCTCGACGCAAAGGCGCTCGTCATCCTCTCTAACACCGCCGGTCTGCTGGCCGATGTCAACGACGCCACCTCGCTCATCCGCCAGATCGACATCTCCAGCGACGACTCAACCGAGGCCGCGATGACCGCTGCTGGCGGACGGATGAAGAAGAAGGTCCAGGCCGGCATCGACGCTGTCCGCGAAGGAATCCCACTCGTCGTCTTCGGCGACGCCAACACCGAACGCCCCATCACCGCCGCCATGAACGGCCAGGGAACGCAACTCAACGCCACCACATCAGTGGTCAGTTCAACGTAACCACCCCAACCAACAAAAGCCTCTCCCTTCATAGGCCGGGTACCCTCTGGGTGGCGGTTGGGGAGGGGTTTTCGACACCCAGCCAAGCCCAGGGAGGAACCACACATGACTGCCACCACAACCGACATCGTCGCCACCGACCGCGCCCTCCAGCCACCGCTCTACGCGAAGCGCGACATCGCGCTCGTCCGTGGCGCAGGCGCCGTCCTCTGGGACAGCGACGGTCGCGAGTACATCGACGTCATGAGCAACTACGGCGTCAACGTCCTCGGCCATGCTCACCCAGCCGTCACCGCCGCCATCACCGAACAGGCCGGACTACTGCTCAACGTCCACCAGTCATTCGCCAGCGACACTCGCGCGAAGTTCCTGGAAGTCCTGCTCGCCGCATCGCCAGACGGGTTGACGCGCGCCTTCCTGAGCAACTCCGGAACCGAAGCGATCGAGGCCGGTCTCAAGTTCGCGAGGGTCGCGACCGGCAAGACGAAGCTCGTCGCGGCCCGTGGCGGCTACCACGGCCGGACGATCGGCGCGCTGGCTGCCACCGCCGACAAGAAGTACCGCGAACCGTTCGCCAACATCCTGCCGCAGGCCGTCCACGTCCCATTCAACGACCTCGACCAGCTCCACGAAGCCATCGACGCTGACACCGCCGCGATCGTCCTCGAACCGATCCAGGGCGAGGGCGGCATCCACGTCCCCGATGACGGCTACCTGGCCGGAGCTGCCCAGATCGCAAGAGACGCTGGCGCACTCCTCATCTTCGACGAGGTCCAGACCGCCCTCCGCACCGGCACGATCTTCGCCTGCCAGCACGAGGGCGTCACTCCTGACATCCTCTGCACCGCCAAGGGCCTCGCCAACGGTGTCCCAATCGGCGCGACGCTGCTGACCGAGCCGATCGCATCTGCGATGGGCGGCGGCGTCCACGGCTCGACCTTCGGCGGCAACCCGCTCGCCTGCGCCGCCGGCCTCGCCACCCTGCAAGCCATCCAGAATGAAGGACTGCTCGCCGCCAGCGACGCACGCGGCGAACGGCTGCGTCAGGGCATCCTCGCCCTCAACAGCCCGAAGGTGCGCGCCGTCCGTGGCCGCGGCCTGATGATCGGCGTCGAGTTCAAGACCCGCGTCACCCCGATCCTCAAGGGCCTCCAGGACCGCGGCGTCCTCGCCCTCCCAGCCGGCAGCCTCATCATCCGCTTCCTGCCCCCACTCGTCATCACTGATGAGCAGGTGGACCAGGTCTTAGCGGCGCTAGGCGAGACGTTGGCGTAGCATCTTGGACTGCGCCGACGGGAGGGGCCGGGCTCGTTCCCGGCCCTGCTCCCATCCCGAGCGCTTCGGGCGGAGAACAGGGCCGGGAACGAGCCCGGCCCCTACTATTGCTACGTCCCATCGAATTCGTGACAGATTCCTATAGAGGCGCGAGCGCCTCTGATGTCATCCCAACTTACGGCATCATCCCGTAACGCCACACATAGTAGTGCAGGCCAACGTTGCCGGCTTCGACTTTCCAGCCGTCGTCGTTGCCCGGCGTGTACGTCAGGCAGCGACGTTCGAAGCACTGCATCAGGACATCGGTGTAGACATCGCCAAGCTTGACCTCGGCCCAGTACGCCTCAGTGATCGGCAGGCCGGTTGCGTAGAACCACGGATCGAAGAGTTGCGCGGTGACGAACTGGCTGTCCTCATACACCATGCCTGTCGAGTTCATGAACTCCCAGAACGGCGAAGCAACCTGGTGAGAGATGCCTGGCACCTCGACCAGTTGAGCCGCCGTCACTCCGTACTGCGCCAGTGAGGGATCGTTCGTCACGTTACCGTTGCGATCGACACGCTGGGTAATCGTCGCGCCGCTCGCGTAGGGGTCCGCATCGAGCAGCTCGGTGAACGTCGCGTAGGTCGGGCCGTTGGCGTCGTTCAGGTCTCCCGCAACCGGCACCTCGGCAGGGCCGATGTCATCGAACTCGTCGATGCCCATCTGCATCTCGCCGGTGATCAGCTCCTTCGAGAGCAGGCCATTGGTCACGTACCAGGGGTCGCTCGTGTCGTCGTTCGGGTCGTTGACCTCCATCCGGCTCTTGTCGTAGTACTTGACCGAACGACGGCCACCGGGCGCGTCCACGTACTCCTCCGGCAGCGCGTCGGACGCCGGGCCGTCGCCCCACATCCAGGTCCGTCTGATCACCAATTGCTTGACCGGCGCGTCGGTGCGCTGCCAGGTGAAGTTGAACTCCGGGTGGTCAACCGCGCTCGGCAGGCTATCCCCGATAGACAGCTTCAGTGCGTTCGACGTACCACCACCCGGCGCCGGGCTGTTGATCGTGATCTGGACCTCCGAAATGGAATCGGTGTCGAGGTACTGCACCTCGAAGGTAAGTTGAGACGGGCTGACATACGTCGTCGGACGATTCTGGCCGTTCCAGCGCACGACCGATCGCTGAACGAAGCCGCTACCATTGACCGTCAGCGTCAGCGGGTAGGCACCAATCTGGACGACGTTGGGGGAGATGCTGTTGATGCTCGGAACCGGATTCTCGTTCGCGACAACCTCTGGCAGGTAGGCCAGCCCATAGCCCCAGATGTTGTTCGGAGCCTGCGACTGCGATGCATTCTCGCGCAGGTACTGCGCGACTTCAACCGCGCTGAACTGCGGGAAGCGCTGCTTCACCAGGACGGCAAGACCGGCAACGTGCGGCGACGCCTGGCTCGTGCCTGGGAATCCCGACGGCCCGTAGGAAACGGTGTCAGCCTGGTCGATGCCGACGATATCCGGCTTGATCCGGCCATCGCGGGTTGGGCCGAGGCTGGAAAAGTCTTCGATGACGCTCGGCGTCGACCACGAGGCCGCGCCGACCGCCAGCAACCCGGGGTTTGCGCTCTCGGCCGGATTGGCGATGCTGTAAGCAGCCGTCGGGAGCCCGAGCGACAGACCATTGAACTCCTGAATCTGAAGCCAGCCTGGTTCGCTACCGCCGAAGTGGTCGACGGCGACATACAGGAAACCTGTCTCGGACGGCGTGTAAGAAAGGACCTCCATCGGTATGTCACCGGAGCCGCCGGACTGTTGCTGCTGGCTGGATGCCACGATGTTCGCGAAACCGTCGAGCAGGTACAGGTCGAGGTCAGCGCCCGCTCCGGGCCAGGAATCGTCCCAGCGCATCATCAAGTCGATCGACTGCCCAGCGTAGGCCGCGACACCGTTGATGTCAATGCCACCCGGCGCGAACTCGAGGATCTTGTCGCCATTCGTGTCGAGGTAGTCGCCCGACCAGGTCGCAAGCCCTTCGTTGCCAGCGGCATTGATCCAGGTGATCCCGCCCGCGACGGCACGGTCGACAGCCGCCAGCGGACTGTCAGGGAAGATCGTCGTGCCATCGCCTGGACCCACCCACATCCAGCCAACCGAGTGGTTAATGACGGTCACACCTTCAGCGATCATCCAGTCAACGGTCGAATTCAGTTCGAGCCACGTGCGTGGGTTGGCGATGTAGAGTGACGTGGCGGGCGCGACATCGAGGACCGTTTCGGCAACCGCAGCGCCGTGGACGCTGCCACGGTCGCAATCCGCCGGGTTCGCAGTCGCTGGGCCTGAGACCGGGTAACAATGCGCCCCCAGTTGCGGGAGCTCGTTGCCAACCAACGAGACGACACCATCGAAGCCGATATCGATGACGCCAACCTTGACGCCAGCGCCGCTGAAGCCGCTACTGTTCCAGTTGGGGACTCCGTGGAGTCCGACACCCTGCGAGGTGACCTTGCTGAACGGAGGCAGTGTCGAACGCACCGCCAGCACGTCCGCCTGGCTACCGAGTGCTTCAAGTTCTGTCACAGGCACGAATGCCTCGATCAGACGTTGGCCAACGTTCTCAACCTGCGCGCCGTGCGCGCCGAGCCAGGCGGCCACCGTCGCCGGATCACCTGCGACATGGATCGAGACGGCGACTGTCGCACCCCGTGACACGCTTGCCTGACGTGCAATCGACTCATCTGACTGCGCGCCATCAAGGACATCGTTACTGATCTTGACCAGCTTCGAGTCAAGCGTTGGATGCTTGAGATGATCGGAACCTCTGCTGAGATCGAGATCAGCCGTCAGGCCATCCAGTCCCGGCGCTTGCGTCTCAGTCGCCAGTGCCGGCGTGACAGATGCCAGCAGGATGACGAGCACAGCAACCAGCGCCACCTGCCGGCGCGCACGATGAACCACAGAAGCATCCTCTCAGACAGACGGCCGACGCGGTCTGTCCGCACGACGACAATCCACAACTCTTCCCTCTCGTGAGGATAGTCGCACAAGCATAACTGCTGGCGGCACGCCGTTCCATAAGAGATTTGGCCCTGTGAGGACTTTGTGACGAGGGGTTCAGGGATTGAGGAACAGAATCTACAACCCTACGTCCCTGTATCCCTCGTCACCGGATGCCAAAACGCCAGAGTTGGCGCTCGGATTGCCGGGGAGTTGGTGTCGTGTTTGCCGGTGTACGAACTGGCAGCGCGGGGATAACGACCTGCGCGTTGTTGTAGCGCCAGTCGTAGTAATGCCGGCCAACGTTGCCCATTTCGACCTGCCAGCCAGCGATATTGCCCGGCGTGTAGGTCAGGCAGCGACGCTCAAAGCACTGGATCAGGACATCCTGGACGATGCCCTTGAGCTTGACTCGTGACCAGTAGGCCTCGGTGATTGGGTAGCCAGTCGCGTAGAACCAGGGGTCGAAGAGCTGCCCTTCATCCAGCATGCCATCGTCGGCGATCGGTCCGCTGCTGTTGAGGTAGTCCCAGAAAACGTTCGCAACACGGTGTCCCGTCTCGGGAACAAACTCACTGCCGGTCACGCCGTACCCGGCCAGGTGCGAGCTGGCGCTGACCCTGCCGTTGCGGTCGATCGTCAGCAGGATCGTCTCATTCGCGCCGATTGCAGGAAGTGTCAACAGCTTCGCGAACGAGGCGTAGGTCGGGCCACTCATGTCGTCGAGGTCACCGGCGATGTTGACCGCCGCCGCGCCGCGTGTCTCAAAGCGGTTATCACCGAGCTGCAGGTTGCCAGTGATGAGCTCGACCACCAGCAGGCCGTTGGTGATGTACCACTGCTGGCTGCGATCCTCGTGCGGGTCGGTTACTTCCATCCGGCTCTTGTCGTAGTAGTGGACCAGCCGTGTGCCACGCTGCGTCTCATCGTACGACTCGAAGGTCTTCTCGAACGGCTCCTGTCCCCAGAGCCAGGTGCGGCTGACCGCCCCGGTCGCAACCGGCTCGTCACTGCGATACCAGGTATCACCCAACTCGAGCGCCAGCGACGCCCGCAGGGCCGCTTCGACGTTCACCTGCCCGGCGCCACCGCCACTCTCCGCGCCCTCGCCGCCGGTATCGGTCGCCGTGCTCTTCAGCAGGTTGCGCACCTGCTCGACCCCGACCGTCGGATCGACCGACTTGATCAGTGCCACCAGGCCAGTCACAATCGCCGACGAGAACGAGGTGCCGGAAACTGCCGCGTTGTCCGCGTAGAAGACGTCGTCCCAGTAGTCGCCATAGAAGCTGTCCCAGCCAGGCGAGTAGATCGACTCTCCCGGAGCCGAGACATCGACACGAGTGATGCGTGACGTGAACGGCGCTGGGTAACCGTCCGCCTTGAGCGAGCCAGCCGCGATCACCTCGTCGTAGTTGCCCGGATAGCTGACCTTGTTGAAGAAGTTACCGGCCGCCGCGACGATAACCACACCATTGTTGTAGGCGTACTGGATCGCCTCGCGCTCGGCCTGGATGTACTCCTCAGCGCCGAGGCTGAGGTTGATCACATCCGCACCATTATCGACCGCCCAGTAGATCGCCTCGATCTCGTCGGCAACGTCGATATCGCCGACCTCGTCGACAACCCGGATCGGCAGGATCAACACATCCATCGCGACGCCAACCGTCCCGACACCATTGTCCTGCGCGGCAATGATGCCGGCCACATGCGTCCCGTGTCCGTCGATGTCGGAAGCGTCGCTGCTGCCATCGACGGCGTTGTAACCGGGCAGGAGGCGACCCTGGAGATCGGGGTGCGTTGGCGAAACGCCGCTGTCAATGACGGCGACGATCGTCTCCTCAACACCGGTCGAGACGTTCCAGCCGTCGGGAGCGTCGATCAGGTCGAGCCACCACTGTTGCTCGGCGTACGACTCCTCGTCTGGCACCCAGGCGAGCTGCCGCCCGACATTTGGTTCAACCGAGAGGACATCCGGGTTATGACGCAGCGCTGCCAGCGCGTCGGCAGCGCTGGCAGCGTCGTCATAGGTCAGCAACGAAAGCTGCTGGCGTGCGGCGAGCTCGCGCTGCGCGCGCAGGCCATTCGCGACGCGAGCGACAGCATCCAGCGCCAGTCCCTCACGGGTCGCATACGGTGCCCAATATGGTGAGTGCGACCGAAAGGTCACGATCAACTCGTTGGCGGAGCCAGAGCCAGCCTGGACCGACGCGGCCCGAACCGGGAAGCCTCCGATACAGATGGAAAGGGCGATGGCAACCGCCAGCGCCGCGCCCATTCGCGCGCGCGGTGTCCGAGCATAGCCCGGACCGACATCCTGCAACTGGATCCTCCACACCTGTCCCGGCATCGCCGGCTCCCTGCCCTGCGCGTGGTGGACGCTATTCTATCGGACGAGGGATGTAGGGAACGAGGGATATAGGGATATGGGGATATGGGGATTGGCTCGCCTCGTTCCCTACGCCCCTTCATCCCTATGTCCCTCAACAACGCCCATCCTCACCGCTGCCGACTTCTCCTCGGCCAGCCAGCACTCGTTGTCATAGCACTTGACGATCATCTGGCAAGCTTCCTCGGCGGAGTCAGTCACAGCCAGCAGCTTGAGATCGTCCGGTGAGACCTTGCCCTCGGCCAGCAGCGTGTCCTTGATCCAGTCGAGCAGCCCCTGCCAGTAGGCACTGCCGAAGAGGACGACCGGAAAGTTGTGGATCTTGCCGGTCTGGATCAGCGTCAGCGCCTCGAACAGCTCGTCGAGCGTGCCGAAGCCGCCGGGGAAGATCACGAACGCTTCGGCGTACTTGACGAACATCGTCTTACGGACGAAGAAGTAGCGGAAATTGACCGCCACCTCGACGTACTGGTTCATCCCCTGCTCGAACGGCAACTCGATATTGCAGCCGATCGACTGGCCCTCGGCCTCAACCGCGCCGCGATTGGCAGCCTCCATGATGCCCGGCCCGCCACCGGTGATGACGGCGAACCCCTCGCGCGACAGCCGCGCCGCCAGATCGCGCGCCGCCTGGTACATCGGGTCGTCCTCGGTCACTCGCGCCGAGCCGAAGATGCTGACGGCCTTGCCGACGTTGGCCAGCGTGTCGAACCCCTGGACGAACTCGCCCATGATTCTGAGTACGCGCCACGGGTCGCTGTGGATGAACGCTGCCGCATCCGGCTCGCGCGCCTTGCTCTCCAGGAACTGCTCGTCTTCGGTCGGCTGCCCCAGCCGCTCACGCGCGTTCAGCGACGGATTCTCGCGCATCTCGCCCCTGTCCGCCCAGTGCGGACGCACCCCGCGTCCACGCCGCCGCGAACGTGGTCCATCCTTCTGCTGGTCGTTACTGCTCTCGTTCTCGTCCATCTATACGTGTCCTGTCGTGCAGATCAGCCGAATGCGGGAATCGTACGTCGTCCGGCGAGGCATGCAAGGTTGGGGCCGCGCATGGGATACTACGCCGTCGCCAAATGAGATTGCGGGATACGGATAGCAGGAGTGGGACGTGGTGAAACTGTACGACACCTTGTCAGGTGAGCAGCGCGAGTTCAGGCCGCTCGATGGCCGGACGGTCAAGATGTATGTCTGTGGCGTGACGCCCTATGACACGACCCACATTGGTCACGCGATGACCTATCTGACCTTCGATGTCCTCAACCGCTACTGCCAGTTCCTCGGCTGGCGCGTTCGCTATGTCCAGAACGTGACTGACATCGATGACGACATCCTCAAGCGCGCCAACCGTGACAGCGAGGACTGGGACCTGCTCGGCGACCGCCACACCAAGCAGCTCGTCGAAGACCTCTCCGCCCTCAACTGCCTCTGGCCGCAAGCCTACCCACGCGCCAGCGAGGAAACCGACAAGATCATCGAGATCACCTCCGCCCTTGTCGCCGACGGCTACGCTTACGAGAGTCAGGGCAACGTCTACTTCCGCGTCGCCAACGACGAGGACTACGGCGCGCTGGGCAAGTATGAGTGGGACGAGATGATCGAGCTATCCCGCGAGCGCGGCGCCGACCCGGATGACCCGCGCAAGGAAGGGCCACTCGACTTCATCCTCTGGCAGGGCCAGCAGCCGGGAGAGCCTGCCTGGGAGAGCCCCTGGGGACCGGGCCGCCCCGGCTGGCACGTCGAGTGCTCTGCCATGGCGATGCGCTACCTCGGCCCGAAGATCGACATCCACGGCGGCGGCAGCGACCTGATCTACCCGCACCACGAGTGCGAGATCGCCCAGTCGCAGCACGCCAGTGGCGAGGAACCCTTCTCTCAGTTCTGGATGCACATCGGGATGGTCCGCTACCAGGGCGAGAAGATGAGCAAGTCGCTCGGCAACCTCGTCCTGGCCCGCAACGTCCTGCGCATCCACACTCCCGACGCGATTCGCCTCTACCTGCACTCGAACCACTACCGCGAGGAATGGGACTACCGCGACACCGGCCCGGCCGAGTACGAGGGCCTGGCCAGCCTGCTCAAGGAAGCCGCCCAGCGCACCTCACGCGACGGCCACGAACTCGACACCAGCAACCACGAGACACGCTTCCGCGCCGCACTCGACGATGACCTCAACACGCCCGAAGCCGTCAACCTCCTGCGCGACTTCGCCACCGACATCATCACCACCGCCGCCGAAGGCCGCAACGTCCGCCCTGCCCAGGCACGTCTGCGCATGATCGCTGGTGTATTGGGCGTCCAGGGTGTGCGGTAGCGAAAAAAGCGACTGACTGACGATGATGGTGGGTTACGGAGCGCTATCCAGAGTTGAGATCGTAACGAGGAACCGCCGACCCGTGATCTGTCATCCTCCGCCCAGAGGGCACCCGGCAGCGGAGGATCGCCTGGCCTTGATGCGAGAGTAGTCCGTGAGGCTCCGAACGCTCGACTACAGACCGACCCACTCTTCTCACTGACGCCAGGCGATCCTTCGCTGCCGGGTGCCCTCTGGGCGGAGGATGACAGATCACGGGTCGGCGGTTCCTCGTCATGGATGCGTCTCTGGATCGCAACCCGTGTCGCGCATCACGAATGAATCAGCCGATCAAGCAACCCGGCGAGGTCATGCAGGGTTTCGACGCGGTGCTCGGCGTCGGCGCTGTCGAGGTTGATCAGGAATCGGTCGATCAGGACCGGCGTCAGGCCAGCCGCGCGAGCGCCAATAACATCGTTGTCGTACGAGTCACCGACGTAGATGGCGCGTTCGGGCGGGATGCCGAGCAACTCCATCGTGCGCAGGAAGATCTCCGGCTCGGGCTTGCCGACGCCAAACGTTTGTGGCGAGACGACGACCTCGAAGCGGTGGTGAACGTCCAGTTCCTCGATCCGCTCGGCCACCTCGTCGTTGTTGGAGATCACACCAACACGCAGATCGCGCTCGCCCAACTCCTCGATCAGCGAGAGAACGTCGTCGAAGAGGGTGTAGCGCCTGATATTGTTCCGCTCAACAAATGCTTCGTGGAATGCGGAATAGTGGTCGGAGTCGATCCCGAGTTCCGCCGGCAA
>Ga0136611_10001123_pt1 | contig 18395 bp, 19 predicted proteins | sample AntDrymUQ2232306_2_FD_106645 | JGI IMG/M metagenome (GOLD analysis project Ga0136611, IMG submission 106645) | Polar desert sand microbial communities from Dry Valleys, Antarctica - metaG UQ223 (23.06) | ecosystem: Environmental > Terrestrial > Soil > Desert | place: Antarctica: Dry Valley...
GAGGAACATCGCCCGCGACCTCTCCCGCTCGCGTGACGTGCTGCTCCGTTGACGGCTTCGGCCGAACCTGCATCATCGCCGCCGCGCATCAGGAACTGCGATACGCTCGCGGAGGAGGAACCCACTATGGACAAGAAGCTGCTCACGGCATACGGCGATTACCTCGATTCGCCCAATCGTCGAGCCGCCCCTTGCGAAGCTATGGCCATCGCCGTGTCCGAGGGCAAGACGGTCGAGGAGTACATCATCGACGCCCTGCGCGAGGCCGACATGCTCCCGGTCGAGTATCGCGACAATCATGTTAAGCGCAACTCAACTTGAACGACTCGCGCCCGCTGACCGACATCGAGACACGGTGCCCGTGTCGCTGAACGAGCATGACGGCGGCTTCGACGATCGCCCCGCTCGCATTGCCTGGCGGCGAGTCGTCGTCGCAACGCTGCGCGACCACGAGCTAATCGGTCATGTGGCGGCAGTCATATGGACCGCCGCGCGCCGGCTCGTTCGCGATACAGCGAGGCGCGGCGTGGAACACGCGATGACCTTCGACGCCGACAGCGGGCAAACGATCGGATCGACCATCTCAGGACCGGTGTGGGGGGCCAGCATCGAGCCACATTTGCGACTCCTTCGACCAGGCCGCGAGTATGTGACGATCCACACGCACCCCGGCAGCACGTCGTTTTCGGACATTGACGTGTATCTGACAACCAGTTAGAACGAAATCCGTACTATGGCGGCCATCGGCGTGGATGGCACATGGTACGTGCTGAGTAAGTTGCCCGCTGCTACGGTCCGGAACCGGCGGGCAGCCTTCGAGGCGTATATCAGCGCGTATCGTCAACTGCTCGACGCACCGCTGAGCTTGGCGGAACGTACGCACCAAGTGATGGAAGTCGTTGCTGCGGACCACGCGCTCCTATATGATCGCATCAGAGGAACTTGAGATGGACCGGACGCTACTCGACGCCTACTATGAATACGTCAGCGCACCAGAGCGGCGGGGGACTCTGGATAACTCGCTGATCTTCGCGACGGAGCAGGGGAAGACGGTCGAGGAGCACATCGTCGAGGTGCTGCGCGCGGCCGACATGCTGCCCGCCGAGTACCGCGACGCGGCAGCACCCCGCCGCTCGGCTAAGCGAGCATTGTCTGCGCGGCGGTCGCTCGTGGTGACGTGCGCGCGGGTCAGCGGCGGCGCCGGTCCCACGCGTCTAGGTTGATGAGACCGTGGGGCGGCTCGCCGCGCGCCGCCTGGAGCACGCTCTCGACCACCATCACGCTGCTGACCGCCTGGGCCTCGTGGGTGGAGCCCGAGATGTGCGGCGTCAGCACCACGTTGGCAAGCGCCTCGAAGCGGTCGTCTTCGGGCGGCTCCTGCTCGCGGACGTCGAGGCCGGCGCCGGCGAGCTTGCCCGTCGTCAGTGCCTCGTAGAGCGCGTCCTCGTCCACCAGCACGCCGCGCGCAGTGTTGATGACCACGGCCGACGGCTTCATGAGCGCGAGCCGCTCCCGATTCACGAGGTGCTGGTTGCCGCCCTCGCCGGGCGCGTGGATGGTGAGGAAGTCGGCGCGGCGGAACAGATCCTCCAGCTCGACCAACTCGACGTTCCACTTCGCGCAGAACTCGTGATCCGGGTATGGCTCGTAGGCGAGCACCTTCATCTCGAAGCCGAACGCGCGCTGGGCGACGCCCTTGCCGATCCGCCCCAGCCCGACGACGCCGAGCGTCTTCTGCCACACGTCGTGGCCGAGCGGGCGCGCCCAGTTCATGCTCCGCGCGGCCTTGTCGAACTCGACGACGCGGCGCGAGACGGCGAGTATCAGCGCGAAGGCGTGATCGGCGACGGCCCAGTGGTTGGAGCCCTGCGCGGTGGTGACCAGCACGCCGTTGTCGGTCGCGGCCCCGACATCGACCGTCTCGTAGCCGACGCCCCAGCGCGCGACATGCTTGAGCGTGTCGGCGCGTTCGAGCACGGCGCGGGTGTACCGCTCGTTCGATGAGGCGATCACCGCGTCGAAGCCCTGGACCAGCTCGACGACCCCCTCCTCGTCGGGCCGGCCGCCCGTCCAGCGATGCGTCGTGACCTGCCAGCCGGCGTCTCGGAACGGCTGGAAGCGGGGATCGTCCTCCCCGCGCGCGCCCGGCGCCGTGACCAACACTCGTGGCATTGTGATGCTCCTTTGCTCACTGGCTTCGCGGGGTACTTGTATGGCAGTACGCGAGGACGACTGGTAGTAGGCGAGGACGACGGGAGCGCCGTCAACACCCCTGTCATCCTGAGCCTGTGAAGGATCTGCAGACTGCGCTTTGCTGGTCTGTCCGTAGATCCTTCGCGTCGCTCAGGATGACACCTCCGTGGACGACGCTCCCGCATCTCGTCACTGACCTTGCCTTAGAACCGGCGGCGATGGCCCCAGACCTCGGGATTGAGCAGGCCGTGGGGCTGCTCGCCGCGCGCGCCCTGGAGGATGCTCTCGACGGCCATCGCCGTCATCGCCTCGCCGGTTTCGACCGTCACGCCCGCGACGTGTGCCGTGAGCACGACGTTCGGCATGGCGCTGAAGCGAGTGTCCTTGGGCGGCTCGGCCTCGCGCACGTCCAGCCCGGCCCCGCCGATCGTGCCGGCCGTGAGCGCCGCGTACAGCGCGTCCTCGTCGATGAGCGAGCCGCGCGCGGTGTTGACCAGATACGCGGTCGGCTTCATCAGCGCCAGGCGCTCGCGGTTCATCAGGTGGACGTTGTCGCCGCCGCCCGGCGCGTGCAGCGTGACGAAGTCCGAGCGGCCGAGCAACTCCTCCAGCGACACGAGCTCGACACCCCATTTCTCGCAGAACGCGCGGTCGGGGTACGGCTCGTAGGCGAGCACCCGCATCTCGAAGCCGCTGGCGCGCTGGGCCACGCCGCGCCCGATCCGCCCGAGGCCGACCACGCCGAGCGTCTTGCGCCAGACGTCGCGGCCGGGCGGGCGCTTCCAGCCGCCGGCGCGGACGACCGCGTCGTTCTCGACGACCCGCCGGGCAAGCGCGAAGATCAGGGCGAAGGCATGGTCGGCGACGCCCCAGTCGTTGCCGCCCTGGGTGGTGGTCACGAGCACGCCGAGGTCGGTGGCGGCCGGCACGTCCACCTGATCGAAGCCGACGCCCCAGCGCGCGACGTGCTTGAGCGTGTCCGCGCGCTCCAGCACGGCGCGACTGTACGTTTCGGATGAGGCGATCACCGCGTCGGCACCCTGGACGATCTCCAGCAAGTGCTCGGGCGATGCAAAGGCGCCGCTCGGCTCGTGGACGACCGACCAGCCGGCCGCCCGGAAGGGATCGAGGCGCGGGTCGTCGGCGCTCGATACCGACGGCTGGGTGACGACAATCTTCGGCATTGCTACCTCCTGACGGTCAAGATGGTGGCTGTCATCCCGAGGAGCGTGCGACGAAGGATCTCACGTTGACCAGACGGGCTTGTGGGCGTGAGCGCCCTCGCTCCGCTTCGGGATGACAAGTTACTTGGCGGTGCCCCGGCACGACGTGGCAGGTGACCTGCCTTCGCTCGGCGGCGCTCTTATGACCGGCGCCGTCGCTCCCAGGCGTCGGGGTTGAGCAGCCCATGCGGGGGAGTCCCGGCGGCGGAGGCCAGGATGCTGTCGATCGCCATGGACGACATCGCGGAGACCGTCTCGTGGGTGATGCCCGCGATGTGCGAGGTCAGGATGACATTCGGGAAGTCGTGGAAGCGCGTGTCGGTGGACGGCTCCTGTTCGCGCACGTCGAGCCCCGCCCCGGCGATGGCGTTGCCGGTGAGTGCGGCGTGCAGCGCGTCCTCGTCGATGAGGGCGCCGCGCGCAGTGTTCACGACGTAGGCGGTCGGCTTCATCAGGGCCAGGCGCTCGGCGTTCAGGAAGTGGCGCGTCTCGGCGCTGGCCGGCAGGTGGAGCGTGACGTAATCGCTCTCGCTGAGCACTTGCTCCAGGGAAGTCACCTGCACGCCATACTTCGCGCAGAATGCCTCGTCCACCGCGTACGGCTCGTAGGCGAGGATGCGGGTCTCGAAGCCGCTCACGCGCTGGGCGACGCCCTTGCCGATGCGCCCGAGGCCGATGATCCCGACCGTCTTGCGCCAGAGGTCCGACCCGACGTGGCGCCCCCACCGGCTGGCGCGGATCTCACGGTCGCTCTCGACCAGCACGTGCCCGAGGCCGAGCATCAGGGCGACCGCGTGGTCGGCGACGCCCCAGTCGTTGGCGCCCTGGGTGGTGGTCACGAGCACCCCCAGGTCGGTGGCGGCCGGGATATCGACGCGGTCGAAGCCGACGCCCCAGCGGGCGATGTGCTTCAGGTGCGGCGACGCTTCGAGCACGCGGCGGGTGTATGGCTCGCCGCCGGCAACCGTCGCGTCGGCGTCGGCGATCAGCTCGATCAGCTCGTCCTCGCTCGAGTGCATCCCGCGCGGGATCTGGTCGTAGGTCCAGCCGGCGTCGTCGAGCTTCTTCAGTGGCGACTCGCCTCGCGTCACCACCGAGGAGATCAGGATCATCGCGTGTGGCATCGTGCCCCTCCGTCGCGGCAGGGTAACAATCGCGACGGGGCGGAGCAACTCGCGCGCGGCCGTGAGGCGACGTTCCGAGGTGCGCCGATCAGCCGGTGAACTTGCGGGTCACCGAGCGGAGCGCGAGCTTCATGATGTAGGCGCGGATGGCCGGGCTCTGGAGGAGCTTGGCGGCGATCGGCGCAAACTCGAACGCCAGCTCGGCGCGATTCACGCGCGGGAGGACCGGGGGCGCCTTCTTCGTCTGGCCCCGCCCGGCCAGCCAGAGGCCGAGCAAGAGCGCGATCGTCGCGGCGGCCACCGATGCCACGATGGTGTTCATGTTCGACTCCATGAACGACGTGGTCGAACCGGGGTAGTCGAGCGGCTGCCGCAGCCCCACTCGATCGGGGTCGTTGCGAGGATCGCTCGACAGATCCGAGAAGGGGATAGCCTGGCTCATGGGTGGCCTCTCTTCCGCGCGTGTCGCTTCGGGCTCGTGGCAGAATGGTGCATTGCCCATGGCATCGCAAGCGCCGTGCCCCGTGCGAGCTTGCGATCACATCGACAGTGCTGGACGGCTGGCTCGGGGGCGTAGCGTGTCGCGGGGCCGTCAGCTCTCGGCACGACGCGGGCGCCGTTCGCGACGCGGGTTAGCGGCCCTCCGGGCGGTATGCGTCCAGGGCGACGCGCATGACGCGCTGCGCCGCCGGCGTCGCGAAGTCCGTGCCGGACCCGCGGTTCTCGAGGATCACGGCCACCGCCACGCGCGGGTTGTCGGCCGGCGCGTACCCCACGAACCAGGAGTGCGGCGTGCTGCCGGTTTCCCCTGCCTCGGCGGTGCCGGTCTTGCCGCCGACCTTGACGCCCGGAATCCGGGCCGGCTGGGCATACGCCGTATCGACGCTCAGCACCATCATCTCGTTCATCGTCGCGGCCGTCTCGGGCTTGATGGCGCGCCCGAGGTTGCCGCCGTCGAAGAGGCGGGTGACCGCGCCGGATGGGGCGCGGGCCTCCAACGCGAGCGAGGGTTTCGGCACCACGCCCCCGTTGGCGATGGTGGCAGCCGAGAGGGCCATCAGCATCGGCGTCGCGGACAGCTCGCCCTGGCCGAACGACGTCTGGGCCAGCAGGGATGGGTACCACTGCGTGTCGCCCTTGAGCTGGCTCCGGGCCACGGGCAGCTCGAACGGGATGGGCTGCCCGAACTTGAAGCGCTCGGCGTACTCTTCGAGGCGGCGGGCGCTGCCGTCGATGCCGCCCTGCCACGGGTACGGTGCGCGGAGGTCGTCGGCGAGCTGGAGGCGGCCGGTCCCGAGCTCCAGGCCGGTCAGCCCGAACGTCCGGTTGCAGGACCAGGCGAACGCCTCGCGGTAGTTCACGGTCGGCAGGTGGGCGTGGTTGCGGCAGTCGATGCTGAGCCGATCGATCGAAATCGGGGTTGTGCAGCGGAACGGGACATTGGGGTCAACCAGGCCGAGGTCGAGTGCCGCCGCGGCCGTCACGACCTTGAACGTCGAGCCGGGCGTGTATGCCGACTGGGTGGCGCGGTTGAACAGCGGCCGGCCGGGATTGTCTACCAGCGACGCCCACGCCTTGTCCAGGTTGCCCGGATCGAACGTCGGCGCACTCGCGAGCGCCAGCACGGCCCCGGTCTTCGGGTCCAGGGCGACGACCGCGCCGGGCTCGCCGCCGAGCGCGTCCACCGCCTCCTGCTGGACGCGCGCGTCGATGGTCAGCACGACGTCGCTGCCGACCGTGCGGCGGTGGAAGAGCTGGTCGGCAAAGGCGCTGAACGGATCGACCGACCGCGCGCCGCGCAGGTAGTCGTCGAAGCGCTCCTCGATACCCGAATTGCCGTAGCGCAGGCTGTGGTAGCCGGTGACGGCGGCGACGCCCGGATTGCGATACTCGCGCACCACGCCGTCGTCGGTCACGCGGCTCTGGGCGAGCGCCTCCCCGTTGCGGGCCAGGAGCTTGCCGCGCACGACTCGCTGCGCCTCCTCGGCGAGGCGCGGATTCGTCGTGCGGGCGAGGATCTCGTCCTGGCGGAAGAACTGCCAGTAGCCGAGGGTGAGCGCCACGACGACGAACGCCCCGAGCAGCGCCGTGTGCAGGCGCTCAATGTTCTGCTGCAAGGCGGGCCTCCGACTCGTGCGAGATCGACAGAAGTAATCCGAGCAGGATGAAGTTTGCCAGGATCGAGCTGCCGCCGTAGCTGAGCAGCGGCAGGGTCACGCCGGTCAGCGGCATCAGCTTGAGGGTGCCGCCCAGGATCACGAGCGCCTGGATGCCGACGACCGACGTGAGTCCCACCGCGAGCAGGGCGGCGAAGGTGTCGCGGGTTCGCAGCGCGATGTGGAAGCCGCGGTGGACGAGCAGCACGTACAACGCGAGCACGCCGAGCGACCCGGCCAGCCCGAGCTCCTCGCCGATGGCCGCGATCACGAAGTCGGTGTGCGCGGCGGGCACGTACTCGGGGTAGCCGAACGTCAGGCCGGTCCCCGCGATGCCGCCGGCCGCGAGCGCCGTCAGCCCCTGGACGAGCTGGTACCCGCCCGTATCGGCGCGCGACCACGGGTCGAGCCAGATGTCTACGCGGAGCTGGACGTGGTCGAAGAACTGGTAGAGGAAGGTCGCGCCGACGGCGAAGAGCGCCACGCCGAGCACGACGAACAGCGCCCGCCCGCTCGCGGCGTAGAGCAACGCCAGAAACACACCGAAGAAGAGGAGCGCCGCCCCGAGGTCGCGCTGGAGCACCACGACGAGCAGCGCCAGCGCGAGCATGCCCAGCAGTGGAGTGAGATAGGGCAGCGGCGGCAGCCTGAGCGGCCCCACGCGCGGGCCGGCGTACGACAGCAGCTCGCGGTACTCGTCCAGGTAGGCTGCGAAGAAGATGACGAGCAGAATCTTGAACACTTCCGACGGCTGGAAGTAGACGCCGCCCGCGCCGAGCCAGAGCCGCGCGCCGCTGCCGTTCGGGTCCACACCGAGGACGAACGTCGAAAGCACGAGCGCGACGCCGAGCGCGGCGAACGTGTACCGATAGCGGCGCAGCCAGCCGATGCTCGGCAGCACGGTGACCACGCCGAGCAGCGCCACGGCGCCCACTCCCACCCACATGCCCTGTCGGACGGCCAGCTCGGGGATGAGCCGGGCGACCACAATCTGGCCGAGCGCGCAGATCGCCGCCGCGATCGGCAGCACGAGCTGGTCCGCGAATGGTCGGCGGATCGTCAGCCAGGCATGCATGATGAGGAACGCACCGCCGAAAGCCCCGAGCGCCACGACGCTGCGTTGCGCGAGCGCCCCGTCGCGAGCGAGGTCCATCTGCCAGAGACCGAGGCCGAGGATGCCGAGCGCGAGGAGCAGCAAGCCAAGCTCGGTCGGGCGCAGGCGCGGCACTCGAACGGCCGGGCGGGCCGCCGAGGCCGCGACGCTCACGGGCTCACCTGCGTGCATGCAGCGGTTCTCGTCTGCGATGGCCGACGCCTTGGGCTCGATGAACGGGATCGGCAACCAATCATCCTGTCAATCCTGTTCATCCTGTCAAAACGTCCCCAGACGAACCTTCGTGCAGCGCATAGGACGGGCTACAGCCGCGGTCACGGGGACACCTGCAACTGGATCTGGCCCAGCCCGATCACGTCGCCGCTGGCGAGGCCGACCTCCTCACGCACCGGCTGTTCGTTGAGCATCGTGCCGTTGGTGCTGCCGCGATCGACGAGCCACCACCCGCCATCGCGCAGCACGATGTGGGCGTGGTCGCCCGAGACGAACGAGTCGTCGAGGACGATGGTGCTCGCGTCGGAGCGGCCGAGCCGCGTGATCGGCTGCAACGGGATCCGGGCGCCCGATTCGAGGCTGGTTCGACCGGGGTCGAGCACCACGAGGCGGGCCGAAGCCGGCAGACGCGCCTCCGCGCCGGACCGAGCGGCCACCGCCCCCGCGCGTCGGAGGTCGCGTCGCACGCTCATCACCACCAGCAGCACGAACAGGTACAGCATGCCGAGCAGCGCGAGCCGCAGCAGGAGGATCGTCGTCTCGGCCGTGAGCTGGAGCATGGTGGTCCTTGCCGCCGGCGTCCGCGCCGAATCGGGCTACGCCGAGGTGACCTACGCCGAGCGCCCGGACAGGCGCACGCGGACGACGTAGCCGCCGAGCGAGAGCTCGTCGCCGTCGCGCAGGACGTGCTTGGTGCTCTTGGTGGTGCCCACGCGCGTCCCGTTGGTGCTCCCGACGTCGCGCGCGACGAGCCCGCCACGATCGTGCTCCAGTCGGACGTGGTAGCGCGAGACGCGCGAGTCGGAGACCACGACGTCGTTGTCGAGCGCCCGACCGATGGTCACGGTCGCGCGGTCGAGCGGCACGACGCGGCCGTCTTCGAGCGTCACGCTGGCCGCGACCTGCCGGTCGGGTCCGTACGGCTCGTCAGGGTACGGTGCGGCGCCCGACGACGGCAGCGCGACGGTGCCATCGGGAAAGGCTCCGAGCCGATCCGCGTGCCGATCCCAACGACGGTCGGGCGCATCGTGGCCCCAGCCGGCCACGTCATTGAAGGCGGGATCCGGGCGGGCCGGATCGGGGCGCGCCGAATCGGGGAGGGCGGGATCGATCATGTCGGCATCGACGCGGACCCGACGGCGCGGCACGCCCTCGTCGGCCACGATGTCCACCTGCCACGCGGCGACAGGCCGCAGGGCGCGGTCCCGCGCGTAGGTGTCGAGGTAGTCGACGATCTTGGTTTCGAGGCTGGCGCGGAACGGGGCAAACTTCGCGAAGTCCTCGGGGTGGAGGCGGATGCGATACGCGTTCGCCACTTCCGGACCGTCGGGACCGATGATCTGGTGGCCATCCATCGCGCGGGTGGCCGCCTTGGCAAGCTCGACCGGCTCGAGGCGGACGCGGAACAGCCCACGCGTCGTCCCCTCCACCGCGCCTTCGAGTAGCCGCTCGATGCGTCCGAGCACGCTGCGCCCCTCCCCCCGAATGACCGAATCCCGACTGCCGAGATGGCAGCTACGTCGGCTAGCGGCATTATCGCGTGTTCGCGCGACCGCCGCATAGCCTTCGCCCGCGCGCAGCGGCACTCGGCTGCCCATCGACCACGGGCCGACCGCCGCCGCACAGCGTGTCATCCTGAACGTCTCGGCCGACCGTGGGCGGATCGAAGCCTCACCGCACGCGCGGAGCGTCAGGCGCGGGGGCTCCAGCGGGCGGTCACGATGCGTAGCAGCTCGCGGAAGTCGGCGCGGTCGTCGGCGCTCAAGCGCGCATCGGCCAGCACGCTCGCGACCAGGCCCAGGCTCGGCTCCCAGCCGCCGAGCCGCGCGATGGCCTCCGGACACAGGCCGGCCGCCACGAGGAGCCGCTCGCGATCGACCGGCCCGAGCTCGAGCGCGCCGGCCAGCTCGAGCACGACCCGCCGGCGGGGGACGGCGCCATCGACCGGGGCGCGCTCGAGGCGATTGACGTAGGCCGGGTCGATGCCGGCCCGACGCGCAAGCAGGTTCTGGGAGAGCCCGATCCGCACGCGGTACTCGCGAAGGAGGGCGCCGAAGGCAGATTCGGAGGCGAGCATGGACGGAGAATTGCATAGCCTGTGACTATCTGTCAATGGCCCGAGAGCCAAAGTGGGAAACGTGGACAACCATGGAGAAGCATTGACGGAAAGTCACAGGTGCGGCGAACGGGCGGTGGTATAGTCGGTGCGGCGGGCGCCAAGGCGTCCCGGGGAGCCGTGCTGGCGTGCTACTGACGGGCGTCGATATCGTCGAGATCGAGCGCGTCGCGGCCCTCGCCCGACGCTACGGCGAGCGCTTCCGCGATCGCGTGTTCACCCGGCGCGAGTGGAACGACTGCGCCGGCCGCGCCGAGTCGCTCGCGGCGCGGTTCGCCGCGAAAGAGGCGACCATCAAGGCGCTCGGGTCGCGCGAGCCGGCGCTCCACGAGATCGAGGTCGTCCGGCCGCCGTCGAGCCGGCCGCGGCTACGGCTGCACGGCCGAGCGGCCGAGGTGGCGCGCGAGCTGGGCGTGCGGGAGCTGGCGCTGAGCCTCACGCACGGGAAGGAGCACGCGGTCGCGTTCGTCGTGGCGACGCGCGATGGCGAGCCGGAGCCCTGGTGGGACGGCTCGTGAACCGCAGAAGACGCCGGCTAGCGGCCGAGCAGGCGCGCGATCATCAGCGACAGCCACGCCCCGAGCGATGCCGCCACGAGCTGCACGTCTCCGAGCGAGAAGGGCGGCTCGCCGGGCTCGACGAGCCCGGATGCCTGGACGAGCGAGGCCGCCGCGACGGCCAGCAGGAGGTACAGCGGCAGGCTGCTGGCGCGGCGGCCGACGATGAAGAAGAACAGCGCGCCGTTGACCACGCCGATCAGCGGCGTGATGATCAGCCAGACGGGGATGAGTCCGAGCACGTCGCTCATGGTACGGCCTCGCGGCGCGGCGCTGCACGGCGCGGCGTCTCTCGAAAGCGTACGATCCGGCCGGGCAGGTGTCGAGCGTTGTCGGCGATGAGTGCGGGCGCAGCTCGGCCGACGCCGGAGCACGTGAGATGAGCATGCTGCGCGAGTGGAGCGTGCGCAAGCGCGCTCCGACGACCGCCCTCGACCTCGCCGGCCTGGACCATCCGCTGCTCGCGCAGCTGGTGCTGAACCGCGACCATGCCACGGCCGCCGCGGCCACGGCGTTCCTCGTGCCGGCCCACGACGCAATGCCGACGGGGCCGTGCCTGGCCGATCTGCCCAGGGCCGTGGACCGCGTCGCGCGGGCTATCGACCGCGCCGAGCGGGTGATCGTCTACGGCGACTACGACGCGGACGGCCTCAGCGGGGCCACGCTGCTGGGGATTGCCCTCCGCGCGGCCGGCGCCGACGCGTGCGTCTTCATCCCCCACCGCGACCGCGACGGCTACGGGCTCAACGCGGCCCAGCTCGAGCGACTGGCGGGCGAAGGGGTCGGGCTGGTTGTGACGGTCGATTGCGGCGTCAGCGGCGTCACCGAGGTGGACGCGGCGACGGCCGTGGGCCTCGACGTGGTCGTCACCGATCACCACGAGCCGCCGACGATCCTGCCCGCCGCCTTCGCGATCGTGAACCCGCGCCGGGCCGATTGCCCGTTCGAGTTCAAGCAGCTCGCGGGGGCGGGCGTGGCGCTGGCCGTTGCGCTCGCCATCGTGGAGCGGTTCGTGGCCGAGCCGCAGCGGCCCGGGCTGGTCGATCGGCTCTACGAACTGGCCGCGCTCGGGACCGTCGCCGACATCATGCCGCTGGTCGGGCCGAATCGCGCCATCGTGCGGCGCGGCCTGGCCGTGATGAACGCCCGCCCCTCGCCGGGCATCCGCGCCCTGCTGGAGCGCGCGGGCGTCGGGCCCGGCGAGGTCACGGCCGAGACGATCGGTTTCAAGCTGGCGCCGCGCCTGAACGCGCCGGGCCGCATCGCGGAGGCCATGCTCTCTCACGAGCTGCTGGCGGCCGACACGCGCGATGAGGCAGACGCCCTCGCCGAGCGGATCGAGGCCGTCAACGGGACGCGCAGGACGCTGCTCGACGAGCATATCGGTCGGGCGCGCGCCGCCGTGGCCGAGCTCGGGCCCGAGCTGCCGGCCGCGCTGGTGCTGTGCGGCGACTACAACTCGGGCTTGCTTGGCCTGCTCGCGGCACGGCTCGCGGAGGAGGCCGGCCGCCCCGTGGCCGTCCTGAACGAGGCCGACGTCTGCCGAGGCTCGGTGCGCGGCATCCCCGGCTTCGACACCATCGCCGCCGTTCGGGCGTGCCACGACCTGCTCGACCGGTACGGCGGGCACCACGGCGCCGCCGGCCTGAGCGTCGCCCGCGCGCGGCTCGCGGACTTCGAGTCCACGTTCGTCGCCGCGTCCGAGGCGGGCATGCGCGGGCTGCTTGCGCCGCCGCCACCGGTCGCGGACGCCCGGCTCAAGCCCGAGACGATCACCTGGCAGCTCACCGACCTGCTGGCGCGGCTCGAACCGTGCGGCGCGGGCAACGTCGCGCCGCTCTTCGAGACGCGCGGCCTGTACGTCGAGGACGCGCGCGTGGTCGGCGCGAAGCACGTGAAGCTCACGCTGACCGCGCCGCAAGCGCGCCTGTCGGGGATCGCGTTCAACGCCGCCGACGATGGCCCACCGAACGGCCAGCACATCGACGTGCTGCACCGCGTGCGGCGGAACGTCTGGAAGGACCGGCGGTCGGCCGAGCTCGAAGTGATCGGCTGGCGGCTGGCGTAGAAATGGGGGGTATACTCTCCTGTTCGGGCGCCGCTCGGCGCCGAGAGAGGATACCCACGATGGATCAAATCGAGCTGAGCGCCGAGCCGCGATCGGTCATCGGGAAGCAAGTTCGAGCCCTGCGACGCGAAGGGTTCCTGCCCGCCAACGTCTACGGCGGCGGCGATTCGACCGCGATCCAGATGCAAGCGCGGCCGGCGGAGCACGCCGTGGTGCGCGCCGGTAAGTCGCACCTCATCCGCTTGAACGTGGATGGCGGGCGGCCGACGACGGTGCTGGTGAAGCATCTCCAGCGGCACCCGACCAAGGGGACGCTGCTGCACGTCGATTTCTTCCGCGTCGCGATGGACCAGATGCTGCGCATCGACATTCCGGTCCGCCTGATCGGCGAGGCGCCGGGCGTCAAGTCGCACGACGGGTCGGTGCTCCAGACGCAGACCACGGTGTCCGTCGAGGCCATGCCGGCCGAGCTGCCGGAGGCGGTCGAGGTGGACATCAGCTCGCTGGAGGACTTCGAGAGCGCCATCTACGTGCGTGACCTCCTGGCCCCGGCCGGCTCGACCATCCTGACCGATGGCGAGGAGCTGGTGGTGAAGCTCCTGCCGCCGACGGTCGAGGAGGAGCCGGAGGCGGTCGAGGGCGAGGCTGCCGAGGGAGCGACCGCCGAGGGCGAGGCCGCTGCCGAAGGGTCGGGGGCGAGCAGCTCCGACGAGTCCTAGAACTACAAGGCGGGATCGGCATCCCGCGGCGTCAGATTGGGTTTCCAACGCAGGAGCGCCGCGTCCACATGGACGCGGCGCTCCTGCGTTGGCTGGTGGCGTGGTCATTTTTGCCCGTCCGACGGGACGCCGGCGCCGTGTGGTCCGCGCCGCTTCAGTCGATACCGGTGCGGTGCAATGGCGGGGCGCCGGCGTCATGCCTGTCATCCTGAACGAAGTGAAGGATCTACGGACCTGCCTGCGCCGGTTTGTCTGGAGACCCTTCGACTGGCCTGCTCGAACCGGCTCGCTCGAACGGACCGTACCGGGGACGAGATCCTTCGACAGGCTCCGCCTGCCTCAGGATGACATGTCTGTTGGACGGCTTCGGACGGGATCGCTGACTGAGTGCAGGCCGGCGGTGTCTCTACAACTTCTCGCCCCTCGCCCCTCGCCCCTCGCACTCAGCTAGGCTGCGTGGGCGGTCGAAGCGCGAGGCCGAGGTCGCGGAGCTGGGTGTCTTCGACCGGCGATGGCGCGCCCATCATCAGGTCGGACGCGCTCTGGTTCTTCGGGAACGCGATCACCTCACGGATGGTGCGCTCGCGGGCGAGCAGCATGGTGATGCGGTCGACGCCCGGAGCGATCCCGCCGTGCGGCGGCGCCCCGAACTCGAAGGCGCGGAGCATGTGGCCGAAGCGCCGCTCGATCTGGTCGGGGGTCAGTCCGAGGGCGCGGAAGATGGCCTCCTGCACCTCGCGCTGGTGGATGCGGATGCTGCCGCTCGCCAGCTCGTAGCCGTTGCAGACGAGGTCGTACGCCTTGGCGCGGACCGCCAGCGGGTCGCTCTCGATGAGCGGGACGTCTTCGTCGAAGGGCATGGTGAACGGGTGGTGGACGAAGGTGACGCCGCCATCGTCGTTCGGCTCGAAGTACGGGAACTCGGTGATGAAGGCGTAGGCCATCTTGGACTCGTCGATCAGGCCGAGCCGCACGCCGAGCTCGCTCCGGAGCTTGCCGAGCACGCTGGCGGCCATGTCGGGGGCGCCGGCTACGACGAGCAGTAGGTCGCCGTCCTGCACGTCGGCACGCGCGCGGATCGCGACCAGTTCGTCGTCGCCCAGGTTCTTGGCGAACGACGAGCGCACGGCGTCACCCTGGAACGCCGCCCAGGCCAGCCCCGTCGCGCCGTAGCCTTTCGCCTCTTCTTCCAGCTCGCTGAGCTGCCGACGGCTGTAGCCGGCGGCGCCGGTCGCCGCGATGCAGCGCACCACGCCGCCACCGGCCACCACGTTGCGGAAGACGGCGAACCCGCTCTCCGCGACGAGGTCCGAGAGATCGACGATCGGCATCCCGAAGCGCAGATCGGGCTTGTCGTTGCCGTAGCGGTCCATCGCCTCGCGGAAGGTCAGGCGCGGGAACGGCGAGCCGACCGTGAAGTCGGTCAGCGCGGGGGTGAGGGCAGTGAACAGCCGCTCCGTGACGTCGAGCACGTCGTCCTGATCGACGAAGCTCATTTCGAGGTCGAGCTGCGTGAACTCCGGCTGGCGGTCGGCGCGGAGATCCTCGTCGCGGAAGCAGTGGGCGATCTGGAAGTAGCGGTCCATGCCGGCCACCATCAGCAGCTGCTTGAGCTGCTGCGGCGACTGCGGCAGGGCGTAGAACTCGCCCGGATGGATGCGGCTGGGCACGAGGTAGTCGCGGGCGCCCTCGGGCGTGCTCTTCATCAAGATGGGCGTCTCGATCTCGAGGAAGCCCTCGGCGTCGAGGAAGTCGCGGATAAACTTGTTGACGCGGTGGCGGAGCGCGATGTTGGCCGCCATGCGCGGCCGGCGCAGATCGAGGTAGCGGTTGCGTAGCCTGAGCTGCTCGTCTACCTCGGCGTCGTCGGACACCGAGAACGGCAGCGGCAGCGACGGGTTCAGCACCGTCAGCGCGTCGGCCAGCACCTCGACGGCGCCGGTCGGCAGGTTCGGGTTCACGGTGCCGGCCGGGCGCGGCGAGACTTCCCCCTCGATCTCGAGCACGAACTCGCCGCGACAGTCGCTGATGGTGGCGTGCGCGTCCGGGGCGCGCTCGGGGTTGAACACGACCTGGATCAGGCCGTAGCGGTCGCGGAGGTCGATGAAGATCAGGCCGCCGTGATCGCGGCTCCGATGCAGCCAGCCCTGGAGTCGGACGCGCTGCCCGACATCGCCGGCGCGGAGTTGTCCACAGGTATGTGAGCGTCGCACGTCGGTCATTATATCGGCGGAGCAGGTGGAATCACCGGCCCAGTATTGCGAGCCGGCCGGAGCTGTGCGAGCCGTACAATACGGATCGCCGTGGATCTCAGCTCCCTGCCCCTCCCCGCCCCGACCATCGTCGATGTGCTGATCGTGCTCGTGATCGGCATGTACGTCCTCGAAGACGTGCGGTCGGGGGTCGTCCACGGGCTGCTCAACCTGGCCGGGCTGCTGCTGGCCTTGACGATGGCGCTGCTGTTCAACGTGCGCCTGGCCGGCTGGCTGGGCGAGCAGACCGGGCTGGCCTACGCGCTCGCCAAGCCGGCCGCCTTCGCGATCATCTGGACACTGACCGACCTCGCGTACCGGATCGTGGTGCGCGGGCCGACAGCCCGCGCGGCGTACGGGGCGGCCCGCAACCCGATCGGTCGGCTGCTCGGCGTCGCGAGCGGCGCGGCGCGCGGGGCGCTCGTGGCGATGCTGCTGCTCGGCCTGCTGCGGGCGCTGCCATTGCCGGAGCCGGTCACGCGCGCGATCACCGACTCGCGCCTCGGCTCCTATCTGGCCGACCGCGGGTCCGAGGTCCAGGGGGCGCTCGCGGGCGTCTTCGGCGACGCGATCCAGGAGACGATGGCCACGCTCACCGTGCGGCCCGAGTCGAGCGAGCGGGTCACGCTCCGCTTCAAGGTCGCCGAGCCGTGCGTGGACGAGTCGGCCGAGGGGCGGATGCTGGAGCTGGCGAACCAGGAGCGCGTGAAGCAGGGGCTCGGCACCCTCACCGTCGATCCGACGATCCGCACGGTGGCCCGCGAGTACGCCGCCGACATGTTCCAGCGCGGCTTTTTCAGTCACGTCGATCTCGATGGCGAGTCGCCGTTCGACCGCATGCGCGACGGCGGCGCCCGCTTCGCGGCGGCCGGCGAGAACCTGGCCCTCGCGCCGACGGTGGACGTGGCGCATGATGGGCTGATGAACAGCCCCGGTCACCGGGCCAACATCCTGAACGGGCGGTTTCGGCGGGTCGGGATCGGCGTCACGGACGGCGGGATGCATGGCAAGATGTTCGTGCAGAACTTCGCCGACTGAGATCGGACAGGATGAACAGGATTGACAGGATGGAAGCGACGGCGAAGGAAGCGGCCAGACATGTGACGCCGTCAACATCACCTCACGCCTATCCTGTCAATCCTGTAAATCCTGTCCAAAACGCATCTGCCGCGCTGTACGTCCATTTCCCGTACTGCGTGTCGATCTGCAACTATTGCGACTTCGACCGCCAGGCGACCGGCTTCGGCTCGATCCCGCGCTACGTCGAAGCCGTCGCGACCGACGTGCGGCGCCAGGCGCGCCGGCCGATCCACAGCATCTTCTTCGGCGGCGGCACGCCCAGTTTGATGACGCCCGCGCAGGTTGCGACGATCCTCGACGCGGCGCGCGAGACGCTCGACCTCACGCCGGAGTGCGAGATCACGGTGGAGGCGAATCCGGGCGAGTGTACGGTCGAGCGGCTGGCCGGCTTCCGCGCGGCCGGTGTGAACCGCCTGAGCATCGGCGTACAGACGCTCGATGACGCGATGCTGGTCCAGCTCAGTCGGCGCCACACGGCCGACGAGGCGCGGGCAGCCATCGGGGCGGCGCGCGCGGCCGGCTTCGACAACGTGAACCTCGACTTCATGCTCGGCCTGTCCGGCATGACCGTCGAGAGCTGGCTGGCGACGCTCGACGCGGCGCTCTCGCTCGATCCGGAGCACCTGTCGTGCTACATCCTGACGGTCGATGAGCGGGTGCCGATGGGCCGCGACGTGGCGCGCGGTCGGCTGGTTTTGCCCGACGACGACCGGGTCGCCGAGCAGTACACGGCGATGCAAGGCCACCTTGGCGCCGCCGGCTACGAGCAGTACGAGGTCTCGAACTGGGCGAAGCCGGGCCGCGCCTGCCGCCACAACCTGACCTACTGGCGCGACGAGCCGTGGCTGGCGGTCGGGGCGGGCGCGGCCGGCTGGCATGACGGGGTCCGCTTCAAGAACTCGCCGTCGCCGCGCCGCTACATGGCGTCGGCCGCGACGGGGCAGTCGGATCGCGTCGAGGAGGAGCGGCCGGATCGCGCGACCCAGGTGCGGGACGCGCTGGCGCTCGGGCTGCGACTCCGCGAGGGGCTCGACGTGGCGGCGCTGTCGCGGCGCCTTGACATCGACGTTCGGGCGGCACTCGGGCCGGCCATCGCGGAGCTCGCGGCGGGGGGCTGCCTCGAATGGGTTGGCGACCGCCTGCGCGTGACGGAGGCCAGCATCCTGGTGACCAGCGAGCTGATCGTGCGACTCGACGGGGCGCTGGACGCGTGGCTCGGCCGAGTGGCCCGCGAGGTGCCACTGGCCAGGTCGAGTGTTTGACCATTCAGTGCAATTGTCATCCCGATGGAGCGCCAGCGACTGAGGGATCTCCGGGCTGCCCTGAGCTGGTCTGTCCGGAGATCCCTCGCAAGCTCGGGATGACATTGGAGCTGTGTCGGCTCTGAACAGGACCGACGATTGGATCACGATTGGCGGTATGGCCCGTCTATGCCGGTGCGCCTATCCGGGCCGAGTCGGGCGGGCGGCGGGGCGCCCCGCCGCCCGCCCGCGATGCTCAGCGGCGCGTCAGCCACTCGGTGCGGAGCATGTCGTAATACAGCAGGTCGAAGCGGCGGGCCTCCCGCTCGATCATGTCGC
>Ga0136611_10001124_pt1 | contig 18377 bp, 10 predicted proteins | sample AntDrymUQ2232306_2_FD_106645 | JGI IMG/M metagenome (GOLD analysis project Ga0136611, IMG submission 106645) | Polar desert sand microbial communities from Dry Valleys, Antarctica - metaG UQ223 (23.06) | ecosystem: Environmental > Terrestrial > Soil > Desert | place: Antarctica: Dry Valley...
GCTAAGGACTTTGTATTCGATGAAGAAATCGGAGCGGGGGACATCGAGGTTGCCCCCGAAGGCCTGAGTGGTCTAGTGACCCGCGCTCCCGACGATACACAATCTACCAGTTCGTGTAGTAGCGAAAACTCTTACGGACTCAGTTGGATTATTTGCCCAGTGACAAACTGGCTGGCGGCAGGCATGGATGCCCTCTTCGGCATCCTCAGTAGTTTTTTAACCGTTGCACCACTCGCGACTGATAGGAGCGGTGCCATTTACTATATGTGGGGCTTGATGCAAAACTTCGCAAACATTCTATTCATTATCGGCTTTTTGATAATTATATATTCACAAATTACTAATTTCGGTGTATCAAATTATGGTATTAAGCGTCTCATGCCGCGCTTAATCATAGCTGCCGTTTTGGTAAATATTTCGTACTGGATAGCGGCCCTTAGTGTTGACTTGTCTAATATCCTAGGCGTCGGAATTCATGATATGTTCACCGATATCGGGAAGAAAATTCCAGAAGCTGCGGGTGTTGATGTAAATACAAAAGATATCACATGGTCAGCAATGGCCGGGGCTGTACTGACCGGATCGGTAGCCGCGCTCGGACTCGGTGGTGCAGCAGCAGGGGTGGTAGCCAGTGCGGGCGGATCGCTTTGGTTCTTATTAGTTGCCCTTGTGGGCGTTATGATATCGATACTGGTTGCAATTCTCGTTCTAGCCGCACGCCAAGCACTGATTACTATCTTAATTATCGTATCACCACTGGCATTTGTTGCTTATCTTCTACCTAGTACCGAAAAGTACTTCGACCGCTGGCGAGGGCTCTTCATGACCCTGCTCCTTGTCTTCCCGATTATCTCAATTGTTTTCGGTGGCGCCCAGGTGGCCGGGTTGGCTATTATATATAGCGCGCTCGAGAATCCCGACAACCCTAATTTCTTTAACCTTATAATTCTTGGAATGCTTGTTCAGGTTGCGCCTGTCGTAATAACGCCGCTTCTTATTAAATTAAGTGGATCAATAGTCGGTAGGGTAGCCGGTATTGTTAATGATCCAAATAAAGGTATCGTTGATAGGACTCGCAAGTTTGCTCAAAACAGGCATGATTTAACAAAGAACAGGCAGCTATGGGCTCTTGATAATAACGGAAACTTGGCGAACAATAATCCTCTGGCATGGGGCGGGCGAAAAATGGCTCTTCGAGAGATTAACAGCTCACACAAATTAAAAGCTTGGGAATCTGGTGCTAATGCCGCCTATGAACAAGATGCCCGTGCTCATGAAGTATATAGGCAAACCGCACTGAATGAGATGCGCAAGAGCACTGGCGAAAATGAAGGCAAGTCTGAGTTTGCTCATAGCGTGGCGAGAAACTCGTCTTTGCAGAGAATTGACACCCTGCGGCGACTGACCAACGAAGATGCTGAGCTTGCGGACAATCAAAATAAAACCCTATACGAACAAGCCAGGGCTAATCCCTCTATGGCAAATGTCGCTATAAGAGATTTAGCTGAAAGAGCAGATGGTACCTACGACGATACCAAAAAAGAGACTATGCGCCTGAATATCATCACCCAGACTCAGGAAGGTAGATTCCATGAACGAATGATTGAAGATGTCGACGGACAAAATTATGCCGGAGCTGTTGAGATCGACGTTCACGGGCCAACACGCGTATTAAACATTTCACAAGAAGCTGAAAGCAAGGCTCGAGAAGCACGGGTTAATTCGGCGATATCTACGCTTAGTAGGAATGAAGCTAAACTCGACGAAGAGAGGTCTGTTATTCTTGGAAACGCAGCTGGTGCGGGCGAGTATGCAAATCTCACAGGTGATATAGAAAGCCGTTCCGGAGCTCTGCGACGATATGTAAGCCGTGCACCTATTAAACAAGTCCAGTCGCTCCTCGAGGAATTAGATATAACCGTCTCTGCTAACGGTAATGTCGAGGCAGAAACGTTACGTTCCGAATTGGTTGGAGCCCTCCAAAAACGCAAACCGTTCTATGTTTCACAAACGAATCTTAATAAAATTGAGGAAGGTGCTCTTGGTACCCAATATAGGGGCACTGCCGGTAAGACCCTCATGATTGGTGAGACACTTAATGCCGGTGGCCTCAGTACTGAGAAAATGGTGACGGAAGACAGAGATGATCTTGATGCAGTTGTTACGTACTTTAAGGCAGGTGGAACCATTGACGCCACAGCTAGAGCCGAACTGGAGAAGTCACTCCGAACCGCCTTCACCGACAATAGGTACAAGAGTAGAATGGACAAGCGTATCAAAGAGCTCGGTGAACTTTGGGGTGAGTTGGGAATGGGCCCTCGGCCGTAACCTCCTAAGCAAATACCAGCCACTCCCGGCTGGTATTTTGTTGTCCAATACTGTTTAATGTAATCATAAGAAGTATTATATAAACAGTATGTTTAAACAGACTAAACTCTACTCATTCCTTTCAATCATCGTTATCTCGACGTTAGTGGGATTGTTTGGTTTTTCGGCTCCTGTCTTAGCCGCGCCCGATAGAAAAGATGCTCCTGAAAATAGTTTTTGTGGCGGTAATATTATTCCGATTGTGGACGGATACGAAAATGGCGTCATTAATACTTCTGGTAAGTTTTTCCTAGCAAGTAACGATGCGGCCTGGGATGTATTTTTTGCAGAGCAAAGTCTAGTACGCGATGAAACAGGTGCCGACTCCTTAGTTTATCTTTGCAGTATTGGACCCGCTTTGACCAAAAATGAGGCCAATGAATATGGCGCAAGCGGATATCTTGAGGTGGTCTATTTTGACGCAGCGACTGACGACGACACCATTAATGCCTTTTTTGACGGTGACGATGGCTTTCCTGTAAATACAGATAAGGTGCTCCTCTATCGCTTATGTGGCAACGCTAGTGACGACGGTCGCATTGATATTGAGAGTTTTAAGTTATGTTCAGGTACTCCAGGCCAGCTCACAGAAGAAGAGATTGTAGACGGAGGGATTGGTATACCACCTCCTGTAGAAGAGGTAGCAGAGGTAGCAGCTCCGTCGTCGTGTCAGATAAAAGGCATTGGCTGGTTTGTGTGCCCTGTTGTTATATTTCTTGCAGAGATAACCGATGCTTCGTATACGCTACTCGACAAAACCCTCCTTCGGCTTGAACCAATCGCTCTTCCCGGAGCCGGAAACAGCGATAACATAGAGCTCTATGACTCCTGGAAAGCGATGCGGGACTTCGCAAACATCATGTTTATTATCGGTTTCTTGATTATCGTATTTTCACAAATTACAAGTATCGGCATTGGCAACTATGGCATTAAACGACTTCTACCAAAAATTATTATTGCCGCCATCCTCGTTAACCTCTCTTACTACATCTGTGTTATAGGAGTAGATTTATCAAACATAATAGGTAATAACTTGCGAGATTTATTTTCGGCTACCCCAAACTCATCTACCGGAGGTGGGCCTTTTAGCGGAAATTTCGACGTCGATGACGGAGATGACAACAAAATCCCAGTTGATTCTTGGCAAGACCTCATTTACCTAATCATCGGCGGGGCAGGGGCCGGCGTTGCACTCGTCGGCACTGGTGCCCTGCTATATGCAGCCCTGCCTGTTCTATTACCAATGATTATCGGTGCAGCAGTGGCAGTCTTTACTGTGGTTGTCGCACTCACAATTCGCCAGGCTTTAATTGTTATACTCGTAGTTATATCACCTCTGGCATTTGTCGCTTTATTATTACCGAATACCGAAGGGTACTTCAAGAAGTGGCGATCGCTCTTTATGGCGATGCTACTCGTATACCCAATCATATCAGTGGTTTTTGGTGCATCTGCCCTAGCCTCAAGAATTCTTATGGCTACCGATGATTTTCCAGTGCAAATTGTTGGAGCAGGAGTATCGATTATTCCGTTATTTATCACACCTATCATCATGAAGGCTTCGGGTGGCTTACTTAATAGATTCGTAGGTGTCGTTAACGACCCGAGTAAAGGATGGGTAGATGGTAAGCGTAACGCACTCAGCGACCAGGGCAAAATTATAGCCGCAGGAAGAAAAGCGGGGGGGATTGCAAGAACCGGCAACTTAGTGAGCGGCACTGGCGCTAGAAGGCTACTAGGTGGAGCAAACAGCAGGCGCAGAAGGGCCGTCGCATTTGGCACTGCCTATGGTGAAAAAACCAGAAAAGACAATTTAGAAACAGCCGAAACCGGCGTGGAGAGTGCATACCTTGGAACAGAAGGCGGACGGACGGCGCGTGGTAACGCCAAAAACGCTCAGCAAGGGCTTCAGACCGCACAAATAAATGCTGAGACTATACGCCTAAGTAGCGCTGAGGGAATATCACTTCAGGTACAAGCGACTAGAGCTGAAACTGAAAAGCACGCCTCAGAAACAGAAGCCCAAACAGCAGCCATACGTGCCATACCTCACGCGCTTGAAGAACGAGCGATACTAGCAGATACGAATAAGAAGACTGCCGAGAATGATGGCAAGGGACGCGCATTAGATTCTCTCGCTATGACAACTGTCGGACAAGCCGCCTTAGCTCGAGCTGAAGATGCGAAGAATACCAATGCGGCTGCCGAGAAAAGTGCGTCTACGGTAGGCCTGGCTGGCGCAAACAGGGCAATCGCTGCGAGCGCAGAGAACGCTACGCTTGGAGAGAAGATTGAACAAGACAACCTTGCAAGGGAGGTAGCGCCACTCGTTTCACAGACAGTCAGAGTGATGGCTAAAGGTGCGGATATTACAAAACAAGAAGCTGTAAGTCAGGCTGAAACAGCTGCCACAACTACCTTCAATAGCAGCTTGGCAGGCAGGGACGCACTAGGTAGCCTCAAGGATGCCGAACTTCAAAAAACAGTAGCAGATAATGACTCCAAGGGCATAGGTATAGCGAGAGCTAATCAAGAATTTAAGATACAGGCCGAAACAAGCACTCAAGATTTATCTACCCTACAAAACCAAGACAAACAACTCTACGAAGAGATTTCGGCGAGAGGCACCACCGATCTTGCAAACTTTGATCCCGCTGCTCATGGAGTTAGCCATACTGCCGCAAATGCCGCACGAACTTCTCGTCTGGACTCAAACGCAGTCAACAGCGCCGTCAGTACTGCTCAAAATGAGGGGAGTACCGAATACGCTAAAGCAGTGCAGACTTCTGCAGGAGCGGCTGCAGGTACGCCTGCTGCTGCTCTAATCGAACGGGCCAGCGGTAACGTTAATCCATCTGCCGGCCGCGAACGCGCCGTTGGACGAGCCACAGCTATTATCAATAAAAATACCGTGGAAGCCTTGGATAATGAGCTGGATACGATGAGTGAGGCGAGCCCGACAGGAGCTTGGACAGACGTCTCAGGAGCTACTCGCGATGGTCTTGACACAATCATGGCAGAACCTGGACACTCTGTCGAACGAAGGGCGGCAGCAATAATCAAGCGCATAGAAGTAGGTGGAGACAAGGACGTTAGGGATAGTTTTGAGTACTTAGGTAGGGAACCTTTAACCCCCGAGGTGGCGGCAATACAGCAACTTGTCATGTCTAGGGTGAAGCGTATACCGAAAATACTGAGCCAGAGCCAACAGGCGGCAGCAAAACGTGGAGGCTTTAGAATTGAGCAATTCGACACGGGTACGGGTAAATATATTCCAGGCTCCATCGGCACGATGACTGACCTCGCAAGAAACAGAGTCTCTACCAATTCTATGAGTCCCGAGACTATGGCTAGCATGCCCGAAGAGGACCTAGAGCATATGTTTACGTCTATAGATGGCTCACCGTTAGTGGGTAGCACCGAACTTAAAAATCTGCAGAGTGATATTTTGGCATATCTTACGTCTCCTGATAATGCAGGTTCGTTACCTGCGCGTAAGATAACAAACCAGATGGAAAATATCATGAACATAAAGTAAGCCAAGTGGTGGTTATATTAAGCCTTACGTTCGAGTATCAATCCCTATAAAGCATGGGGTGGAAGTACATGCGTAAAGGCCACCCTATCTAGATAAAAAATCACTTTTTACGACGTTAAAGATACGGACCTAGCAAAATATGCCAGGTCCATATCTTTATGTAAAGAATAAAAGTTTCTCTCTAAATCTCGTCAAAAGGAGTTATTTCTTGACTAGCACTTGCAGGGGATAAATTATATTCCACATTTGTGCTCCCCACGCCGTCTGCCCAAAGTATCATGTCGCCACTAGCTCTAAGGGGTGAGATAGGAGGATTCTCTCCGTCCATCACATTACTGAAATTTAAAGCTGTCAGTACAGAATACTCAGCTCCCGAGTTTGAGCGTGGTCGAACATTCATTGCATCAATTCTGATTGTCTCGTTCAAGCTTCGTCGTTGCTCGTCAGCTGCGGTGGCGCTGTCATAAAAACGAGCAGCAGCCTTTTCGTGGCCCCCTGATAAATATCTTGTGAGGAACTTTTTTTCGACTTTTCCAGAAATAAGGTCTTGGTGAGAGTAACCACCGATTATCTGTGCAATCAGTTCATCGTGAGCAGTAGCCGCTTCAATGAAGAGCTGCCTGCCATTTGGGATATTAAGAAAAGGCTCTATAGTCGCTCCATCAAAACCAACGCGTAGCCCTAGAGCTATTTTTTCAAAAACTTCTTTCACTTTTTCTGGATTAAGTTCTCCGCTACTCGTTAGTACGTCTGTCGAAGATACCTCAAACAGACTTCGTAGGTCTTCTTCTGTGCCGTTTTTGAGAACATCCATCGTCTCCTCGGGGCTTACTAGGTTAGCGTAAAGGCTCATGTCCCTAGGTAGGTCTTGGACTCTGATGATATCTTGCTCCGCATCAGTGTCTAAATTTTCGTTCTCGTCATTTTCCACAAATACCAAATCGTCTGGATTTACATCTTGATCACCATTAGTTTCAACATTCGGGTTATCGCTTAAGGTAGGTTCCTCTTCAGCAGAGAGCCTGCCTGCGCTAAGTTTCCCTATAATACCCACGGCTAAAACGCCGGCACCTATAGCAGCAAATTTACGCCTGGTTAGTAATGTCGATTCGTTGACACCTGCTTGATTACTATTCACTCTAGATTCTGTTTTAAAAAGTTCACTCATCCCACACTCCTTTGCGCTCTCCAGCGTAATAAATAAGTAATAATGATTCTATTATAAACTGAATCATATAAAAAAGCAAGACGCAAATGTTTTGCTATAAAAAAATTTTAGTTGATCATCTTGAAGGGTGGAGTGGGGGTTTCATCATCAAGTACCAGCTCATAAACTGGTTTTTTTGTGTGCAATGCAATATTCAACGACCCCTCGATAATAAAAGGTTCGGTCTGGTCGCTGGTAATAGTAATCCGAAGGTCGTATACCATATGGAAAAGACTTTCAGAAGCATTTGATTGGTACATGGCACCCTCTGGCTGGTTAAGTACTTCAACGGCAACCTTTGCCGAATTGGCAGCACCACTGCGAGTCATTTTCAAATAATGCTCAAGCACCTGGCCGTGAACAATATTTATCTTTTGGAACAGGGCTGTCGAGCGAATGTTGGCATCAGGACTCGACTTAAGACCTGCTTCTCCGCCTAGGCCTGAAGCCGCTGCAGTACCAAATATTTCGCTCATCTCGTCCTGATAATCCGTTAAAGTTTCTGGGGTGTGTTGACTAGCTTTTTCAGGAGTACAACCAGCAGTTACCCAGTCTTGCACACGAGTGGCTACCAAGGCCCCGAGGGCGCTCGGGGTGGGGGCCTCCTCTTTAGTTATTTGAAAGGCGAGTACGAGCGCTTCTTCCGTTTCGGTCTCGGCAATAGCTTGAAGGCTCTCGGCGTTTCCAAGTGCTAACGGTTCCGAGTTGTCGAGTTCGGGAGTTAGAGAGACTTCCGTAGACGGAACAGACGTTTCTAGCTCGAATGGGCCTTTAGGTGTCTGCTCTATAGAATTATCCTCATCTTCAACTCTTAGCTTGTTCAAACTAAAAACTCCTACTGAGGCAAGCCCAGCCCCTGCCAGGGCTTTTAAAAGCCGACGGCGACTCATGCTATCGCGAGGTTCGCTGTCTACACTGTTTGTATGTTGTGGTGATTTATCATGCATATTTATTTGTGAAATGGTTATTTATAATAACTATACACCATTATGACGATATAGTCAATAGACTAACTATTTCAACCGGCCGGCTTTGGCTTAAAATGGTATACTTAAAACAGTTATGGCCACTTACAAAGTACCGCAGGATGTCGAGGCTGATGACAAACTACTTGGACCTTTTAGTTTCAAGCAGTTTATTTTCCTCATAATCGCTGTTATGGGCATAGCTATAGGGTGGGGGCTAGGAAGGTTGTTTATTCCGCTTGCTATACTACCGCTTCCAATTGTTGTGCTATTCGGCGCCCTGGCTTTACCTTTACGAAAAGACCAGCCAATGGAAATCTACTTGTCGGCGGTTTTGTCTTTTTATCTAAAGCCACGCAAACGTCTCTGGAGAGCTGATGGGGTACAATCGCTCGTAGAAATAATCGCTCCCAAGTATGTCGAAGAACACCGTACAAATGGACTGAGTGAAACAGAAGCCGAGAAGCGTTTGTCTTACCTTGCAAACCTCGTCGATAGCCGGGGTTGGGCAGTACGTGGCGTCAATATGCCCCAAGCCGATACTATTATGCATGATGACGTATTTTTTGAGGCGCAGCAAACGGAAGATGTTCTAGATGACGCCAGCACTGTCACTCACGCCTTTGACGACATGATCGACAAAGCCGATACAAAACGACGCCAAGATGCTATGAGTATGATGAGCAGTCCGGCTCCCACTGCTCAAATTCCTGCAATTCCCGACCCCTACACGGCGCTCTCATCACCTCCTTCACGGGTACAGGCGTCTCCCGGCGATGAGCCGGATACTCCAATAGCTTTCAACCCCTACCCAGCGTCGATGCACCAGTTCGTCGTTAGTCCTACGCCTATAAACGGACCCCAACCAGTCCAGCAGCCCCATCCAAAACCACCGGCCACTAGTAATCCGCCTATGTCTCCTGATATAATCAATCTTGCAAACAACTCTAATTTATCTATTGAGACAATAGCGCACGAAGCCAAACGGATTCAAGAAAAAGAAAAACTATTTGAAGACGAAGTGGTGATCTCGTTACGCTAAGAAGACAAAAGTATGGGACGAACAGGTAGTGCCTCCAAATAATCAATCTCAATCAGCAATACCACCGAACGCCGACGCTAAAGCAGCTGGGGCGAATAGTCAACCGATGCCCACTAAACCTGCGCCCACCCCTAATACTACCCAGAACAGCCTTTTAATATCAGAGATACGCGACGGCATGGTAATTATGGATGACGGCAGCTTCCGAGCGGTTATTGCCTGTAGGTCAATCAATTTCGACCTCATGAGTTCCCGCGAACGGGAAGGTGTTGAATACAGTTATCAAAACTTCCTTAATGCACTTTATTTTCCTATTCAAATATTTATTCGCTCACAGCGAGTCGATATCGGCCCCTATATAGACCGTTTAGTCACTATTCGTCGCTCACAAGATAATATGCTTTTGAATGTCCTAATGGATGATTACATTAGGTTTATAGACATCCTTTCTCAGGAAGCGAATATTATGGATAAAAGTTTCTTTATCATCGTGCCATATTATCCTACCGGCGATATCAACAATATCGTCGAACAAAGTAAGGGTATTTTTGCTCGATTATTACCTAATTCACGTAAAACAGTCACGAAAATAGACGAAGCAACCTATTTAAAATCTAGAGACGAGATAAAGAACCGGGTCGATACCATACTAAGCGGACTCTTTCAGATTGGTGTGCAAAGCGTGCAATTAAAAACCAAGGAGCTAGGAGAGCTCTACTACAACGTTTATAACCCTGATACTGCCGTACGTGAACCGCTGGGCAATTTCGAAAACACGACCGCTACATACGTCCGTAAAGGTGAGGGCGAAGCATCAAGACCACACCTTCAAGAGGGGAACATGTGATGGCCAAGAAAAAACTAGACCCGATTGATATTGCTGCCGAGCAACGCGCCCGTGAACAAGCCGAGGTTGAAGAAGCTTTTCTTCGAGGCATGACGACGTTGCGCGATTTAATCGCGCCTAGTAGTATTGAAATTCATTCGAGTTATTTTCGCCTAGGCACAAAATATGGTCGCACACTGTATATTTATGGCTATCCTCGCCAGATTTACACCGGCTGGCTGAGTCCTCTCATAAATATCGATGAAGTGCTAGATATTAGCATGTACGTCTATCCGGTCGAAAGCCAGGTTGTCCTAAATAATCTTCGTAAAAAAGTGACTCAACTCGAAGCATCGATGTCGATCAATAGCGAGAAAGGCAAGACCCGCGACCCAGGCCTAGAAGCGGCCCTACAAGACGCCGAAGAGCTACGTGATCAAATACAGGTTGGCGCCGAACGATTCTTTCGATATGGATTATATGTTACTCTCTACGCCGACAGTATTGATGAGCTTGGTTTTGTTCAACATAAAATCGAAACTATTTTTGGCCAGCAACTCATTTTCTCGAAAGTGGCCTCAAGTCAGCAGGAGCAAGGTCTTAATAGCACCGTCCCTCAGATGTCCGATCAACTGCAAATTCGACGCAATATGAACACTGGCGCCATTTCAACCAGCTTTCCTTTCACCAGTGCCGACCTCACACAAGAAAAGGGGGTGCTATACGGTGTTAACATGCATAATAACGGCTTGGTTATTTTCGATCGTTTCTCGCTCGAGAACGCCAATATGGTGGTGTTCGCAAAATCTGGCGCCGGTAAGTCATTCACGGTAAAGCTTGAGGCTCTTCGATCAATGATGGTCGGGTCGGACGTGATAATTATCGACCCAGAAAATGAGTATCAAAGACTTTGCGATGCCGTTGGTGGTAGTTATGTTCGGCTCAGCCTTAATGCCGATACTCGTATTAATCCCTTCGATTTGCCACAAGTTATCGATACCGATGAAGCCGATGATGCCTTACGCGCCAACTTAGTAACACTTCATGGTCTTTTACGCCTCATGCTCGGTGGAACGCAAACAACAGCTGCCGGCCAACTTATGTCAGCGCTGACGCCTGCAGAAGAGGCCGACCTTGACCAAGCCTTAATTGATACTTACGCCCGCGCAGGCATTACTAGCGATCCACTTACGCACCGCTCAACTCCTCCGACAATAGGCGACCTTTACGACACTCTCCTCCATCTAGGCGGTACCGGGCCCGCTCTTGCACAGCGTCTTCGTAAATACACTACTGGTACATTTGCCGGTATTTTCTCTCAGCAATCTAACATCGACATAAATAGCCACATGGTGGTCTTTAATATTCGCGATCTTGAGGATGATCTTCGCCCGGTTGCCATGTATATCATTCTTAGCCACATATGGAATATTACCAGGACCGACCAGCGCAAGCGTATGCTTATCGTAGATGAGGCTTGGCAGCTCATGAAATATGACGACTCGGCCAACTTCCTGTTCAGTCTAGCTAAAAGGGCACGTAAGTATTTCTTGGCACTCACTACGATTACTCAGGACGTCGAGGACTTCATGGGCAGTAAAATGGGCCGAGCAATCGTTGCCAACTCATCGATGCAGCTCCTATTAAAACAATCTTCAAGTGCGGTAGACGTACTGAGCGATGTCTTTAAATTAACAGAGGAAGAGAAAAAGCGTCTTGCTAACTTCCCGGTCGGACAAGGTCTCTTCTTTGCTGGTCAAAATCACGTTCATATTCAGATTATTGCCTCTCCTACCGAAACAAGTCTCGTAAGCACCAACCCTGGCGCCAAACTTCCTGCAGATGCAGCAAACAAAAACCCGGGAGGGTTGTAAGGTAGCTTAAAAGGTACAATATGGCCCCAAGACCCCCCGAAGCACCCGAACAGAAAACAAGTAGCATTGAAAAGGCTTACAATAATGGCTTAGATCCCTATGCTGAAGGTTATCTTGGCGGGGTCTATGCGAGGCGTAAGGGAGACATTGATGAGCGAAGACAAAGCATGGGAAATGGTCAGAGCTTAAAAAAGACTGAGGAAAGCGGCGGCGATTATCAAGGATCTGATGAGAACACCGCTGTTAAGGACGATGAAGAGCAGGGCGGTGGCGCGACCTACAAAGATAGTTTTACGAACGGGCAGAACTCCTCGCAGGGGAGCAGCCGATTTAATCGTGTCCGAGCTGCTTTTACCGGCACTAAAAAGAAGGGGCCGGTTGCTATGGTGGTAACTTTTCTCTCAATTCTCTTGCTTGGTGGCACGACATTTTTTGGCGGTACACTGGCGCCCCTTATGGCAGTCCATAATATTACCGATGACCTGAACGACCAACTCGCTGCGATGGATATTCGCTCAGGGATGCACATAAAGAATAAGTTCCGGCCCTTTTCGAGTAGCGAAGCAACTTCATTTGGGTGCTCCGCTGCCGGGTCTAAGCTTCCTATAAAATGTAGGTTTAATACTCTCTCCAAGAGAGAGGTGGAGAGGCTCAAAGCCGTTGGTATTGAAGTCGAAGGTGAAACGGGTGGAGTTTTTGGCAACCGCACCAAACCAACAGGGATAAAATATAAAGACGGAGACCTAATAACGGCAGATAAGGTAGCCGACGTTATTCGCGGAGACAGACGTTTGGGGAATGCTTTTAACCAAGCAAACAATATGAAGTTTATTGGCCTAACAGGCGATACTTTTGTCAGAAAGGCTCTGGGTAAATTCAATCTGAGTTTAAAAGCTCCTGAATTAAAAGGGACTCACGAGGAGCGCGTAAAAGCTCTCATGGCCCGTAGTGGTTCATCAAATGTCAATGACCTATTCAGACCAGTCCTTGGGCCGGACGGTAAGGAAACAGGCACCTATACGCTAAATAGTTCTACCGACTACAATACCCCTGGCGACCCAGCAAGTGGTGTAAGGATATATACACAAGCCGAATACAATGAAGCTATGGGCTCCACGGGAAATGTTAAAATAGCAAAAAGACCCCCATCACAACTTGCTCTTAAAACCCTTGGCGCCCTGAACGTTCTTGGAGTTTACGACACCGCATGTTCAATTAAAAATGCCGTTGGGGCTGCGACGGTAGCCGCCAAGGTCTCAAACGCTGCTCAGTTGGCGGCGTATGCTATGCCACCTGCAGCAGTTGCGGGCTCGTTAAAATCAGGAGATATATCACCTGAAGACGCGCAGGTTATTCAAGAGTTCTTCAATAGCACCGATGCGCGTGAAAAAATTGCCGCTTATACAGAGATATCGGGTGAAGGTGATGACGCGACTGTAAACGCAACTGAGGTGCCAAATCCGAACTTTGGCAAGAACGCTCTTGACTCCGAGCTTTATAAAATGTCAGCCAACGGAGGAGTCGCCTCTGCTTCTTTTTTTGATAAAAGTTACTCTTTAGGCTTTGGGGCATCTTCTTTACTTGAAAAGTCCTCCAATGTCGCCGGTATCGCCGAAAGTATCCTAAATCCGGGCGATCTTGAGGGTTGTGACTTAGTGCAAAAGTGGTATGTCAGGGGGGCTGGTGCAATCGCAGGTCTCGTAGCCGGCTTCTTTACTGGAGGTGCAAGTATTGCAGGAAACGCTGTTTTCTTCTTAGCTGCGACTGCAGTGTCCATAACAGTTGATAATATATTAAATTCCGCTTTGTCCGGCTCTATTATTACCGAGGACATGGTTTTTGCTTCTGTCGATAGGGGAACTGCATTCTGGACGGGTATGTCGGTCGTACTTGGCCAATCAGCTCAAGCAAGGGGCATGACACCCGGTAGCCCTGAACAAATCGTCGCTTATCAAATGGAGCAGAATCGGGTTAAGCAGGAGTACATAGCACTTGAACGAGAAACAAGTAACCCGCTTGATATAAAAAACCCATATTCTCTAACTGGTACGATCGCCTACTCATTACAGAACCATCTTCCGAACGGAGGTTCTGACTCGTCTCTAGCTTCATTACCAATAAGCCTATCTTCGTTTGTGTTTAGCGGCCTTTCTTCATTAATAAACCCATACACTGCCTATGCAGCCACGCTCGACCCAGAGCGTTTCAAGCAATGTGATGATGAAAGTTATAGCGCAATAGGAATTGGAGCCGATGTTCAATGCAATGTTCGCTATGTCATGCCTGCCAGTAGTCTTAACATCGACCCTCTGATAGCAGCTCAGTATATGGAAACTAACCGGTATGTTAAAGTAGACACCACTGACGGCCTGCCCGAAGGATATACTGCACCAAATCCTTCCGAAACGCACGGTCTAGCAATGGATCTTGTGCTAGGCCAGATAGATTCGATATATAACAGGCGTAGCTACGGAGCAACCGATCAAGCCGAAAAATACGGAAAATTCCTTGACTTCTGTGTATACAGAGTATTGCCTTTTGGTGAAACCTTTGAAGAGAACGAATCCTGGGGCGGCGCTGAAGATGAGTGGGTCAATGGCTCGAAGTGCATGGAGAACAGCGAAATGCTCGATTACTTCCGTGCCTACACATTCGATATAAGCCTGGACAAAGATTTAGAGGAGAGCCCGATAGTAAGTGACATTAACTGTGGTCCATTCGGTGGTAGTAGCGGTGGTGCGACCGGTACGAAGATATCAGAGACTCAGCTAACACAACTAATCCCCACTTATGGCCTACCATCTCCACAAGCAGACGCCATTCCTGGCCAGCTCCAATACGGAGAACAAGTGAAAGGCTATAACGAGCTATCACAGCAGTTGAAAGACAACCCTAAGGCGGCTTGGGCGGCTCAAGCAATGCTAAATGGTGAAAAAGAATGGAAGAGCGCTGGTGGTGATGTTAAGGAGTATCTAAACACCGCTTGGCTATGGTTCGAAACGGGACAATCGGGTTGGCCGGACCCATACCAGATGAATTGCCAAGATGTCGCTACAACTGCAACTAAAGTTTGTCCTTCTAGTAATTTTCAATCTTCTGGATATCAAGGAGAGAATCGAAAAAACGATTACATAGAAGTATTTAACAAGCTCTACTCAGAGAGTGAACTTACCTCCATTATGGAAAGTGTGGTCAAGAACAGTACCAACGCCTCAGTGGAAAGATGGAATTACAATGATCCGGTCAATAGTGACAAAGCTAGTTATTTTAATAGTCTAAGCGGAGTGACCCTAAACGATATTGCACCAAACCAGCAGAACTTCTTTGATGAAAAAACTCAAATTCTAACTTTAGTACTTGGTAAGGACCCGAATATGTCAGCGGCTCTTAATAGTTTCGCTGTGAGCGATGATGATCTTGTAAACGCACTACAGGGAGACGGCTATGGGTACATCAAAGAACCAGCGAAACAAATGCTTGCAAATATGATAATGGCTTTATACATGTTTGATGGGCAAGGGCCTTCTGGGGGCGCTACAAGCTGTTCAGATGGCGGAAGAGGTGCTGCCGGGAGCGCCCTACCCGGATGGACAATTACAACAAATCCGAGCAATTTACTGAACTATAGGCCGCCAGGTGATACGGGTGAACCTGAGATACAATTTAAGCATGCCATGCTAAATAACGGGCAGGGTAGTTTCGGAGTGTCACAGCTTCACGGACCAAACAATAGTCAGTTTGCAATAGATAACAAAGACACAATGTACGGGGGTTATGATTTTCCTTCTTATGGGTTTACATCCGTCGGCCATCCCGGCTACGACATCGCCATGCCAATGGGGACAAAGCTTTACGCCCCTGTTAGTGGAACTGTTAAAATAGCCGGTGGATCAGGTTACTTCTATAATACTGCTGGATCAAAAAATCAATCCGGAACAGGAGAGCTAAGGATACAGTTGAGTAATGGTGACGAAGTAGTAATGGGTCATATGGAAACTATCGTCGTTAAGGTGGGGGATACGGTGTCTCCGGGAACGTACGTAGGAACGAGCGGATACATAGACGGCCCCCACCTTCATCTCGAGTATAGAAAAAAGGATTCGAGTTGCTCGTCAGGCTATTGTATTCTTGACCCGACGGAGAATATCCCTTAGGGGTAGGTGTTTATGAATTACTATCTTACTAATAAAAAAACTGCGGTTATTACTGGTTTATCTATTTTAGGTTTTATTATGTTATCAATACTATCCTATTCACTCCTTACCACTTCTAGTCAGGATACAAAAATTGCACCGATTTCATCTCAAGAGAACAACGAGGTCAAGAAAGTATTTATTAAAGACTTCAACGAGCTAAAGACGCCTCTCGATAAAATAGTCCAGGAACGCGTTGAGAATAAACTTTACTCCCATACAGGTAATAGGCCGCCCGATCTATATACGGGAATTATTAGACAAAATTCTTACTCTAAAATTACTTCAAATAAAGTTACTACTGTAAGTTTTATTGTTGACGTACGACCAATTAGAGCGACTTATCTGGTGCTAATCTCTACACTTGGAGTAGACTCAACTATTACGGTTTCTTGTGCGCCCCTTGAACAAAGGATTGATAAATCTGTTGAATGCGAGGACTCTGAATATATATGAAAAAATTAATCATAGGACTCTTTATTATCTTCACAAGTCTCGGTTTGGGGGTAGCCCTTTATAGCAGATTCCAGATACCGAAAACGAATGAGCCATCCAATGAAGATATTATATCTGCGATTACCAATGAGTTTCCAATATTTTTAGATGATAATATACCTGTTATAGAAGTAACCGAGAAAGAGCGCTTTGAAAATAAATGGTATGTTATCACAATAAAATCAATCCATGAAAAAGAAGCCTTTGTTCCTATAAAAACAGTTATTGTTAGCGAAAACACATCTAATAACACTACTCGCTTAAGGATAGTTTTGGGACCCGATGCGCGTTTTACAGAATCTTCGCTTCTGCAATATAATGTACCCGATTCAGTTATACTGGAACTACAAGAGTCATGAAAAAACGCCTGTCTATATTGTCTGTTACTCGCTATTTATCTTTAATAGCGTTACTATTCTTCGGCTCCCTTCCAATATCTGCTTCTGCCATGGATATTCCTTTTTTTCAAAGTAACGATATTCTCTACTACGACGGATCAAGAGGCGCAGGCTGTACAACCGTTGGCACTAATTATTCTACCAATTCGGATTTACCAAGCCTCACAGGTGCCGATAACGCCGAAAAGGTTTGGAGTTTTCTTACAGGTTCAGGAGGAGGACTTTCTCCTGAACAAGCGGCCGGCATTATGGGAAATGTTGGTCAGGAGTCTAATTTTGAATCAGACATAGAAGAGGGTCCTGAATCTGCAGCTCGTCACACTGTCCGGCCTGTAGGGTATGGCATCGTGCAGTGGACAGGCCCTCGCCGTCTTGCTCTCGAGGCCGCCGCGGAAGCCAAAGGGGTACCCGCTTCTGACTTAGGATTCCAACTAGCTTTTATGATTCAAGAGAGCAAGGATAGGCAGGTCGATAGCTGGGTTATTGCCCGCGAAGAAGGGGCTGATTTTGGTAATCCGGGTGATAATGAGTGGGAAACATTAAAAAAACAAAACACCGCCGCTGATGCCGCCGCTTTTTGGCATGCCGCTTTTGAAAGATCAGGCGATACCCGTAGTCAAATACAAGAGCGGATTGACGATGCGGAGGCATTTCTTCAAAAATACGGTGGTATAAGTGCAGGTGGATCAAGTAGTGGTTCTGGTTGCTCAACCTCAGCCGCCGGTAGCGGAGACTTAACTGCAACACTGCTTGAGTATGCTCACCCTGAATTTCATGAAAACAACTTTAGCGGTCCAGTCCCTCCACCAAAACCAGCCTATCTTGAGGTGGCTACAAAGCTTTCGAATGAAGGTAAATGGGTTGGCGGTGGCCAAATGGAGATTGGTATACCCGGAATAGACTGCGGTGGGTTTGTCTCAATCCTTTTAACTCAAAGTGGAGTGGAGCCTGATTATAACTTTGGCCTCGACCTAAAGAGGGGCTCAAGTAACCAGGAATACGGACAGTTACCATGGGCGATGCGATATTGGAGTTATCTTGGTACCGGCGGTACTATAAATACGGCAGATTTGCAGCCCGGGGATGTTGCTTACTCGCAAGGCCATACCTTCATATTCGTTGGGCAAATAGACGGATTTTCTAGCCAATACGCCTCAGCCTCGTATTCGTGGTGGCGCGCTCCGATGGCATCAGGAAGCTGGGATGGAGGTTTTGAAAGCGCCACAAACCCAGATTATGTATGGTATGGACGGAGACCAGAAAATGGTCCACCCCCAGCCTATGGCACTACGACAATGGGCGACGGTCCTTCGCAACAATCACCTTATTATAAACCAGGAGATAAGTTTTAGTTATGGTAGATAAAAAGACAAAACGGATAGGCATAGTAACGATAGTCTTATTATTCCTTGTGGCTATAGCATATCTAAGTTCTGTCACTATTGAACATAGCGGAAAAACCTCGATAGAGC
>Ga0136611_10001125_pt1 | contig 18374 bp, 14 predicted proteins | sample AntDrymUQ2232306_2_FD_106645 | JGI IMG/M metagenome (GOLD analysis project Ga0136611, IMG submission 106645) | Polar desert sand microbial communities from Dry Valleys, Antarctica - metaG UQ223 (23.06) | ecosystem: Environmental > Terrestrial > Soil > Desert | place: Antarctica: Dry Valley...
CGCCGCACACCGTGCGCGCCTACGAAAGCGACGTCACGCAATACCTGGCGTGGATCGCCGTCGAAACCGGCAAGAAGATGTCGGCACTGGGCCCGGACGATCTCGATATGACATCGGCACGATCGCATCTTGCCGAGCTGAACAGGGCGGGCAAGGCGCGATCGTCGGTCGCGCGGAAGCTATCGGCCTTGCGGACCTTCATGAAGTACCTCCGCCGCGAGGACATCATGGACCGCGACCCCACCGCGATGGCGGTGGCGCCGAAGCGCGATCAGACGATTCCCACCCACTTGTCGGAGCCGGAGATCGAGCGGCTGATCGAAACGCCGAACACCGGCGAGCCGCTGGGACGCCGTGATCGCGCGATTCTCGAGCTGTTTTATGCGTCTGGCCTCCGCCTGAGCGAGCTGGTCTCGATCGATCTCGAGCATCTGAACCTGAGCGAGCGCATGGTCCGGGTGATGGGCAAGGGCGGCAAGGAACGGCTTGTGCCGTTCAACCAGAGCACGCTGTCCGCGCTCAAGACGTGGATGCACGATCGCGCGGGAATACTCGCGTCGCGACAGCCCGCACCGCCGCCGCGCACGCCGGCAGGGAAGCGCGCCGCCAAGGCCGGTCTCGCGAAGAAGCCGCTGAAGGCGGACCTCGGAGATCCGCTCTTTGTTAATTACCGCGGTAGGCGTCTCACCGGACGCAGCGTCGACCGGTTACTGCGCCGCTACGTCGCGCAGTGCAGCACGCGGATGGGCATCAGCCCCCACGCGCTCCGCCATTCATTCGCGACACACCTTTTGCAGCGTGGCGCCGATCTGCGCGCCATCCAGGAGCTGCTCGGTCATTCGCGGCTGAGTACGACGCAGCGCTACACCCACGTCAACGCGGCCCAGCTGATCGACGTGTATCGCAAATCGCATCCGCGCGCGTCCTTGTCCGCCGAAAAGCCGCTTCGACCCGACTAAAGGCGGTAAAATCTTCAGCAGGTGCCCGTCCCAAGATTCCTCACGTTGTTGCTCGTGCTTTGCGTATCGCCGGCATTCGCGCAGCAGTCCGCGCCGCCTCCCGACGGACAGAACGATCCCGTCAACCTGTTCGGCTTCACCTTCAACCAGAGCGAACGCTATAAGTTCGGCGGCGAGCTGCTGGCCGGCTGGTCGCACGATGGCGCGCAGGCGGCGCTCGGGTTCGAGAAACAAGGGCGCATCGGCTGGGCGATCCTCAGCCTCGGCGGCCGCGTCTCGGATCGCGTCCGTTATTACGTCTCGGTGAACCCGGTCAGCGAGACCACCTCCCGGCCGGCGTGCGGCGAAAAGGACTTTTTCTTCCCGAACGATCCCAACCTGTTCGCGGGCGCCGGGCCAATCGTCAAGTGCGACGAGGAAGACGGCCTGAAGCGGGTTGATACCTACAACACGTTCTCGCTCGACTACATCACGCAGCAGGGCATCCTGCGCGAAGGCTACGTCGATTGGGGCATCTCGGGTGCCGTCTCGCTGCGCGGCGGGCGCTTCATCCTGCCGATCGGCTTTGCGCCGCAGGATGTCGGCGCGACCAGCGCCAAGGACATGGCGCGCATCACCCGCCTCAACGCCGAAGCGAACTATGGCGCGATGCTCGCGGTGTCGAAGCGCAACGCTGATCGCGCGCTGTTCGATGCCGCAGTGATGGCCGTCCTCGGCGACGGCAATCGCGAAAAAGATTACGACTGGTTCTACTTCGTCAACCGCACGCTCGATACCAACAGCGCCGTGACCGTCGTCGCCTCGGCGCGCACGCAGCCGGTGAAGCAGCTCGATCTCCGGGTTGCCTACAAGCGCGGATTCACCGGGTCGAAGGTGGAGCGGCTGCCCAGTTATTGGGCGTCGAAACGCAACGACGATGCGCTGGTGGTAAGCGTCAAGGTGTCGCCGGTCTCGTGGGCGTCAGTATTTGCGGAATACGCGAAATATAAGTGGGGACCGACCGTCACCTCCGGTGAGCTCGTTGGCATTCCCACGCTCGGCCCAATCGAGAAGCCGGGCTATTACATGGGCGCGCAAATCGATGCGCCGGTGACGTCACGCGTCCGCGTCGGCGCGAGCATTACCCGCGAGGAACTGACTCGCGACGACAGCTTGATTCAGTACCTCTACCTCAACAACTTGTACGGCGTGACGATGGGCAAGAAGGATCGCGCGCTGATCGCCCGCGGCTTCATCGACGTCAACCGTCTCGTGAACGTCAGCTTCTCCTGGATGGACGTTTCCAATCCCTTCCCCTGGGCGAGCGGTAGCTGGCCGGTGTCCGGGCCGGTGGCCTTCACCGGGCGCGAGCCTGACCGCGTCGGCGTCTCGGTGACCGTTCGCACCCCGTGATGTTTAAATAGCGTGCCGCACTTGCCGAAGGTGCCGTCCCCCAAATCGGCGGTCACGCGATCGATTTATCTCGGCACGTTTGCCGCGATCGCTGTTCTCGCGACGCTCAGCGTCTTCATCTACCGCTCGGCGGTTGACGACGCGGTCGCGCAGCACTCCGCCCAGCAGCTCGCCACCGTGCGCACCGCCGCCGTTGGCGTGCAGGGGGAAATCCAGGCGATAACCGCCAGGCTGCGCCAGTTCCAAAGCCTGCCCAGCGTTCAAAACCTCGATGTCGCCTTCCTCAGCCAGCGCGTCGAGGCCGCGTTCGGTGATAACGCCAGCGGGCTGATCAACCTGATCCTGCGCGCCGATCCCAAGGGCCATCTCTATTACTGGAACCCGAAGGGAGAGCTGCTCGGTGCAGGCGATTCGCAATATTACGACGCCGAGATTTTCGCCTGGGCGTCGAACCGCGCGAATGCCTCGCAGGTGCGCATCATTCATGGCTGGGCCAACGCCGCACCCTCGCAGCGCGCGATCGCGATGCCGGTCTGGCGCACCGCGCCCAGTGCGGAGAATCGGACGCCGTCGAACGACTTCAGCGGCGTGCTGGCGCTGGTCGTCGACATCAACCGTTTCGTCGAGGTCTACCTCGGTCCCGCGATGCACGATCTGTCGGATGCGCGGCTGGTGGTCGGACTGGCGACGCCGGAGTTCGGCGTGCGGATGGGGCCAGGCGGCGAAGGGGTCGCGCCCGCGCCGGCCGATGCGCACGACCACGCCGAACGCCAGGGCACCACCATCCTCGATGATGCCGAAGGGCGCCGTCTGCACGCCTGGGCGAAGCTCGACGCGGCCGACGAAACGTGGCTGGTTGCGTCATCGGCGCGCTACAGCCTCGTGGCCGGACAGATCCGCCGGTCGGCGATGGGGCAGCTTGCGCTCACCGCGATGTTGCTCGTCGCGCTGCCGGTGGCAGGATGGTTGATCGCCCGTCGCGAGCGGCAGGTGCAGTTGGAGCAGCGCCGCCTCGAGCGCCGCCTCGCCGAATCCCAGAAGATGGAGGCGATCGGCAAGCTCGCCGGCGGTGTGGCGCACGATTTCAATAACATGCTCACCGCGATCCTCGGCTACGCGAGCATGATCGAGGAAGACGCGCCGCCGAAATCGGCGATTCGCGACCAGGCGCTGCAGATTCACCGCGCGGCCGAGAACGCTGCGTCCCTCACCCAGAAGCTGCTCGCCTTCAGCCGCAAGCAGGTGCTGCACTCCGACCCGGTGGATTTCCGGTCAATGCTCGGCAATCTCCTCGGGCTGGTCCGCGGTGCGATCGGCGCGAACATCACCGTTTCCACGCAAATAGGTGAGAAGCTGTGGCCGATTCTCGCGGATCCGGTGCAGCTCGAACAGTCGATGTTCAACCTTGCGATCAACGCGCGTGATGCGATGCCGAACGGCGGCACCCTGCAGATCAGCGCGCGCAACGCTCCGCGTCCGGAAGGCGAGCGCCGTCCCGACGCCGACGTTAAGCCGGGCGACTACGTGCAGGTCACCGTCACCGACACCGGCAGCGGCATGGACGAAGCAACGCGCACGCGGATGTTCGAGCCGTTCTTCACCACCAAGGCGCCCGGCAAGGGCACGGGCCTGGGCCTGTCGACCGTCTACGGGTTCGTGAGTCAATGCGGTGGCTACATCGAGGTGATGTCGACGCCAGGACAAGGCACGTCAATCGAACTGCTGTTGCCCCGCGCGCAGACTGCGGCCATCACCCCGACACCTGCCCCGCAGGTTGAAGCGCCATCGAGTGGCCTCAAGGAAACGGTGCTGCTGGCCGAGGACGAGGAGGGTGTGCGTCAGCTCGCGATCGAATCACTCGAGCGCCGCGGTTATCGCGTGCTGGCCGCCGCGAGTGGCGAAGAAGCATTAAAACTCTCCAGCGCCTACGAGGGCACGATTCACCTGCTGCTCACCGACGTGGTGATGCCCGGCATCAAGGGGCCGGAGCTGGCGGATCGCATGCGCGCGATGCGGCCGGGCATTCGCGTGCTGCTGATGTCCGGCTACGCCGCGGACGTCGTCACGCCCGGCGATCTCACGAACGCGGTCCTGCTGTCGAAGCCGTTCGCCCCGTCAGCCCTCGTGACCGCGGTCCGCGCCAGCCTGGACGTGCCGCTTTCCTCGAGCCCTGCTTCGCAGGGATAATGACTCTCGGTCTTTTGGAGGACATTTGATGACCCGTGTACTGACAGCTCTTGCATTGATTGCCGTTGTCGCGCTGCCCACCGTGGCAGCCGCCCAGACTGGCAAGCCATCCCTGATGAATCCGGCGTCGCTGAACGAGCAGGCGCCGCCGACCTACAACGTCAAGTTCGACACCAGCGCCGGCGAATTCGTCATCACCGTGACGCGCGCCTGGGCGCCGTTGGGCGCAGACCGCTTCTACAACCTCGTGAAGAACGGCTTTTACGACGGCACACGCTTCTTCCGCGTGGTCCCGAACTTCATGGTGCAGTGGGGCATCAACGGCGATCCCGACATCCAGCGCAACTGGGCCAATGCCAACATCAAGGACGATCCGTCCGGCGTCAAGAGCAACGGCCGCGGCTTCGTTACGTTCGCCAACCGCGGACCGAACTCGCGCTCGACGCAGCTATTTATCAACTACAAGTCAAACGCGTTCCTCGACAAGACCTTCATGCCGTTCGGCGAGGTGACCTCGGGGATGTCGGTGGTCGAGAAGATCAACCCGAAGCACGGCGAGAGCCCCGATCAGGGGCAGATGCAGGCCAACGGCAACCGTTACCTGCAGAAGGCCTTCCCGGACCTCGACTTCATCAAGAAGGCCACGATTGAGCCGGTCGCTGCCCCGGCGAAGAAGAAGTAGAGAATGCGCGGTCATAGGTCATGAAAAGAATCCTGCTCGGCTCGGTGCTGATTGTGACGTTGTTCAACGGTGCCGGCGCCGGGCAGGTGCCGATTCAGGATCGGCAACCGGCGGGATCGGCATTACGACCCGCCGTGATGGGACCGAGCGGCGGTGTCTCGACTGGTCATCCACTCACCACTGCCGCGGCGTTCAGCATCCTGTTGAAAGGCGGCAACGCCTTCGACGCCGGAGTGGCGTCATTGATCGCCGGCGGGGTGCTCGAGCAGGATCTGTATAGCCTCGGCGGCGAGGCGCTCGTCCTGGTTTATCCCAAGAAAGAAAATAAGGTCACATCGATCGTCGGCCAGGGTTGGGCGCCGAAGGCGGTCGATGTGGATTGGTACGTCTCGCGCCACAAGACGCTCGAGGGCGCCGGCCTTGATCCGGCCGTGGTTCCGGGCGCGTTGCATGCGGCGCTGACCGTGCTCGAGAAGTGGGGCACGATGAGCTTCGAGGAGGTCGCCGTGGCCGGCATCGGCTATGCGGAGAACGGCTTTCCGATGCGCAACAGCACCGCGCAGGCGATCCAGCGCCAGCTGAAATTTTTCGAGGCCTGGCCCGGCAACCAGAAGTACTGGCTCAGGCCGGACGGCTCGCAGTACCAGCCCGGCGAGACGATCAAGTTGCCCGCGCTCGCGCGGACACTGCGCCGCATGGTCGAGGCCGAGCGCGCGGCCAGGTCAAAAGGCAGAACCGCCGGCATTGTTGCCGCGCGCGACCGCTTCTACAAAGGCGACATCGCCGCCGAGATGGTGGCGTTCCTGCAGACGCACGGCGCGCCGTTCGACAAGAGCGACTTTGCCGAATACTTTGCTCGCATCGAAGAGCCGGCGAAGACCACCTACCGCGGCTACACGGTTTACAAGCATGGCTTCGGCAGCCAGGGGCCGGTGCTGCTCCAGACACTGAATATCCTGGAGAATTTCGATCTCCGGGCAATGGGCTATGCGAGCGCCGACTACCTCCATACCGTCACCGAGGCGTTGAAGCTGGCGTACGCCGACCGCGACTCGTTCTATGCGGATCCGGCGTTCGTGCAGGTGCCCGGTGAAGGCCTGTTGTCCAAGGCGTATGGCAAGCAACGCGCCGCGCTGATCGATCCGAAGCGCGCGTCGACGTCGTTCATCGCCGGTGATCCGACCAGGTTCGATTCGAAAGTGAAGCAGTGGACGTTCTGGAAGGCGAACGTCACCGACGCGGTCACGCCCCGAAGCCGTGGCGGCGACGAAGAGAATTCACCGGCCGTCGTCAAGGACACGACGCACATGGCGGTGATCGACAAGGAGGGCAACATCTTCGACGTGACGCCGAGCGGCGGCTGGGTCCCGGGCGCGGTGATTCTCGGCGACACCGGCATCGGCATGAGCGTGCGCGGCGAGCAATTCTGGCTCGACAAGGACCGCGCGAACCAAATCCGTCCCCGCGCGCGGCCGCGCTACACCCTGACGCCGAGCCTGGTGTTCAAGGGCGACACGCCGATGATGGGACTCGGCACGCCCGGTGGCGACAACCAGGACCAGACGATCCTGCAGGCGTTCCTCAGCATCGTCGACTTCTGGGATGAGTGGTATCCGAACCTGCACGGCGCCCTCGAGCGCCCGCGCGTGCAGACGATGCACTTCTACGGATCGTTCTGGCCGCATACCGCCGGCTTCAATCAGCTGAATGTCGAAGCGACGATTCCCGATGCGGTCTACAACGAGCTAAAGGCGCGCGGCCACGATGTCAGCCGGTTGCGTCCGTTCGGGATGTCTGGATGTGCGACGGCGGTGATGATCGATCCCGCGACCGGCAATCGATTCGCCGGCGCCGATCCGCGCCGCGACTGTTACGCAATGGCGTATTAGTCGTTGTCAGGCGCCGGCGTTCTCCCGGGATCGCTGTAATACCTTCCAGAAAGCGCTCGAGGCCCGCAGCGTGCCGCCGTGTGTGCGATGCGTGAATCCCGGGGCCAGCAGTGCTCGAAGCCTGTCGGCGTCCCTCGCGCCAATGGCTTGCGCGATCTCTTCGGCAACCGCGATGATCTGCTGCTCGACCATGAACGCCGTGAGCTAGATTGCGTCCGAGGTCGACGTGAACGTGAACGAGCTCAGCTTGAGCGCCGGTACCATATACGGCGCGAGCCGCTGCGCGGGTCCGATCGCTTCGACGTTCCACGGCGCCAGCATCGCCAGTACGCTCTGGTTGAATCGCAGGTTGCGGACCGGATTCTTGATCTGTCCGTTCTCAACCCACCACAATCCGTCGCGCGTCAGTCCGGTCAGCACCAGCGTGCGCGGATCGACCACGCGCACGTACCAAAAGCGCGAGATCATCAGCCCGCGTTTCATGCTTGTGATCATCGCGTCCATCGACGCCGGGGCTCCGGTGCTCTCGAGGATGTAGTTCACCGGTCCCGGCGTCGGTGCCTGTTGCTTCTCCTGCGCCCAGTAGCGCGAGTAGCGCAGGTTCTTGATCACGCCGTTCTCGACCAGCGACAGGCGCGAGGCAGGAATGCCTTCATCGGTGGCGGGTGTCGCCGGCAATTCCGGGTGCATCGGATCGCTGTAGAGATTCAGCCGCTCGCTGAACATCGCTTCGCCGCGATGCGTCTTGCCGTCCTTGGCGGAGAACGCGCTGCGGCCTTCTTCAGCAGTGCGCGCATCGAACGCGCCGGTGAAAAATCCGATCAGGTCCGACACCGCCTGCGGCTCGAGGATCACCGGGTAGTTGCCCGGCTCGATCGGCAGCGGCCGGCGCGAACGCACTGCCTTGCCGACCGCCTGTTCGGCGATGTGTTGCGCGTCAAGGCGCGCCACGTCGAAGTGATCGCCGGAGAAATAGCCTGAGCCGGTGCCGTCCGCGGTGCGCGCGGTCACGCTCAGCTCGGCGCGGCTGTTCTGGAAGAAGCGGCGGTTGCCGTTGGCGGTGGCCGCCGCGGTCGCCAGGCCGCGCGCGCTGTGGAACCCGGCGGCGGTGACCTTGGCCGCTCGGCAGGTCGCGAGCACGCCATCGAGCGCTTTGGCGCGGGCCGTGACATCGACATCGGCGCTGGCCGCAGCGAATCCTCGGTCGGCGGAGTATTCGAGCGGGCCGAGCGTCTGAATGTATTCGCGCTGCACCGGTGAGACGCGCGCGATCTGCGTGGCGTCGCCGGCGAGCTGCTGCAACGCCGCTACGCCTGAAAGGTTGCCGGTAGACGAGCCACGACGCCGGTTGACCCAGACCGTTGCGGTGACGTCGAGATCTTCGGCGCGGCCGCTGGTGGTGATGCGGTTGTCGGCGAACCGCGCATGCGATTCGACCGAGCTGTTGAGCGACACCTGCGCATCGTCCGCGCCGGCCGCCTTGGCGTGCGCCAGCACCACTTCACAAATCTTAAGAGCGTCGTCTCTGGTTAGCATCAGACGGCCGCCGTGTTGAGGATAGTGATGTTACGGAACCGCGCCGGCGGGCAGCCGTGGCTGACAGCGTTGGTCTGGCCGGGCTCGCCCTTGCCGTCGGCCGAGGTGCCCCACAGTTGGTAGGTGGCGGGCCCGCCGACGCCGTCACACGACGCCCAGAAGTCCGGCGTGCGCGACTGGTACGCCGCGTCCTTCACCATGGCGCCGAGCTTGCCGTCGCGAATCTCGCGGATCACGGCGCCGCCGAACTGGAAGTTGTAGCGCTGCTGATCGATCGACGATACGCCGCGCCCCTCGATGAACAGCCCGCGCTTGATGTCGGCGAAGAGGTTGTCGAGTGTGACTTCGGTGGCGGCGGGCTGCAGTGAGACGTTCGGCATGCGCGGGAACGGTACGCTCGCCCAGCTGTCGGAGTGCAGGCAGCCGTGCGATTTTGCCTGTCCGACCAGCGGCGCCAGCTCGCGAGTGGTTTGCCAGTCAACGAACATGCCGTCGCGCACGATGTGCCAGCGATCCGCCTTCACGCCCTCGTCGTCGTAGCCCGTCGTGGCCAGCCCGCCGGGCTGCGTCCGATCGCCGACCAGGTTGACGATATTCGACCCGAATCGCACTGTACCGGCGTCGGTGGACTTCAGAAAGCTCGTGCCGGCCATGTTGGCTTCGTAGCCAAGCGCGCGATCGAGCTCGGTGGAGTGGCCGACCGATTCGTGGATTGCGAGGAACAGCTGCGAGGGATCCACGACGATGTCGTAGCGGCCGGATGAGACCGGCTTTGACTTGAGCTTCTCGACGACCTCGTGCCCGGCTTTCTCGGCATCCGCCAGCCAGGGATAGTCCTCGAGGTATTCGTAGCCAAGCAGTTTCGCCCGATCGACCACGCCGCGTGTCTGGAAATCACCGGTCGCTCGATCGGCGGCAGTGGTCGTGAACTGCGGGTAGGTTCGCACCAGTCGCTGCGTAATGCGCGACCCTTCGCTCGATGCGAAGTACTTCTGCTCATCCGCGAACAGCACTTGTGAACTGACGAATGACACGCCCGGTACAAGAGCGGTCTGATTGAGTTTCAACAGGAACGCGATCTTGGTCTCGAGCGGGACCTCGAACGGGTCGCGCCTGAATGCGCTGGTCCAGGTCGTGACGACCTTGTCGGCGCCGGCGAGCACCACCTTGCGGGTGGCGAGCGGCGCGCTGGCCGTCGCAATCGCCACCGCTTGCTGGGCGGCTGCGCGCGCGGCGCCCGGTTCAACCTGGTTGGCGGCCGCGAACCCCCACGCGCCATTCACCAGCACCCGCACCCCGAAGCCGTAGCTGTTCGAGCGTGACACGCTCTGCACCTGCTGCTCGCGAGTCGCGATCGATTCGCGGCGATACCGGTTGATGCGGATGTCGGCGTAGGCGGCCCCGAGCTGCGCCGCCCGCGCGAGCGCGGCCTCGGCGACTTCGGCGCGAACCGCGTCGCCGGTTACGGATGGCTGGAACGCGTCCGCCCACTCCGGCACGGATGCGCCGGCGAGGAGCACGCCACTTGTGCCGATAAATTCGCGTCTGGAAAACACCGCCGCGAATTATAGCGTTTACGCTGAGACGGCTAGTACCCGCCTGCGCGGCATTTCGATATTGAGGGTCTTGATCTTGTAATTCATCACGCGCGGGCTGATCTGCAGCAGCTCGGCCGCGTCCTTCTGCACCCAGTTCGCCATCTTGAGCGCTTCGGTGATCGCCTGGCGCTCGATGTCTTCCAGGGCGATACCGGTGGGCGGAATCTTTACCACGCTCTGCCCGTCCTTCGACGAGCCCGCCGGTGCGAAATCGCCGAGCCGCAGATCGCTCGACGAGATCACCGGCGTCTCGGCGAGCAGCGCGGCTCGCTCGATCGCGTTCTCCAGCTCGCGGATGTTGCCCGGCCAGTTGTAGCGCACCAGCAGCTTCTGCGCGTCGGTGTCCAGACCATCGAGGCGCTTCTTCAGCTCGCTGCTGAAGCGGCGGATGAAATGCACTGCCAGAGGCAGGATGTCGTCCTTGCGCTCGCGCAAGGGCGGGGTTTCGACCGAGACGACGTTGAGGCGGTAGTAGAGGTCCTCGCGGAAATGCCCCGACGCGACCATGGCGGACAAGTCGCGATTGGTCGCGGCGATCAATCGCACGTCGACGCGGATCGTGCGGGTGCCGCCGAGTCGCTCGAACTCGTGCTCCTGCAGCACGCGCAGGATTTTAGCCTGCGTGCTGGAACTCATGTCGCCGATCTCGTCGAGGAACAGCGTGCCGCCGTCGGCCTGTTCGAAGCGGCCGATGCGCTGGCGATCGGCGCCGGTGAAGGCGCCCTTCTCGTGACCGAACAACTCGGATTCGAGCAGGTTCTCCTGCAGCGCCGCGCAGTTCACCTTGACGAAGTTGCGCGCCGCGCGCAGCGAATTGTGATGGATCGCGCCGGCGATCAGCTCCTTGCCCGTGCCGGTTTCGCCACGAATCAGCACTGTCGAATTGCTCTTCGCCACCTTGCGGACCACGCCGAGGACGCGGCCCAGCGACTCGCTGCCGCCGACGATCTTGTCGAAGTCGTAGTTTTCCTGCCGCTCGTTGCGCAGGTAATCGAGCTCGTTACGCAGCCGCTTCAGCTCGAGCGCCTTCTCGACCTTGACTTCCATCTCCTCGAGCTCGAACGGCTTCTGCACATAGTCGAACGCGCCAAACTTCATCGCCTCGACGGCGGTCGTCACCGAGCCGAACGCGGTCATCAGGATCACCGACGTTGTGGGATGCAGCGTCTTGGTGGTCCGCAGCACGTCGAGGCCGTCGGAGCCACCCATCTTGAGGTCGCTGACGACGACGTCGAAGTAGCCTTCATGCAGGCGCTCCAGCGCGGCGTTGCCGTTGCCGGCTTCGTCCACTTCGTGCCCGGCCGCGGTCAGCGACAGCGCCAACCCCCGCCTGAGAGCATCGTGATCGTCCGCTACAAGAATGCGAGCCATGTCGTTGTCCTCAATCTGCCTTCTGCAACTGCTTAATCTGCTTGTGTGGTTCAACCGGAAGCGTGACGCGGAAGCGCGTGCCGCGGCCGTCGGCGGTGGTCATGTCGATGCGCCCTTCGTGGGCATCGATGATCTTGCGCACGATGGCAAGCCCAAGGCCGGAGCCCTGCGCCTTGGTCGTAAAAAACGGGTTGAAGATTTTTTCCGCGATGTCTGCCGGCATCCCCGGCCCATCGTCCGCCACGTCGACGACCACGGTGGGCACCGCGACGTGGCCGTCCGGCAGCAACGCGCCGTCGGTGTCGGTGCAGGCGATGCGCGCCGAGATCTCGATGCGTCCGCGGCCTTCGAGCGCTTCGTAGGCGTTGATTAACAGGTTGCAGAAGACCTGCGTCAGCTGGTGCTCATCGGCGCCAAGCAGCGGCAGGTTGGCCGGCAGGGCGGTGTCGACGAGGATCGCGCCACGCGTCGCCTTGCCGTCCGCCATGGTGATCGCGCTCGCGATCGAGCCGGCCAGCGACGTGCGGTCGACCTGCAGGCGCACCGGGCGCACGAACGCCAGGACTTCCTGCACGATCGCGTTCGCCATCTTGGCCTCGTTGATGATGTCCTTGACGAGCGCCTGCGCATCCGCGTTGTCGGGCACCTTGCGGCGCAGCAGACCCGCGAGCACCTCGATGCCGGCCAGCGGGTTCTTGATCTCGTGCGCCATCACCGCGGCCATCTCGCCGACCGCCGCCAGCCGGTCGCGCAGCCGCTCGCGCTCTTCGAGCTGCTCGACGTGGGTGAGGTCCTTGAAGAACAACGCCGCGCCGACCGCATCGCCGCGATCGTCGCGCACCAGCGACAGCGTGTAGCCGATCACGGTGTCGGTGGACTTCAAGCGCAGCTCGGCGCGATTGGGCAGCGACTTCAGCTCGAACGCGCCTCCGAGCACGCGCAGAATGTCCGCATGTTCGTGGAGGACGTCGGCGTATGGCTGTCCGCTGAAGTCGCCGGCGGGGAGGTGAAAGAGCCGGCGCGCCTCGTCATTGAGGAGCACAATGGCGCCGTCCCGTTCGATCGCGAGCACGCCATTGCGCATGTTCCCGACCATGTGCCGGAAGAACACGTCTTCGTGCCGCGACGTTCTTGCCTCGCGTTTTGCCATGTGCAGTGCTACCGAGCCAAGGGGAGCAAAGGCCATGCCCCAACGACTTAACGCTCTAAGTCGTTGCGATTACATAATTTGGATTATGGCCTTAGAAGAGGGTCGATAACGAAAATGTAATCGAATCACGAATTACGTAGGTCTGCGTACTGATCAGCTTCGCTCTGAAGCATTTCCCATTGGCCCAGGAGCTCGCCGACTTCCCACATCAAGGCCTGGTGCGTGGCCAGCACCGGCTTCGATTTTTCGTGGTCGTTGTAGAAGTCCGGAGCGCTCATCGTCTGCTCCACGTCCTTGATTGCTTTTTCGCGGTCGGTGATGCGCGCTTCGAGCTCGGTGACGCGATTCTTCAACGCTTTGTAGGCTCGGTCGCGCTTGTTTCGTTCCGCTGACTCGCGCTTGCGCGCTTCGTAGCTCGCGGTCGGGGCCGGTGAGGCAGGTAGGGCCGGTAGCGCTGGTGAGGAAGAACGGTTTTCTCTGTCGGTCCCACCGCCCTTACCCGCCTTACCCCCCGGTCCAGCCTGTGCCTGTTCTTTGCTCCAGAGATAAGACTCGTACGTGCCCGGATAGAGCGTGGCTTTGCCGTCGCCCACCTCGATGATCTTCGTCGCAAGGCGCTCGACGAAATAGCGGTCGTGCGACACGAAGATCAGCGTGCCGCCGTAGTCGGCGAGCGCATCGAGCAGCACTTCCTTTGAATCGATGTCGAGATGGTTGGTCGGCTCGTCGAGCAGCAGCGTGTTCGACGGCTGCAGCAGCATGCGAGCGACCGCGAGGCGGGTGCGTTCACCGCCCGACAGCACCCCGGCCTTCTTATACACATCGTCGCCCGAGAACAGGAAGCCGCCGAGGATGTTCCGGATCGCCGGCACCATCGTGTGCGGCGAATCGGCGGACAGCGTCTCGTAGACGGTGAGCGTTGGATCGAGGCGCGTCGCTTCGTCCTGCCTGAAATACTGCATCACGACCTGGTGCCCCTCGGTGCGGGTTCCCTGATCGGGCGCTTCTTCGCCGGTCAGCATCCGCATCAGGGTCGACTTGCCGGCGCCGTTGTGGCCGACGAGGGCAATGCGATCACCGCGCTCGATGTGCAGGTCGACGTGGTTCAACACCACGTTTTCCTGCGCGAGCTCGGCGGCCGCGCGGTAGGCCTTGCGCGCGCCCTTCAGCTCCAGCACCATGCGGCCGCTCTTCACAGCCGCGGGAAACTGGAAATGAATGCGCTTGCGCTCGGGCGGCACTTCAAGACGTTCGACCTTGTCGAGCATCTTGATGCGGCTCTGCACCTGCGCAGCTTTCGTCGCCTGGTAGCGGAACCGATTGATGAACTCTTCGACGCGCTGGATCTCCTCGTCCTGCCGGCGCTTGGCGTCGCGCAACCGCTCCATGTTGGCGTCGCGCTGTTCGAGGTACTTGGTGTAGTTGGTGTGGTACTCGGTGATCTTGCGCAGCGTCAGGTCAGCGATGTGCGTCACGACCGCGTCGAGGAAATAGCGATCGTGCGAGACCAGGATGACCGAGTGCGGGTAGGCTACCAGGTACTCTTCGAGCCAGTTGCGCGCGTCGAGGTCGAGATGGTTGGTCGGCTCGTCGAGCAGCAGCAGGTCCGGCTCGCTCAACAGCAGCTTGGCGAGCGCGAGGCGCATCTGCCAGCCGCCCGACAAATGATCGGTCAGCTGCTCCTGCGCGTCGGGACCGAAACCCAGGCCGCGCAGCACGGTCGCGACTTTCAGCTCGATCTGGTAGCCATCGCCGAGGCGAAAGCGGTCCTGGACCTCGCTGTAGCGCGTGAGGATCGCCTCGTGCTCGGCCTCGCTGACGGTGGCGTCGCCAAGCCGCTCCTCGAGGTCGTGCATCTCCACCTTCAGGTCGAGGAGGTGCTTGAGCGCGAGGCTCGCTTCGTCTTTGACGCTGCGGCCGTTGTGCGACAGGCCGTCCTGCGGCAGGTAGCCAAGCGTCAGCGCGTTGGGTTTCTGGATGAAGCCCGCGTCAGGCTCGTCGAAGCCGGCCAGCATCTTCAGCAGCGTGGTCTTGCCGGCGCCGTTGGGCCCGCACAAGCCCACGCGATCGCGGTCGCCGACCTGCCAGGTGACGTGCTCCAGCAGGGTCTTTTCGCCGAACGCTTTCGTCACGTCTTGCAGCTGAAGCATGAGAGGTCTTAAGGGCCCGAGGTCTTAAGGTCTTAAGGCCTGGCTATTCACCGAAGCGTTGAAGGTTTTTCAAGACCTCAAGGCCGTGAGGCCTCGAGGCCCTATTCTCCGAGCGCGCGCGCAGCGGCGGCGAGGACTTGTGGCACGCGGAACGGTTTGGTGAGATATCCGGCCACCCCGAGATTCACGGCCTCGATGGCGCTCGACTCGGTGGAGAAGCCGGTGATGATGATCACGGGCAGGTCCGCCTTGAGCCGCTTGGCCTCGCGAATCAACGTGAGGCCGTCCATGCCGGGCATTTTCAGATCGGCGATCAGCAGGTCGTAGTTCCCGAGGCGCAGCCGCTCGAGCGCGGCGCGGCCGTCGGGCGCGGTATCGACGTCGTATTCGGCCAGCGCCAGCGTCTTCTGCAGCAGCTCGCGAATGCTCGACTCATCGTCCACCACCAGGACGCGGCTCCGGCCGTCACGGGACTGCGGCCGGTCGGAAATCGAGGCGGACGGGCCGCGGTCGCCTCGCGGACGCTGCGTGTCCAGCCAGGCGTCGATGTCTCGTTTACGGAACCGCCATTGCCTGCCGACCCGCACCGCCGGAATCTTGCCGGCCTTGATAAGCCGGTAAACCGTGCGAAGGTTGACCTGAAGGTACTCCAGGACTTCTTCAGTCGTCAGGAAGATTTCGTCGTTTGGAAAATTCACGCCCACTAAGTGTCTCTGAAAAATTATCTTACCCCATCGGCAGGCCTGACACGCCGAGGGTCGGCGAATTTGAGGGAGGAATTGCGGCACCAGTGCCGACTTTCAGGGCGGGGGCGGAGTCTTAGACAATAGCGTGAACGTTTCGCGAAACTGATCGCATGGTAGCGACCGACGAAGAGCTCGTCGCCCGGTCCATGCAGGGCGATGTAGATAGCTTCAACCAGCTTGTTTTACGCTGGGAACGGCCGATCTATGCCTTGGCTTACCGGGTGATCGGCCGCGATGAGGACGCGCGGGATGTCGCCCAGGAAACCTTCCTCCGGGCATTTCGGGCGCTTCCGGGATTCAAGGGCCAGGCGAAATTCTCTTCCTGGCTCTACAGAATTGCGCTGAACCTCTGCCGCGACTGGATCCGGCGCAAGAAGCGCACGCCGGTCGTCGACATGCCCGAAGGTGTCGATGTCATCGAGCTTGCCGCCGCACAGGGCCCGGTCGAATCGATCGAGGACCTCGTCGCGCGGCAGGAGATGAGCGCGATTGTCGCCGAGGGGATGAAGCTGCTGCCGGACGAGCAGCGCACCGCGATCGTGTTGAAGGAGTACCACGGCCTGACGTTCCAGGAGATTGCCGACCTGCAAGGCTGCCCACTGAGCACCGTCAAGACGCGCCTTTACCAGGGCCTCAGTGTGCTCCGGCGTCACCTGGAGAGCCAGGGCATGACGAAGTACGAGGGTTAACAAGGAATCATGAGTATTCAGTTCACGTGTGACGACAAGCAGACCTTGATTGCGTATTTGTACGGCGAAATCGAGCCCGCCGCGCGACGCGCGATTGACGAGCACCTCGCGCGGTGCAGTGCGTGCGCGGCCGAGGCTGCGGCGCTCGGCGGCGTGCGAGCGGAGCTGGGCTTGTGGATGCCGCCCCACGCGGAGCTGGACTTCGCCATCGTGAAGAAGTCCGAGCTGCCGCCGTCGAACGTGCTGCGTCCTGCGCGCTGGCGGAACACCGTTCCCGTGTGGGCGCAAGCCGCCGCCGCAGTCCTCATGATCGCAGCGGCAGGCGCCATCGCCAATCTCCAGGTGAAGTCGGGCCCCGATGGCCTGGTCGTGAGCACCGGTTGGATGCAGCCGGCCCTGAGCGAGCGATCCGCCGGCGACGCAGCTTCATCGCGAGTCGAACAGCCGTCGGACCAGGAATGGAAGTCGGCCTTAGTCGCGATGGAACAGCAGCTGCGCAGCGAGATCCGCTCGACCCGTGAGCAGGCCACGCCGGCGACGGCCCGCGGCTCCGCCGATGACGCGATGATGCGCCGCGTTCAGCAGCTGATCACCGAAGCCGAGAAGCGGCACTCGCAGGAGCTCGCGGCGCGCCTGATTGACTTTACGCGCGACGTCAACATGCAGCGGCGCGCCGACCTGATGAACATCTCCCGCGGCATGGTCAGCTACGAAGAGCAGCTGCAGCGCCAGCGCCAGATGATCAACAACGTGTACCGTGTATCGGCCACGCCACAGCAATAGCCAGGAGCGAAGAGCAAGAGTCATGAACAAGCAGATCATCACGTCGTTGTTTCTCGCTGCGATCGCCGTCGCGGCGCCGCTGGCCGCCCAGGACGCGTCGCCGGCGACGCCCGCCCGGCCGATCAACATGGATGAGATGCGCCGTCACATCTACGTGATGGAAGGCGCGCTGGCGCAGGCAGTGGATTTCGGCGCCAAGCAGTTGAACCGCCAGATCCTGTCGGTGATGCCCGGCGTCTTCATGCTGGAAGGTGAAGCCCGCGCGCGCGGCGTGCATCTCGATGGCTACGGCGTGTTCTTCGACGTGCGCGTCCCGATGATGCGCCAGAGCATGGTGTGGAGCTTGCGCATGATGATGGACCAGGACGATGCCGCCAACCGGGCGCTGGTCGACGATCTGCGCAAGCAGATGCAGGGCATTACCGATCCCCGCGCCCGGGCTTCGATGGAAAAAGCGATCCGCCAGCTCGAACGGCCGGCCTCCGGCGCCGTCGCGCGCAATCAGCAGGTCACGCCCGGGCTCGTGATGCCTGATGCGGCGTCGCCCGCGGTAGGTGCGGCCACCGCCGCCGGGATCTCGAACCCGCGGCCCGCGCCGATGCCGCCCCCCGACAATGCCTGGGCACAGGATCCGAACCGCGCCTATACGGAAGCGGTGACCCGTGCGCTCGTCGACGCGATGATCGATTACAGCACGCCAATGGCCATTGGCCCCGAGCAGTGGCTGACCGTGGCCGCCCGCGACGATGAAGGCCGCAACGCATTGGCGCCGCAAGACCCGCTCGAGGAAGTGGTCACGATGATTTATCGCATCAAGGGCAGCGACCTCTTGGCCTATCGCAGCGGCCGCATCGATCGCGACGAGGTTCGTAAACGCATTCAGCTGAGCCAGTTTTAAGGATTTCGGTGTCCTATAGAATTAACCCATGAGACTTGCATCTCTTCGCGCTGGCGCATTCGCCGCCATCTTCGTCGCCGCGTTCTTCTCGATTAGCTGCGACGGGGCGTCCGACGAAGCGGTCGCGTCGCTCGAGCCGCTCGAGGTGGTCACGGGCTGGTACGACGACGGCATCGTTCAGGGCGGCAAAAACAAGCTGGTGCCCAGCGTCACCATGAAGCTGCGCAACAAGGGTGACAAGGAGCTCAAGTCGGTCCAGATCAACGCCATCTTCCGCCGTGTCGGCGAACAGGAAATGTGGGGCGAGTATTTCGGCTGGGCAGTTCCTCGCAGCGAGCCGCTGC